>Ga0114922_10006602_pt1 | contig 10627 bp, 8 predicted proteins | sample AartaG_FD_100975 | JGI IMG/M metagenome (GOLD analysis project Ga0114922, IMG submission 100975) | Deep subsurface microbial communities from Aarhus Bay to uncover new lineages of life (NeLLi) - Aarhus_00045 metaG | ecosystem: Environmental > Aquatic > Marine > Oceanic > Sediment | place: Aarhus...
GACTATCACCGAATTCTGAGCCGTGAATGTTATAAAGGTCGCCTGGAGATCAAGCTTTTTGTGGAAAAAGTGGATCTGGCGCTCGGTGATTCAGAGTTCAACCGAAGGGAACTGGAGTCGTTGGGATACGCCAGCACAGGAGTGCTTCCCCTTCTGATCGATTTTTCCAAATTTGATGGAAAACCGGATCCTGTGATCCGTCGGATATATGACAACGGAAAATTTACCATCCTATTTGTGGGCAGGGTGATCCCGAACAAAAAATTTGAGGACGTGATCAAAAGCTTCTCTATGTACAAAAAATATTTCAATCCCGAATCTCAGCTTCTTCTGGTCGGCGATTTTAGAGGAATGGAGCGTTATCTTGTAGCGCTCGAAAAGCTCGTGGATGAGCTGGAATTGTCCGATGTCCACTTTACCGGACGAGTCGACTTCGATGAACTCCTCGCGTGTTTTAGGTTGGCCGATGTTTATCTAAGCATGAGTGAGCACGAGGGATTTGGCGTTCCCCTCATCGAGTCTTTTTATCTCGGGCTTCCTGTTGTGGCCTATGCGGCAGGAGCTGTCGAGGATACCATGAATGGAGGGGGGATTCTTATTCACGAAAAAGATTTTGCCAAAATAGCAGTCCTCCTGGACAAGTTGCATAAGGATGAGGCCTTTAGAAAAAAGGTCGTCCTCTCTCAGAAAAAGGCACTGCAAAAATTCAGCCGGGAAAATGTGAGCCAAATCCTCCTTTCCCACATCCAAAAGGTGACAAAAATATGAGGATCGATCAACTCGTTCCGGCCTTTCATCGCGGGGATGCGATCGGGGATACTGCCTTTCATATGAAAGAGTTTTTTCTCTCCCAAGGCTTCGATTCCGAAATTTATTGTTTGACTAGGGATAAGGGCCTTGAAGACGAGTGTGAATTATTTTCCACCCATGGCAAACCTGACTCTTCCGATATAACCTTCCTGCATTATGCTTTGCCCTCCCCCTTGACCCAAGCGTTCGCGAAACTGCCGTCCCACAGAGTCATCCTGTACCACAACCTCACCCCCCATGAATTCTTCGAGGAATTCAGCCCAGAGATGACACGCATCTCCCGTTTGGGGCGTGAAGAACTGACATCTTTGGTCCCCCATGTGAGTATGGCTCTTGCCGATTCGGAATTCAATCGCCAGGAACTTGTTCAAATCGGATACTCAAAAACAGAAGTTTTTCCTCTTTTCGTGGATTTTAAAAAATACAACCGTCCGATGAATGATTTCACATACGAGTTGTTCCGAGAGGACCGGACCAATGTTTTGTTTGTGGGCCGGATCGTCCCCAATAAAAAGATCGACGATCTAATCCGTGTTATCTTTTATTACAAAAAGTACATATCTCCGCTTGTCCGGTTGGTCGTTGTGGGAAAGACATCCTCCCTCCCCCCGTATTACAAAAGCCTGATCCGGTTGGCCGATGAATTCTATCTGAAGCCGGAGGAGATATGCTTTACCGGGCATATCCCGGATGATGAGATGTTTTCTCTGTATAAGGCTTCGGATGTGTTTCTCTCGTTGAGCGAACATGAAGGATTCTGTTTGCCGTTCATAGAGAGCATGGTTTTTGATCTTCCGATCATAGCCTATGATAGTACAGCGGTTCCGTTCACGTTGGATGGATCTGGCGTCCTGATCGCGCACAAGAAGGTGGACTATATTGCCGAATTGATCGATATCGTGGCACATCAGAAAAAGTTGAGACAGGCCATTATCCGGGGTCAGCAGGAAAGGCTGGAAAGGTTTAAAAAGATCGACAAACAAAAAATCCTACTTCGGATGATCGAAGAGTTGAAATAATGAACTTGGCATTCGTGATTCAGCGGTATGGCAAAGAAGTCATGGGGGGGTCGGAACTTCACTGCCGGCAGATCGCCGAAAAAATGGTCGAAGCAGGATATGACTGCACGGTCTACACCACTACTGCGAAAGATTATATAACCTGGAAAAATGAATATTCTCCGGGGGAATCTCTTCTGAACGGTGTCCTAATCAAGCGGTATCAGGTAGATCGGGTGCGGGACATCGAGTCATTCAATAAATACTCAGACTGGATATTCTTCAACGATCATACTAAGGATGATGAATGGGAATGGATGGAAAAGCAAGGGCCGTCCAGCCCTGCGCTTTTGGATGCGTTGGAAAAAGAGGAATCGGAACATGACCTCTTCATCTTTTTCACATACCTGTATTACAATACCTATTGGGGTTTGAAAAGAATTCAAGGGAAAAAGGTGTTGGTACCCACCGCGCATGATGAACCGGCGCTGCATTTGGATATCATGAAGGAGGTATTTTCGGCTCCGGATGCTTTCATGTTCAACACCGAATCAGAAAAGAACATGCTCAGCCGTCTGTTCTCCTTCGAAGGAAAATATCAAGAGACCGTCGGAGTCGGGGTGGAAATACCGGAGGAACCAAATACACGCGAATTTTTCCAAAGGCACAGGATAACGGTTCCTTACATCCTGTATGCCGGTCGAATAGAGCCGGGAAAAGGCTGTGGTGAACTCATCGAATATTTCCTCAGGTTCAATCGTGAAAATCCATATTTGAAGTTGGTGCTGATAGGAAAGTTGCTGATGGAATTGCCTGTCCATCCTGGCATCCTGTACTTGGGGTTTGTTTCTCCGGAAGAAAAGAACGCCGCTATGTTCGGCGCGCTAGCCTCGGTCCATCCGTCCTATTTGGAAAGCCTGTGCATGGCAGCGCTGGAATCCATGGCCATCCGAACCCCGATTTTCGTTCAGGCAAGAACCGATCCTCTCAAACAGCATTGCATCAACGGAAAAGGCGGCTTATATTATGACAGCTATCAAGAATTTGCGGCGGGGTTGGGCCTTTTTTTGAAAGATGAAAAATTGAGAAAGATCATGGGAAATAATGGGTTTGGATATGTGAGAGATGACTATTCCTGGCCTAAGGTTATGGATAAATACAAAAAAATGTTTGATCATCTTTGATCAAACTCTGTTATAATATTCATCTTATTAGGATTTCATTAGACTAAATAGTTGAGCGGATCCTGGGTTCCTCTGAATAAGTGTTTAGTTCGCTAGGAGATAGGTTTGACGGGAAGAAATGATTGTGTTAAGAGATAGTGCGGAAAGACCGGGGAAAAATAGCAAATGGCCTTCGTGAACTATGCTACAGGCAATCTCGCCATTAAAATTGTTTATTACGGAGCCGGATTAAGCGGTAAAACCACGAATCTACGGTATATGTATACAAACATGGATGTTGATTTCCGGGGAGAGTTGATCTGCCTGGAAACGGATACCGAAAGAACGTTATTTTTCGATCTCCTCCCGATCAAAGCTGGGGTCATCAACGGTTTCAAAATCCACCTTCAACTCTTGACAGTTCCAGGACAAGTCTTCTATGCGGCCTCCCGAAAAAGCGTCTTAAAAGGAGTCGATGGGATCGTTTTTGTGGCGGATTCCCAAATACCTCTTCTCGACGCAAATCTTGAGAGTTTTGATGGCCTACGCAGAAATCTTCTGGAGCACAGCGTGGATATAAACTTTATCCCTCTGGTGTTTCAATATAACAAGCGCGATCTGGATAATTTGATCCCTGTGGAAACGTTCAACAATCTCCTTAATCCCAGCGGCCATCCTTATATCGAATCCTGTGCCATCAAAGGGATGGGCGTCTTCGAAACGCTCAAAGAAATTACCAAGTTGGCCATTCCATTGGTGAAAGAGAAGATAAAAGAAGACGAAAGAAAAATCGTAGGCAAGGAACGATTGAAAAAACGGAAAGAAGAGAAAAAAGAAACGCCTGAGAAAAAAGATGAGATAAAGTTTGTTGCTAAGAAAAAAGGAGTTCCTCTCCGTGTCACGAAGGTAAAATTCAAAAGCCAAAATGATATCGAGGAGGAGCTGGAGAATCTAGCCAAAGACTTCACAGGAAGCAAAAAATAATACTTCCATTTTCTTCCCATCCTTTGACATAAATCAACCCGTGTTTTCGTCTTTATATGTTAGATCCTATGCTGTTCAAAATCTCCAGTTCTTCGCTGCATGGAATTAGGGCGTATCTCGTCGAAGTGGAAGTGGATGTTTCCCTGGGCCTTCCCAACTTCATTACGGTCGGCTTGCCGGATATGGCCATCCGAGAGAGCAAGGAAAGGATCAGAGCAGCTCTGAAAAATTGCGGCTACGGCTTTCCTCCCCGAAAGATCATTGTCAACCTTGCCCCAGCGGACAGGAAAAAGGGTGGTTCTTCCTATGATCTGCCGATATCCTTGGGAATCCTAGCTTCCTACGATCTTTTTCCCTTAGAGAGCCTCAGCGATTATTTATTCCTCGGCGAGCTGGCGCTGGATGGAGGTCTGAAGCCAGTCAAAGGCGCTCTTTCCTCCACGGTGCTTGCTAAAGAGATGGGTTTCAAAGGCATCGTCATCCCAAAAGAGAATGGAAGGGAAGCAGCGCTCGTTCCGGAAATAGCCGTTTTTAGTTTGGATAATTTGGTCCAAGTTGTGAAGCTATTGAGTCGTTCAGAGCCTGCCATTTTGCCACAAAATTATTCCATGGCAGAACTTTTTCCCGACGAATTGTATGATGTGGATTTTCAGGAAATAAAAGGCCAACAACACGTCAAGAGAGCTCTAGAGGTGGCCGCTGCCGGTTCACACAATATCCTTATGATCGGACCCCCAGGGGCTGGAAAAACCATGCTGGCCAAAAGGCTTCCCTCTATTTTGCCGCCGATGACCTTCGAAGAGATCATACAGGTCACACAGATCTACAGTGTTGCCGGAATATTGAAGGACAGAAGGGCTGTGAGTGAAAGACCTTTCCGGTCGCCTCATCATACTATCTCGGATGCTGGATTGATCGGAGGAGGTTCCATCCCACGGCCAGGGGAAGTCAGTTTGGCCCATAACGGAGTGTTGTTCCTGGACGAACTGCCCGAATTCCGAAAAGGGGTGCTCGAGGATTTACGGCAACCCTTGGAAGATCGAAAAGTCACGATTTCGCGAGCAATAATGAGCGTTTCTTTCCCCTCTTCATTTATGCTGATTGCAGCGATGAATCCCAGTGACGATGCGGAGTTTTTCGATGGCATGCAAACGAAGTTTTACTCCAAAATTTCAAAACCTCTCCTCGATAGGATCGATATCCAAGTCGAAGTACCAAAGGTCAAGTTCCAGGAGATCATTTCAAAAACTGAAGGGGAAAGTTCCTATACGATAAGAGAGAGGATCGCGAAAGCTAAAGTCGTTCAGCTCGAGCGATTTGCAGAAAAAAAGATTTACAGCAATGCCGAGATGGAAACCCGAGATGTGAAAAAATTTTGTCCAATCGATGATGAAGGGCAGAGACTTTTGGAAATGGCAGTCAACCGCCTAGGATTTAGTGCTAGAGCCTACACTCGAGTACTTAAGGTTGCACGCACGATCGCAGATCTGAGTGGGGAGGCAAGAATCCGTCCTTTGCATATATCCGAAGCTATACAGTACCGACAAATGGACAAATACACCTGACCTCGGTCATTTATAAAAACTGCTGATGAAATTACTCATATCAAAAATAAAAATTTCATGTTCATTCTTACTATTCATCAACAGTTTTTACCTTTCGGCCACCCGATCTCAATGCATCAACTTCGTTGTGACTCAATCGCAGTAGTTCACTACAGCTCATAAGCCACTCCTCGTTGCTACATCAATCTCGGATGGTAAATAACCCAGGTCGGATCACAGCATCGACTTCGTTGTCGCCCATTCGCAGTATATAAATACAACTCATGGGCCACATCCTTGTCGGTGCAACAATCTTGGCCCTTAAATAGTCCATCTCACGTCTCAGTTATTAAAAGAACGGCTGAAGATTTTTGCCGTTCTTTATAAAAACCGTTGATACTTCCTTTTAACAAATATTTATAAACACATTTATGTTTTGGGCGGGGCGGGTAGGCAGCCGTTTTTACCCTTCTGGCAGATCAATATTACTGAGTGGGGTGGGTTGACAGCTTCTTTGTGGTACATTTGCATTAGGTTGATTTTTTTGCTTGACATATTTGAAAAGTCGCATATAATAAAGATTGAATATACGAAATATTATATGAAGAAGGAAAAAGTGAAAATTATTATCGGAGTGATTGTGGGGGGAATCTTAGGCTATTTATTATATCGGTTTGTCGGTTGCAAGACCGGCACCTGTATTATCACGAGCAAGCCCTGGTCGAGCATCTTATATGGTATGCTGCTCGGATTACTGGTTGGTTTAAAATTGTGAGTTCATTTTTTGGGGGAAAGATGAAGAATCAAGCGCAACAATACAGAGAGATTTCTCAAATATTCAAGGCATTGGCTCATCCTTCGAGATTGAAGCTAATGGAAAATTTGATGAAACGGGAGTGCTGTGTCGGCGAGATCCAGAAATGTCTTGCCTTGTCGCAACCCAATGTCTCTCAGCATTTGAGTGTCTTGAAAGAGGCTGGCTTGATTGTCGGGAGACGGGAAAGAAACAAAATTTGTTACAGAATTTCTGATGACAGAATAATAAAGATTTTGAAAGCATTCGAAATAGGAGAAAAATAAAATGGCAAATGTTAAAGAAGTTGACGAAAGTACATTTCAATCGGAAGTGTTGGAATCCGATATTCCTGTATTGGTGGATTTTTGGGCTCCTTGGTGCGGCCCCTGTCAGATGGTTGCACCTATGCTTGAGGCGGTTGCAGAGAAGATGGGAGATAAACTGAAGGTAGTCAGAATGAACACAGATGAAAACATGAACACAGCTCAAAACTACGAAATCATGGCCATCCCTTCTCTTCTGGTTTTTAAAAAGGGCGAAGTCGTGGAAAGGATTGTGGGGGTCAAGCCCCAGCCCCAATTGGAAGCTCAATTGCATGACGTCATCTCTTCCTAATTGAGGAACCATGCCGGTTATCGTTCAACATAAATGTCCCCAAGATCATCCCTGTCCTTGTGTGAGGATGTGTCCAGTTGATGCTGTGAACCAGGAAGGTTTCGAAGCACCTGAGATCGATAAAAATAAATGTGTTGATTGTGGGGTATGTGTGAATTTCTGCCCTTATCAAGCCATAATAGATCTTTCTTTAGAGGAAAATATCAGCACGTCTTCTTTGCGTTAATCCGTTCATCAATAGGAAAGTTCCTAATGGGCTTTTAAAACTCTTCCGTCCTCAACGACTATTCTTCCGTTTTTGATCACGTGCTTCACTGGATTGACTCCCAGGTGATAGACCAGATGGGGATATGAGGGCACATCCCACAGGACAATGTCCATCTTTTTTCCGATTTCCAGACTTCCCACCTGCTCTTGTTTTTCCAAGGCATAGGAGGCGTTGGCGGTTGAGGCGTTTATTGCCTCTTCAATCCCCATATTCAGGGTGAAGACCGCAAGTTGCAGGATGAAAAGCATGGATTCGGTCATCGAACTTCCTGGATTAAAGTCAGTGGCCAAAGTCACGATAGCGCCTTGTTCGATCATCCTGCGGGCCGGTGCTTTTTTTGGTTGCATCAGGAAAAAAGAAACACCGGGCAGCAGGATGGCAGCAGTCGGACTGTTGGCCATTTTTTCAATGCCCTCTTCGGTGATGGCGATCAGGTGATCTGCCGAGATGGCTCCTTCTTCAGCTGCCAGTTGAGCTCCTCCGAGTGGGGAGAACTCGTCGGCATGAATTTTGATCTTAAAACCTTCTTGTTTTGCTTTTCTGATCAAATCCCTTGTCTCTTCGACAGAGTATACCCCCTCTTCACAGAAAATATCGAAGAATTCAGCCAAACTTTCCTTCTTCACTTCTGGCAAGATGTCTTGCATGAGGAGATCCATATAATCGGCCTTTTGGCCCAAGTATTCTTTCGGAACCTCATGGGCCCCCATGAATGTTGAAACAATGTCGACCGGATGAATCGCATCGGCTTTTTTTAGAACGCGAAGCTGTTTCAATTCATCTGGTTTATTCAGACCATACCCGCTTTTGGCTTCGACTGTCGTTGTGCCGTGGACAAGCATGCTGTCGAGCCGGGATAGGCTAAGAAAAAGAAGTTCCTCATCCGAAGCTTGCCGCGTGGCATTGACGGTTGTCTGGATGCCCAAACCTTGCTGTGCGAGTTGTTGGTAGGTGTAACCCTTCAAGCGAAGATTGAACTCTTCCGCGCGGCTTCCGGCAAAAGGCAGATGGGTATGGGGGTCCACAAATCCAGGCATGCCTGTCAGCCCTTTGCCATCGATGGTAATACCGTCATCGACCATCTGGACCTCTTGATCGAAGTACTCTTCTTCTCCAACGAAGACGATCTTTCCTTCGAATGAGGCGATGCAACCATTCTCTACAATCCCGATATCCTGGAGATCCTTCTTTCTCTTCGGAATCGGACCTTGACAGGTCAATAGTTGGTTGCAGTTAAGGACTGCAAGATCAGCTTGATTCATGAGGGTGTTTTCTCAAGGACGCTTGTTTGTTGCGCCGAATGAAAGATGGCGTTTCAAAGGGTTCCCACTGTTTTTCCCAAGTCGGCCTTTGCCATTGGGTTTCACTTCCCTTAGGTTCGAAGATATAGGGCGGAGTTTCTTGAGGAACTTCAAATGGTGGAGGTGTTTCAGGACGTGCTGCCGGGAAGTCTCCGGGCATGGTGATCTGGCCTTCTTCCATCTGCTCGAATCCTGTGGCGATCACGGTTACTTTGACCATCTCTTTCATGCTTTCATCGATAACAGTGCCGAAAATGATGTTGGCATCAGGGTGGGCCAAACTGTGGATGAGTTGGGAAGATTTTGAAACTTCGAGCAGGGTGATGTCTCTGCCGCCCGTGATGTTGATCAAAACGCCATGGGCCCCTTCGATAGATGTGTCGATGAGGAGAGGACTGGAAATAGCTTTTTGGGCTGCATCGACGGCTCTGTTTTCTCCCGAGGCGATACCGGTTCCCATGAAAGCCATGCCCATGCCCTTCATGATGGATTTTACATCGGCGAAATCCAGGTTGATCAAACCAGGCTTGGTGATGAGATCAGAAATACCTTGGACAGCCTGGCGCAGGATATCGTCAGCCATCTTGAATGCATCTTGGATGGATGTATCCAGATTGACGGTTTCCAACAGCCTTTCGTTCGGTATGGATATCACAGTATCCACGGCCGATTTGAGTTCTTCCAATCCTTCTTGAGCTTGTTGTGATCGGATTTTTCCCTCGAATTCGAAGGGAAATGTGACGATAGCAATGGCCAAGATATCCATCTCGGATGCAATATTGGCCAAAATCGGCGTTGCACCGGTTCCTGTCCCACCGCCGAGACCTGTGGTCAGAAATACCATGTCTGCACCTTCGATGATCTCGATCAGTCTTTCCGTGTCCTCCATGGCCGCCTGTTTGCCGATGTCTGGCCTCCCTCCGCTGCCCAGCCCTTTGGTGAGCTGGTTTCCGATCTGGGTTTTTAAACCCGCCTTGCTGCTGGAGAGCGCTTGAAGGTCGGTGTTCACAGCTATGAACTCCACGCCTTCAATGCCGGCTTCGATCATTCGGTTCACGGCGTTTCCGCCACCTCCTCCGATTCCAATGACCTTGATGTTCGCGCCGAAGCGCTCTTCCACCAGGTGAAATTTGAGTTTGCCTTTCAATGGATCACTCATTTTGCCTCCTATGCCTCTTTTAGCCAATCTTTAAATTTTGACCAAAAGCTTTTTTTGCGGTCTCTTGGGAGACCTTTTTCTCGATAAAGATTATATCCGTACTGGATGAGGCCGACGGTGGTCGCAAAATCAGGTGTGCCGACGCGGTCCACAAGGCCTCCCACTCCGCTGGGATCTCCTCGTCTGACTGGAAGGTCGAAAATCTCTTCCGCAACCTCCTCGAGCCCGTCCAACAGGGCTGTCCCTCCCGTAACCACGATCCCAGAGTTCAAAGATTTTTCATACCCCATTCTTTTGATATCGTTATCGACTAGCCGGAAAATCTCCTCTGCCCGCGGGTGGATGATATCTGCCAGGAGTTGCCTGGAGAGCACGCGGGGCTTTTTCCCTCGTCCCACAGTTGGCACCTCGATGGTTTCTTGTTCATCCACAAGGGGATGGGATACGCAGCCGAATTTTTTCTTGATTTTTTCTGCATCAGGGATCGGAGTCCGCAATCCAACGGCGATGTCATTGGTGAAGTTATCCCCTCCGATCGGGATGACGGATGTGTACCAGAGGCTTCCCCTTTCGAAAATAGCCACCTCCGTTGTTCCTCCTCCTATGTCGATCAATCCCACTCCCAATTCCATCTCGTCGTGAGTCAGGATAGATGAACTGGTCGCTATTTGGTTCAACACAACTTGTTCGATCTCAATCCCTGCGCGAGCCACACAGGTCCTCAGATTCTGCACGGACGTTATGGCGCCGGTTATGATGTGGACGTTGACCTCCAGTTTGATCCCGCTCATACCAAGCGGATCTTTGATCCCATCCTGATCATCGACGACAAATTCTTGCGGAATGATGTGTATGATCTCCCGGTCTGGAGGAATGGATACAGCCTTAGACTGCTCGATAACGCGTTTTATATCATCCCGACTGATCTCCCTGTTTTTCCCGGAAACGGCGATGACACCTCTGCTGTTGAAACTTTTGATATGGGCTCC
>Ga0114922_10006603_pt1 | contig 10625 bp, 11 predicted proteins | sample AartaG_FD_100975 | JGI IMG/M metagenome (GOLD analysis project Ga0114922, IMG submission 100975) | Deep subsurface microbial communities from Aarhus Bay to uncover new lineages of life (NeLLi) - Aarhus_00045 metaG | ecosystem: Environmental > Aquatic > Marine > Oceanic > Sediment | place...
AAGAATTTGTTACTTTTAAAAGCCTCATTAGCAGAAGGTAGCTTTTTTTTGATGATTTACTTGACATTATATTGTATATGGATTATAATTTTATACAATATCTTGTGTAAAAACCTATTTGAGGGGGAAATGACCCAATGAAAAGGAAAAAAGACATAATTCATATTTTGGCACAAGAGCGAAAGGAACCTTCAGAAAGATCAACCGAAGGAATTATGCAAAGAAACCAGGATTTATTGCGGGAGGTATTTGGGGGGAAAATACCTCGTAGAAAACAGCGATTTAAGATTGAGCAGGCCCTTGCCGATTGGCAGTTTAAGGGAGGCTTCGAAGATGAACAAAAACATTTCAGACTCCGTCGTATTGCTCTATTGCTTAAACTTGAAGATCTGCGGCAGCATCTGAGTGAGCCTAACATAAGCGATGACAATAGATTTTTTAAGGTGTGTGAATTAGGTGTCTGCAGAAGTGAGTTGCGTGATGTCGAACAGAGAATTGAGACCTTGGATGAGCATAGAGCCTTGGATATTGCGAGAAGACTTTGGGTGGAAGGTGACCAACGGATACACGATGAAATGGCGGAATATCTCAAGGAGGTATCCCCGGAGCTTTCCCATGATAATCTCCAAAAGAAACTTATGCCACTCGTTGAAAAATATGACAGAATGTGGAACCCTCACCTGCCAAGGAAAAGAATGAGAGGGGCTAAGGCCCTAAGTTAGTATTATCAACCAACCCACCATCCAAGAGAAAGGAGGGATGAGCATAAACAAGGGAGATCTGGTCAATGAGGTAGCCAAGGTGGTCTGTACCAAAAAAGAGGCCCAGGAAGTGGTGGGGTGTTGAAAAAGAAGGATACGGTCACAGTGATTGGTTTCGGAACCTTTAAGGTTGCGCAAAGAAAGGCCAGAAAGGGAAGAATCCAGGTACCGGGGAAGAGATAAAGATCAAGGCCAAGAAGGTCCCCAGATTTGTACCAGGCAAAGCCTTGAAAGATGCTGTAGCCTAATCAGTGCTCAAATGGGTTGTATGAAGCTCCTATTGGGAGTAATCTGTCCTGGTGAGGGCTTTCAAAGAGGGAGAAGACTTTTTACTTCGAAAGGAGGGCTATCGTGGCGAACATCGACCATGTGCACATCCACGCAAGTGACCCCGCCAAAACTATCGAGTTCTTCGAGGGTTTTTTCGGGGCACGGGTGATCCAAGAATTCGAGGCCCTGGGAAGAAAACTAACCATCATGTCGCTGGGGGACAAATCCAAACTGTCCATTTTGCATATCCCTCCAGCAGTGAAGAAACCCAAACCAGAGAGGGCAAGCATCGACCACATCGGCATTGCCGTGGAAGATATCGAGGGACTGGTTGATCGACTGAAAGAAAGAGGGTTCTCCTTTCCTGTCGATTTAACTCGATCCTCATCCGGTGCAAAAATTGCCTTTTGCCTTGGACCTGATAACGTTTACCTGGAACTTATAGAGAGACCCTGACGAACCTCCAGGGCCGGCGCCATCTGAAGCCATGTCAAAGAAATATCCCGAATGCCCGCTCAATAATCATTCAAACTGCAGAGATTGCTACAACCCCAAGATCTGTGCGATTGTTAGGGAAGACAAGGTCTGTGTGAAAAAAAGGAAGATCAAAAAAATGAAATAACAGACCATTTTCCCTAAAACTACATGATTATAGAGGGTATCTGACAACGATGAAGATTGGCGAAGGGGTTGAATGATCAGCCCCTTCTTGCCATAACCTGAAATCCAGACAAATTTCACTATTGTTATGGTAATCATAAGCTTTGAGCATTTTTCTTACCTGTATCCGATTCTATGATTTTAGCCGTCAGAAGGTCTTAACATTTCACCCACCCACCTGATCCACCCTATCTCTGATACACGCAACCAGCCTCTCAAGCTCTTCCTCTTTCAATATAAGCAAGAAATTTAGATCATTATCCGTTTGTAAGAGTCTACCAGCTTCTCCTTTGTCATGCTGACCTCCAGGATATCACCTCGTTAACTATTGGCCAGTTATGCATGAAAATAGATGAGATAATAAACTGTTTCTGCCTTACACCGAAATCATTTTGAGTTCATTTCCGTTCATATACCTTGAGATGGTGGAGTCGATTCCACATTCAATCCAGAGAATTGCGGAGCAATTCGGGATTCATAGTTTTTGCCTTGTTGGATGCCGGGCATAGTGCCACGATTGCCAGATCGCAAGAAAAAACAGTGGAAAGATAGAAAAGATCTAAAGTTTTTAATCAACATGCCGATATATAAAGATTGACAATAGTAGATTGTTTGCTGAAGGGCAAACCTTCCGAAAGGTTGGGGCGCAAATCCACCGGCTTAAGTCCCGGATTACCGGGATATGGTAGCGGGGTTGCTAGGTAAGTGCAATAATGAGTGCAAAGAAATCCCGCTTCTCTCTTTCGGAGGCGGGTTTTTTTATGGAAATCTTATCATAAATAGCTCAAAGGGCGGCACCACAGCCCATAATGAGATAACGAGCCTCTTGGTGCACAAGGCTTAAAGTGATTCAAAGGAGGGAATTTAGCTATGATAAGTGGAATTAATGCTGCTACGCCAGCACCGAATGCAATTCGTAATGCAGACGAGGGCATTAATGATGTCCAAAAAAATCAGGGAGAGGTCTCTAATGTCCAGACAGAAGAGACCTCTAACGTAAATTCGACCGAGAAGGCGGAGCATAATGAAAGGAACTCTAATGCCCAGGCCGAAGACCATACGGAATCGCCCCAAAGAGAAAATGAAGCAAATAGGAAATCCCAAGCAGATCAGAATGAATCACGTGGGACAGCCCTGGATGTTTTTGGATGAGATAGAGGACCCAACCGTTACGGGAAATCCTTAACGGTCAATTTTTGCTTATAAAAGAGATCGATAAAGGCAAACTTATCGAAAGATAAGGGCGCAAAGCCACCGGCTTAAGTCCCGGATTACCGGGATATGGTAGCGGGGTTGCCGGGCAGATGTTTCCTTGCTACGTCTATTCAGATATTCATTGTACACCTCCCCCAAAAAAAGAGCCCCAGGATAAGAAATCCTGGGGCTCTTAGGTTTTGGTTCATTGATACTCCTCCTTCACTTCCATCTCTTTGTCCTCCCCTAATTGGAAAAAAATCTCAGAACATCCAGGACAAGCAAATTCATGTTCTTTATCTCCCTCATAGAAATAAGGGACCCAACCTTGTTCTCTTGCTTCATCGATGGAATCGATTTCAATTCCACAAATTGCGCATTTCATGACTTATCATCCTCCTAAACGCAAACAGCCTCATCCCCCAATTGAGAAGAACGGTTGTTATGGGAGAAAGCGAGTTTCCAAATTTCTGCTTTAAAGGATTGGAAACTTGCTTTGATTTGAGGTATAAAAGAAATCTGAATTTAGGGGCATGCCCCCAATCGGAGTATTGGAATCATGGAGTATTGGCCTGCCCTGGCGCGACTGGCCTTGAATACGGTGTTGCCGCTGAAATGTTTCGTAGGGGTGTCTACGGAACTCCGGCCCTGGAAGCCAGGTCTGGGCCAGGGAGTGATGGGTAAAAGGAAAAAATAATTCTTGCGCATCCACGGCCATTACTCCAGTACTCCATCACTCCATATCCATGGCACCAAATGAAGAGATAACATCAGAGTTGTAATTTTCCCGTGGCGGGATAGAAATTCCGATATATCTGGTTAAGAGCGTAGCAACGGCCAAAGTAGGGTAAAGGCGGCCCATGATCTCCGTGCAAGGGAATTAAAATATATCTTGGAGTAATGGTTGATATGGCTCTAAACACCAAAAGAGAGATGAAGTTAGAGGTTCTCATAAAAGGCGGTGGGGAGGTGGCCAGCGCCGTGACCCACAAGCTGGTCCGCTCTGGATTTCGAGTATGCCTCACAGAACTGCCGTCCCCCAAGGCGGTTCATCGGGGAACGTCCTTTTGCGAGGCAGTGTATGAGGTCGAAAAGGAAGTCGAAGAGGTGGTGGCCAAACTCATCTCCTCGCCCGAGGGAGTTTTCGGGGTCTGGAAAGAGGGAAAAGTACCTATCATAATTGATCCCGATGCTGCTATAAAGGATAGCCTGCACCCTGACATTGTTGTTGATGCCATCATGGCCAAGCGGAATATTGGGACAAAAATCGCCGATGCCCGGTTGGTGATTGGCCTCGGCCCCGGCTTTAAGGTGGGAACGGATGCCCACCTCATAGTCGAGACCAACAATAGCGAGAATTTAGGCAAGGTTCTTGCCACCGGGGAGGCCGAAAAAGATACAGGGGTTCCGCTGGCCATCTCCGGGCTTACGTTTGAGCGAGTGCTACGTTCTCCTGATGACGGGGAATTTCGTCAGGTGAAGAAGATGGGTGATCTGGTTAAAGGGGGTAGTGTAGTTGCCCGGGTGAACCATCAACCAGTAACTGCCCAGATTGGCGGAGTCATCAGGGCCCTGCTGAGGGACAGGGTGGAGGTAGAGCTGGGAACCAAACTGGGAGAGATAGACCCCAGAGGCGATCCCCAACTTTGTTATACCATCAGACCCAGGGCAAGGACTATCGCTGGAGGAGTTTTGGAGGCAATAATGATGTACTATAGCCGGTGAGATTAACCATGTTGGAGATTTATCAGGAAATAGTCCGCATACAGGCTGAGGGAGGAGAGGCTGCCCTGGCCACCATAATCTCCGCCAAGGGGTCAACCCCCCGGGAGGTAGGGTCAAAGATGCTCATAAAGAGCGACGAGATCATTATTGGCTCTATAGGTGGCGGAAATATAGAAGCCGAGGTATGCCGGGAAGCGAAGAGAGTGATGAGTGAAGGTAAGCCCAGGATCTTGCATTTTGACTTGACCGGAAGAGAGACCACCGAAGAGGGAATGATATGTGGGGGTATTATGGACGTGTTTGTTGGGCCTATTGTCTCCCTGTCTACTCTGTATCTCTTCGGTGGAGGGCATGTTTCAGTTCCCCTATCTAATATGGGAAAAACGGCAGGGTTTAGGGTGGTGGTGATTGATGACCGGCTGGAGTTTGCCAGCCCGGAAAGATTTCCTGAGGCTGACCTCGTCCTCTGTGAGGAATTTGAAAAGGTTTTCCCCAGACTTCAAATAGGTCCATCGGCTTACATCGTGATTGCTACCAGGGCCCACCAGAGTGACGAGTTGGTCCTCGAACACGCCCTGAAAACTCCTGCTAAGTACGTTGGAATGCTGGCGAGTCGAAAGAAAAGGCAGACCATCTTCTCCCACCTGCTGGCCAAGGGAATACCTCAAGAATCATTGGACAAAGTCCACGCCCCTATTGGCCTGAAAATCCAGGCTGAGACACCAGAGGAGATCGCCATCAGCATCGTGGCCGAGATTATAAAGGTTCGCCGCCTTGGTTTACCCCGGGCCGTTACGGGCCGGGAAGGCAAGGCCTCGCCAGGTTAAATCCTGAAGGAATCTCACGATGCAAACTACTAACCAGCACCTTTGTGAGGATTGGCCAGATTGCCCCCAAGACCGGAAGCGAAGAGCTTTTCCTCGGACAGGTACAGTTTCCCGTCTTCAGTTGTCTGTATGATCTCAGCCTTTATCAGGGCACTCAAAGCGTACTGCTTATAGTCACGTCCCCTGAGCATCCTTTCCAGCATACCTGGGGAGCTCATTCCCAACTCGTCTATCGTCTTGGAATTATCAATACCAATAGCATTCTGCTCCCTGAAAATCCTTATCACCTGATGAATAGCACGCTTTAGACGCCACTGGGGTACTATAAACAATACCAGCAGCATGAAGAGCAAAATCAAGACTATGAAAACAGCATTGGACATATTAGACCTTAGCGCTCAAAAGGGATAAATAAGAACTCACGTTTCCACGATGGGAGAATATGAAAAACGCGGTTGAGTGTCAAGTAGACATTGCAGTCACGGTGTTGTCTGTGGCACACGATAGTGCCTTGTATCCCAGCGGCCTCCCGGTCTGTGCTCGTCGCTGTGAAAAAATACTACAGACATATATTGCCGTGACCAGGATCGCTTGCCGCGGCAGTACCTGGTGGGGGGATTTAGGAAGGAGACCGCAAGATTTCGTTGTCAATCCTTTCCTGGCGTGTTATGCTGAAGAATATATTGAGGCCCACAAAATCGAGGAAAAGGCCAGAGGCAAGGACATGGAAGATGGCAATATTAGACAGAAGGTTAGAGACATATATGGATTTATCCAGGATAACCTCTATCTGAATCGTCCAGATATGAGGGTGGGAGAGGAGTCGTTCAACTCGGCCCTTCTGTTCAGTCTCCTTACTGCACTGAATCGAGGAAAGGAACTCATCATCGGAGAGCCGGGGCTTGGAAAGACCACCTCAGCCGAGTACGTCGCTGCCATGACCTATCAGTTACCGCTGGGCCTGATCTGGGCTAGCGAGGTCTCTGGACACCCTGAGCAGACCGAGGAGAAGATCATTGGTAGACCCGATCTGGGTCGACTGAATCAGGGGGAAGAGGTGGTGGTCTGGTCCTATCTTGCCCAGCTTCCGATCAAGATCGTGGACGAAATCAATCGACTTCCCGAGACCAAGCAGAGCATGATTTTGGACGGTGTAGACCGTGGCAATTGGGGGTATCTGAACGATGTGATCATCAATGAAGAGTACTGCCTCTTTGCTACAGCGAACTATCAGGATCGGGGGACCAATACCCTGATCGCCCCATTGATCGATCGGTTCGATGTGATAGTGGAATCCAGGCATCCTGGCACTAACTTGGCCCTCGTGATTGGCATGAAGGACAGGTACGAGAACGTGCTGAGGAGTCCTGTATACGAGAGAGATTTTCAGGAGATCTTAGTTGAACCGCGGGACTACCAGGAGAAGATGAAACGGATCGAGGATCTTTGCGATCGTTTCGGAGATCATATGGAGAAGGAATTTAGTGTAAAGATGTTAAGCCAGGGAGAAAGAAAGGAGATAAGGGATTGTGTGCAGGAAATTCCCCTCGACCTGGATGCCAATGCCTTTCTGAGGACCGTGATCGCCGAGTTATCCTTCTGCTTCAAATATGGCCAGAAACGCTCTGACGAACACTGTGAGGAAGGGTGCCACTATACGGGCTTTCTCTGTCACCACATCAAAAACTGCATTTCCAACCGGTTTCCCATGTCGGTGAGGACATATTCGCAATCTCTGGCTTGGTTGAAAGGGGATGAGGGCGTGGGAATTGAGCACATCAAGACCGTGCTTCCCTACACCCTGGCCCATAGGCTCCTATGGAAGGAAGACTACATCGCTCAGAAACAGGGGGATACTCGAAGGGATCCTTTTCAGATCTACTTGGCCAAGGAGATGGTAAACGAGGTCTACAGGCGATACAATGAGCAGAGCCGTCACATCAAGAACGCCCTGGCCGTGGCCTATCAAGCCCTATCAGGAAAAGACCTGGAGCCTATTGAGGGGGACCACCCGATCTATGCCGAAATCAAGCAAGACCTGGAAGAGGTCAGATAGATGATCAATCCTTTTGAGGACTTCAAGGAGTATCCATACAAGAAGAAGGAGATCCCTCTCGATCATATAGTTCGGGCCAAGGAGAGGGTCATGGACCAGATCGTAGAGGGATACGTGAAGCTCGTGGAGGAGGAGGTCAAGGACCTGGTCTGGCTGGTGGAAAATAGCCGGGTCTTCAAGGCATATTCTTCTGCACTGCGGACTATCCAGCAAGTCGATTACGACAGCGATGACATCGAAGAGCTGTGTCTCGAAATCGACAAAGGGGGGAGGATTCCATACCTGATCTCAGGTCCTGCCGGCATCTATCTCTCTGCCCTTTGCAACAACGCCAAGGAGGAAAGAATCCACCTCAGACTGCATGAGTTCAAACGGACCTTTCATTTTCTCGGGTACCGACTTCCTGAAGGGAAAACCCTCGTACTCGAGGGAGACGTGGGAGATTTTATCGGTGCCGGCCTATCAGGAGGAAAGCTTATTGTGAAGGGCTCCACGGGAAACTGGGCCGGTGCAGGGATGATGAATGGAGAGCTTTTCATCAATGAACATACCGGGCAAAACACGGGGGGATGGATGAGTGGTGGAGAGATCCATATCGATGGCCGGATTCGAGGAATTGCAAAGACTATCCTCGGCGGACGTATTTACCAGCGCGGAAAGCTCATCCTGCCCCACGACATGACCGCGAGGGAGTAGACACCCACGGACTTACGCCCGTGGCACTTGGAGGTAAAGCGCGGCCTTGAGGTCTTTTCTGAATGATGGGAAGGAAAGAAAACAAATACGATCCATTACTTAAGGAAAGATGGGCTAAGGTACGGAAAAAACATTTCTTTCCTGAACTGCCTGATCCGAGTATCTCCGAATCAATGGACCGGGTGGCCCTCGAGATCAAGAGCAAGCAGATCACGCTGAGCCAATCCTTCATGGAAGAGGCTGCCAGGCACATCCCAATGGAAAAGGTGATAGAGGCCCTTCTCGATCACGGTGTGGCCCATTATACATTCTGCCCGTGGGATTTCCATACACATCTAACCCTTTATCAAGAGGCCAAGAAGGTACTTAAGGACAAGCAAATGGCCCAGAAATCCACGGATTACTTCATGGATGTGGTGGCCGATACCCATTGCTTTAAGGAGAAGGATACGCCGATCTCCGATCTTTACCGCCATATGGATAGAGGAATTCTGGATGAGGCCATCCACGCCCTGTACCAGAGGATATGGGGAAAGGACCTCAACGTCAAGGGTCACGAAGAGATCTCCAGGAGGCTCTCTCGAATCCCTTACCTCGATAGGAAACCATGGCCCGAGAGTATCCACCGCTTTTCGAAGATCATTCAGGGCCTGCTCGAATCGGAAGAAAAGTCCGGGACCCTGAACCAACCTAACACAATGGGCCAGAACGATTTTGGGAGGTACTCCTGTCAGGAGATGGACCAGGGTCTTAAGGAATTCGCCATGTCCACAGGAGACCCGGGTGAATTCAAAGACGTGGTGAAAGATCTCGAAGACGAGCTTAAAGAGGCTGGTTATGCGAGCCATGGGAACATGGGTCTGGGCCCAGGGTCCCCCCTGGATGCTGATGCACTCTTTTATATGAAGCTGGCAGAAAACTATGCCCTCCCGATAAAAAAGACACCCATTGAAAAGAGCGGCTCCCTTTACCCCTTTAGCCATTCCCCGTGGGAGCTGGGCAAACCCTTTCGGGATATCGATCCCTGGACGAGCTTTGGAAAGGTGATGCCTGGGATCACTCAGATCTGGGAGCGCAGAGAGGGAGAGACCTTCGGTGAGGAAGAAGGTACGCCAAACTGTATCGTGGTGATCGACTCATCGGGCAGTATGATCAATCCAAGACAGCACCTCTCCTATGCGGTCCTTGGGGCGGCCTGTGCCTCGGATGCTTACCTCAGAAATGATGCGACGGTGGCAGTCTACAACTTCAGCCATGCCAGGTCCGGTGACCGCCAGATCCTTGACTACACCCGTCAAAGGACGAAGATATATCAGACTATCTGCCATTATTTTGGAGGAGGTACTAAGCTGGATATCAGGGACATCGAGTCCCTTCAACAGCCATCCCGGCCCGACATCTTCATCATCACTGATATGCAGATCACCAACCTGGAGGATCTTATTGGCTACATCAATGGGCTTGAAAACCGCGTCACGGCTGTCCATATCGGAGACAACACACATGTCAGGCGATTCAAGAGATCCATGGGGATCCGGAAGAATATCAGCATCCATTCAGTCCAGAAGAAGGAGGATATCCCCAGGATCGTCCTCGGAAAGATAAGGGAATACTTTAGATCTGTCTCCTGAAGTAAAAAAGGCCTTCAGGGCTAGTCCTCAAGCTGTGTTGTCGGCTCTCCTCCCCCTGCTCTCATCACGAAGATGTGGGAGAATTCCGAGTCTTTGGTCGCACCATGCCAGTGCTTTTCCCCTGCCGGAAATAAGATGACATCACCCTCGGTCACAACCTTCTCTTCATTTTCTGTGGCCACGATGCCTCTTCCAGCAGTGACTATGAGGATCTGTTCTCTGTCGTGAGTATGAAATTTGTTCCGCACTCCCTTACCGAAGGTAATGATATTCACTCTGTACTCTTTGCTGTCAGGGACCAGGACCTGTCTCGTCACGTCTGGTCCTGTAAATAAAGGGTTATCAACAGGTTCCTTAGATACCTCGCTCATCTTGACTATTTTCATCTCTGCCTCCTTTTCATTAAGAACATTTAGTGTTTTTTCAAGTCGTTAATCAACTCTTTTATGATAGAAATAACATTGCCACCTGTTTGGCGCGCAATACGATGTGCTTCATCAACAATCTTGCCGGCCTGGCGTTGAAGTTCTGAGTGTGGAGGCACGACAAGGCTCATTCTCTGGCGCTGCCACACTAAGAAACGGATTGCCAGACGTTCCTCCTGGCGCCTTATGAACCCCATCGCGCTACTCGGCTCTACAGGTGCCTTCCCAGAAAACGTAAATCTTTCTCACGTTGATCGGTAGCCAGCTTGTCCCGGGCGCATGAAGAGTGTTATAGGGTATAAATGTTTTCATATATGTTTTTATTGATATCTTCTAGATTTTCCCGGCAATATCGTACCGCTTCCGGGAGATAGTTCATG
>Ga0114922_10006604_pt1 | contig 10625 bp, 11 predicted proteins | sample AartaG_FD_100975 | JGI IMG/M metagenome (GOLD analysis project Ga0114922, IMG submission 100975) | Deep subsurface microbial communities from Aarhus Bay to uncover new lineages of life (NeLLi) - Aarhus_00045 metaG | ecosystem: Environmental > Aquatic > Marine > Oceanic > Sediment | place...
ATCGTTCTTGTTTACGCGCTCCATAATGAGACTCGACAAATCCATTGCATTGCATGTTAGTCTTGATTGACAAAAGTTAGTAATTTCTGGGACTAAACGCTTTGAGAAACTCGGATAGACCCAGATATCGAGGCTCAGGAGAGGAGGGCAATTTATGGAACCAAAAAGTGATTATCAAGCGAAGATACAAAACATAGCGAAAATGCTTCCCGCAGAAAAACTGGGGGAAGTTTTGGATTTTATGGAGTTCCTTTATCAGAGGGAGAAAGGATTCGATTATATCAAGGTTAAGAATAGCGCTGACTATGTTCGAAGGCTACGAGAAGAAGAGTCATTCACTCTGGAGGGTAAACAAAAAAACGGGCGGGAATTTCTCAGGGAACTTATCGAGTGGCAAGAATCAAACTCTTAATAGACACCGATATTTTCATAGATTACCTTAATTGAGGTTCATCACTTTCATCCGTGTCCGCCTCGCCCGTCCGCCTCACTCCACTTGGCTGGAGGGCGGGCCTGAGCGCCTCGCGACCCACCCGCCTCGCGTTGCGAAGCCCGCCCCCGCCTGCCACCCGCCTGCCAGCGCCACGTACCGCATCGAGCCTACATGCTAGCATCTCTGGCAATGGCGGGCAGGTCGCCCGGCACAATGTGCAGCTTATATGCCAGCCTGCATGGCAATGGCGGGCAGGTGCCATAGCCAGGCTTGAGCGGGCAGGCATTGCGGGCATGAGGAAACTGAGAAAAACGCAAATCCAAGAAATCTTCACCCCGCCTGCCCCTCCTGCCCCGCCTGCCCTGCCTGCCCCGTAGGCACTGTCGTACTGGGGTGGAATCCAACGGCTATTCCTCTGGGGTAGGTAGGCACCATCGTACTAGGGTTAAGTATTACATCCTACTCAACTGGGAGAAGCAACCAGAACCTATCAACGGGCCTCCAATATCCAGTAACCAGCGGCGAGTAACAAGTAACCGTGATCTATGCAGGCAGATAGCTCAGTGGGACAGCATCCGTCCCCATCGTCGGCAATTTCTTTGTTGATATTTTAATCCAGTTTTGGTATTAAGCCCTTGGAGAGTGATTATGCTTACGATATACGTTCAGAAGGCTATGAGTAAGGCCGTGTATGAAAAACTGGAAGATGGAACTTACTGTGGAGAGATGCCGGATTGTCCCGGAGCGATTGCCTTTGGAAGTACTCTGTACGAATGTCAAAGAGAGCTCCAGTTCGCATTAGAAGATTGGTTAATCAACGGCTTGAGACATGGTGATAAAATACCTGTCATTGAAGGGATCGACTTGAATCCAAAGGAAGCTGCTGTTGCATAGATGGGTGCCATGCAAGAGAAACGACTTCATTAGGAAACTAACACACCTTGGTTTCAGCGATCTTGAACCGGGTGCCAGGCATGGAGTTATGAGATATGGATCACACAAACAAGTTATCCCTAATAATCCGGAATACTCCGTTCCACAGTTGAAAAGGCTATTGAGACAGGTTCAAGAAAAGACTGGCCGGGAAGTTTCTGCTAAGGAATGGAATGATCTATAAAAACTAGGCTTGTTGAATGTTGAGATCTAACCGCGTCTTCCGGCCCGGGCTATGCGATACGCACGTGAAATAAAGCGGTTATGCAGCAACGTTCCCCATTATGGGCGTAAACCTTTATTTTCAGGTTCGACCCCAGTTGCTCCCCATGGAAAAGGAAGACATCACCCACATATCTTTCTCGACAGGATTAACAGGATTAACGGGATGATTTATTTTCTGCCTTTCCAGACGAAAGGCAGAAGACTCCTTCCGCCTTTGCGGCGGAACATAACAGTTGCCGGGCAGAAGCCATCGCAAAAGCTACCGTAAGGCTGCCCGCATTACACAAAACCTCCGCCTAAGCGGATTGCCGTTGATCACTTTCATCCGGAAAGTGATGAACAAGAAGATCCAATAGATCCTGTAGATCCTGTCTAAAAAACAGGCCTTCCCGAACGCCTCCCGGAATGTATTTCATCCTTTGGCGCTGAAAAATGCCTTTACGTCAGACGCAAAATAAGAAAAATGGTTGACCTTGCCCAGATAGGGTTTACTCCATAAGGCTTTTAAGCAGCACCGCAAAAATATTTATGAATACAAGAGATTATTTAAAGAATAGAGAGGTGATAAGATGTTTGATATATCTGAAAACTTGCTGAAGAAAGAATTAAAAGTCATCCCGAGTACAGGATTGTATAGGAACGAAGAAGAATTCATTAAAGAAGCAATCAATACGCTTCTATCTGCGAGAAAGGACTTAAGAGTATCTATTGCTTGTGAATTGTACAAAAGCGATGAGATTTCTTTGGGTAAAGCTTGTGAAATCGCCTCCTTAAATATTGAGGAGATGAAAGAAGTTTTGTATAAAAAAGGGATTAGGCGAAGGGTGAACGTGAGTTCGGAGGAGATGGAAAGTATGGCAAAGAAAGCAGTCAAACTCGCAAGACGATAGGCGTTTAGGATGACTATAATATGCGATACAGACTTCCTAAGCTCTTTACTAAAAATTGAGCGACTGGAATTGGTCAAACATTTGTTTAAGGAAGAGAACTTGTATATCCCAGTAGCAGTACTTGGCGAGATTGCTAAAACTGATCTGATTACCGATTTATTGGATAAGAACTGGATAAAAGTGAAAAGGGTAAATTATGAGGATTTGAAAAAGATGGAAAGAGATGAAGAGTTTAAAAATCTGGGTTCTGGCGAAAAGGAGTGTTTAGTCTTATGCAAGCAGTTTCGAGATTCGGTGTTGCTTATAAGCGATAATAAAGCGAGGAAAATAGCAAAGGCAAATAATATAGCAGTGTTCAACATCCCCGCATTTTTGCTTGCATGCAAGGATGTAGGACTTTTGAGTAGCGAGAATATCGCCACTATTATACAGGATTTGAAGGATAAAGACTTCTATGAATTCAGCGAAGAGGAGAAAGAAAGGCTTATCAATACCGTTAATAAAGTTAAACCATCACGAACAAGGAACAGAGTGGGTAGAGAGGATCTTTGATCAAGAAATTTGCTCGATCTATAGTCTCAGAATAGGCAACGTCTGACAAAAACCTTGCATACTCCGTGAAGCGCCCAGCATACTATATCGGGGTAGATCGTGTCTGAGAACAAGATGGTAGTGTTCTGCCGCAGGCAGATTGCTGTTTCTCAGTTTCATCCGGAAACTGAGAGAAATCTGTGAAATCGTGTAAATCCTGTCTAAAAATATAGAGGTTGTCTTCCGCCGAAGGCGGATTGAAGTTTCTCCCGTTCTTCAGGAAAGGGAGAAAAAATTAGTCAAATCCTGCCTGCCCCGCCTGCCCCGCCTGCCCTGCCTGCCCCGTAGGTGGGTACCATCGTACTGGGGTGGAATCCAACGGCTATTCCTCTGGGGTAGGTGGGAACCATCGTACTGGGGTTAATCCTGTCTAATAAAAACCTTTTGAAACAAAAAACGCCTTTGCGGTGAGCCCACGTCTGTGTCTGTCCGCGTGTGTCTGTGGCTAAGAAAAAAGTGTAAGAAATTACACACATGCTATGTAAAAAAATACCATTTTCGCTGTTAAGTGTGAAAAAAGATTCCACTCATGCAACCCATCATTCATTTATGCTCCATAGATTCAGTCACTTAGGCCTTACTCAATCCATGGCATGGCACTTGCTATAAGTACCCCCAAAGCCAACCGCATCGCACAGGCTAACACCTGGCGCCGGTGGCAAAAACTCGGATTACGGGAACCACTACACTTCTGAAAATGTATATTTTCCCTTCCGCCGAAGGCGGATTGGATTTCATCACTTTCGTCCGGAAAGTGATGAACAAGAAAATCCCAAAGATCCTGTAAATCCTGTCTAACAAAAACAATTGACCCTCTGTTGGATCTCCCCATGTAATCCAAGGGGGCGGAGCCTGCCCATCTCTGCCTTCGCCGAAGGCAGATTTCTGTTTCTCAGTTTCATCCAGGAACCGAAAAAAAAGAAAAATCCGGAAAATCTTGCCTGCCCTGTGAAATGAATCACCTTTCACCGGGGGTAAATCCTTACCCCGCCTGCCCCGCCCGCCCCGTTAAATGTTTACCCCGTTGAATCGAGTTTATTCAACCGGGGAACCACCATATTTAACTGGGGTAGCTTCGGGGAATGGTACTGGGGTTAAATGAGTTTTCTGTTTAACTGGGGCTGTCTAATTCAAACTCAATGAACACGAAACTCAAGTTTTCCATCCTCCTCATTCTCTGGGCCATCGCCTTTATCCCCGTCTACCCGAGCCTTTTTCATACCTGGCTCAACCATTCAAACAATTCCCACGGCATTCTGGTACCATTGATCTCGGTGTACTTCATCTGGCAAAAAAGGAAAGAACTCAGGCAGGTGAAAGTCTCCAACTCCAATTGGGGCGCACTTATCTTGATATTCAGCATGGTATTGTACCTGCTCAGCTACGCTGGTGCGGTTGCCGTTATCTCACGCGCCATGATTGTCTTTTCTCTTATTGGTCTCGTATTATTCACCCTGGGAACTACTTTTTTTAAGCTGCTGGCCTTTCCGTTGTTCTTTCTACTTTTCATCGTCCCTGTTCCAGATTCAATCGTAGGCGTCGTAGCCCTGCCACTTCAACTTTTCGCCACCAACATTTCCTCTTTCGTTATTCAGGCTTTGTCCCTTCCGGTTTATCAGGAAGGGAACATGCTCTATTTTACCCAGACACAACTGGAGGTCGCAGAAGCTTGTAGTGGCATTCGCTCCCTCGTTTCTCTCACTATGCTCAGTGTCATTTTTGCTTATATGTGCAATAAGGGCTGGATTCGGAAAGCAATGCTACTGGCCTCTGCCATCCCTTTGGCCCTTTTCGCCAACATCCTGCGCGTCAGCGGTACCGGCGTCCTGGCCCATTTTTATGGGGAAACAGTTGCTCGTGGCTTCCTCCACGAATTCTCCGGCCTGGCCGTCTTTGCCTTCGGGTTCGTCCTGCTCTTTCTCGAATACTCATTGTTGAACCGGTCAGTTGATCATGAAAACAGGAAGGAACGAGGTTCACCGCAGAGACGCGGAGGACGCAGAGAGGGAACTTTTTTCTCTTCCCGGTAAGACCCCAGGTAAATAGGCTCCGCATTTAACGGGGCAGGGGCTGGCAAGAGAAAAGCTTCTCAGCCCTTAACAAAACTACCAACGCCTCCATTTTATGCCCAGTAAGTGCAGGCCGGTGTGCAGAAAAAGGCAGGAAATTGGTTGACAAGAATGGAGACCTGAAGATAAGGTTCTAATGAGCCCAACTTTCAAACGATGTTCCCCAATACACCGCCAAGAAAAAGGAAACTAAGCCGGAGTTGACACGAATGCCTAGAGTGACATTGAATATGAGCCTGGAAAACATTGAAGCCGTAGTTTTCCAGTTGCCAGGTCAGGAGTTTTTGTCACTGGCTGATGCTATCAAGGATCGATCGGAAACCGTCGCCATCATGCAACTGTCGGAAACTGGCTTTCAGGAGTGGAATGAAGAAGTAGAGGACATCTACGATAGCGAAGCCTAGGCGTGGATATGTTGCAGATTAGAGGTCGAAGGCAAAAAGGTCTCTTTTTAGAACTTAGCTCCGCTTTGCTCCCTCCGGGGCGTAGGCCCCACGGGCCGGAGGCCGCAATTGGTCGAGTGGTTCAAAGGCTTTACGACTCGGCGACTCGACTATTTGACCAGTCGACTAAGCTCATAGGAATCTCAACAACTCGTAGAAATCGCGAGACGTAGTTCCTTAGTTGTAAATTTCAAGTTTTTTTCTGCCAGAAAATCTAAAAGATATCACGCCTCTTCTCAAGGTGAACGGCGCAAAATACGGAAGGACGAAAATTACATCTCCGTAACAATAATGAGGAAATTTTATAAAAGAGGTGAAGGGTAAACTGAAAATGATGACAACGCTCGAGAAAGTCAGACGGCTAGAACAATATATTGCTGCTGATAGTTCGGCAGTAGACCCTGTCATTCATATGGCTATTGACAAACTAATGGAACGTGAAATTACGCGTTTGCTTAAACTCAAAGCACGCTTGGCAGACCAGCTTGAGGAGTTCGAGAGAACATATGCCATGAACTCATCCGATTTCTGTACACGATATGAAAGTGGCGAAATGGGTGATGATATGGACTTTATTGAGTGGGCAGCAACTGCGGAAATGTTGAAGAATATTGAAAACCGATTGTTATTACTGAAAATGGAATCTGACTCATGAATACAATTATCAGGCAATGCTTTGACACAATTGAAGCTTTGCTGATTGAGAATCCGGTCATTATTTCTTATGAAGTGCTGAGATGTGAGATTGCCCCACTACCCTAACTTGCCGAATGCACCACATCATATTCACTTCGAAGACGGCTTGGTACAAGAAACTACCGACGTTCCTGACGTATTTTCAGTTATAGAACAAATTGAGGCAGCATTGAAACAAGACAATCGAAAATAAATGTCTTTCCTGGTTCCAGGAAAATCCCTAAGATCAAGTATCGTAGAATCTCCGTTAAATCACCTCACTTGCCGTGACTCGAAGATCCGCCGACGTGGGACCGTATCGAAGTATATCCTCTCTAACAGATGAGAAGGAGCGTATTTTCGTGCTTTCAATCTTTCGTGTTTTCCTGATAGGGCTTTAGGAACAACCCCTTCCGCCGCAGGCGGATTCACTTTCATCGCTTTCATCCGGAAAGTGATGAAAACAAAAATCCAGAAAATCGTGTAAATCCTGTCTAAAAGAACTCAATATACAATGTCCACCAAATCCTTCACCCTCTCCCTCATCATCTTATTGGCCACCATCACATCAGTAGCCGCCATTGCCTCCCGCGGCAATCCTGTCGTGGTTGCGACTAATCTTGAGAATATCCCTATGGAAATCGCCGGTTTCAAAGCTACAGAGGACTTCTTCCCCGAGTCTGTGTACAAAGAACTAAATGCCGACAAGCACGTCTACCGCCACTACCGGTCTGCGGACGGACGCCAGGTCGATCTTTACATCGGCTATTATGGTACCGCCAAAGGAGGCCGCACAGGCCACAACCCTTATGCCTGTCTCCCAGGAGCCGGCTGGGGAATCGTTCAGGCCCGAAAAGTCCGGCTCACAGCTCACAGCTTACAGTTCACTAAATATTACCCAAATAGTGTTTACGTCAACTACGTATTGGCGCGCAAAGGCGACGCATATAATGCTGTCGTACACTGGTATCTGTCCGCAGGTAGTAAGGTGCTAAAATCTGGAATCGATCGAAACATCCAACGATTCATCGGTAGGATCTTATATAACCGAAACGATGACGCATTTGTTCGAATATCCGCTCTTTCAGGTGAGGCCCAGGTAAAAGAAGCTGAATTGTTAGTAAAATCCTTTGCGCAAGATGTGCTGGAGCTACTCCCTAAATACTGGCCCGTGGAAGAATAGGTGCAGGGCGTCTTCTAATCAACTTTGCAGTGTCAGGGTTACATGTAAAACGCAAATACAGGCAAGCCACCGAAGCAAGATAGTTTCCGCCGCAGGCGGATTGGATTTTCCGCCTTTCATAGCGAAAGGCGGAAACAATAATATCTGTGAAATCCTGTAAATCCTGTCTAACATAAACCGGCATCCAGCAAAACATACAGAGGTTTCTGGGCAGAATCCTGAAAAATAGAAACGATGGCGCATTTGTGCGTGTATCAGTTAACACAGATGAAACACATATAGAGGAAGCTAACAAACTGGCGAAATTCTTCGCTCAAAGTGTTCTTTCTCTTCTTCCAAACTATTGGCCTGTGGAAAAGTAATCTTGGGAATGTCGTTACGTGTTCACGCGTTACTGGTCACTAAGGTCGGAAGCGCAGGAAAATCAATCTATCGCAGCCACAAATGATCGTAGCGCCAATCCTCTCGCCTTATGCTGCTCATCCGTCGAAGGCAGATTCCGCGGTATTGAGGTTTCTCAGTTTCGACCCTCCGGGGCGTAGGCCTTACGGCTTCCTGCTTGTAGAGCCTACAGCTCGGAGAGACCGGAGGCTGGAAACTGAGAAAAAAAGAAAAATCCAATAAATCTTCACCCCGCCTGCCCCGCCTGCCCTGTGGAATGCGAAGCTTATTCCTCCGGGGTAGGTAGGCACTATCGTACTGGGGTTAAATTTGGACCTACCCTGTATAATACGTAGTAATAGGGACCCTATTTAACCATGGAACTACTTCACTGCAAGGCTATTTAACCGGGGTTTACCCCGCCCGCCCCATGGAACGGAGGCCTATTCCACTGGGGTAGGTAGGCACTATCGTACCGGGGTTAGACGCATCCCTATCTGACCGGGGCAATCAACCCAACTGGCAAGAGGCAAACCGGCAAGCATTCGCTTTTTCTTGCCTTTTGAATCAATTACGTGATAAACATAACTACATAGTATAGGAGTTTCTCTTTTTGAGCGGCGTAGCCGCGTTGTATTAAATCGCAAAGCGATTTAATAAGGAGGAAAATCAATGTTAACAGTAATGGATAGGGAAATAGAGGTTTTGTTGGAAAAGAAGATATATCCGAACAAAAATGAATTATTAAAAGAGGCATATAGATCCCTTCTGAGGACCAAGCCATATTTGAAGATAGAGGCGGCCGTAGAACTGTATTCTCGAGGGGAGATTTCCTTATCAAAGGCAGCTGAAATTGCAGGAATGAATTTTGAAGAATTCAAAGATGAGCTAAAAGAAAGGGGAATCACAATCAAAGTACCGGCTCAGTCTGTTGAAGAGATTGACCGATCGGTAAATTACATACTGAAAGGAAAAGAATGATCATCATTGATGCGGATATTCTGAGCACCTTTGCCAAAATGGGGGAATTGAAGTTATTAATTCAACTCTTTTCGCCGCGAAAGATCGTGATAACCCCTATGATTCGGAACGAACTTTCAGTGCCAATGGATTATGGCTACAGCTTTCCCAAAACAATTTTCGAGAAAATAGAAACCATATTTCCGGGCTCTGAGGAATGCGCCGGATTTGATCAATTTCAACTTCGTCAGAAACTGGGGAGCGGCGAAACAGAGGCAATTATGATATGTAAAGGTAAAAGGCTATCATTTTGCACAAATGATACCCAAGCTCAGCGTGCAGCTCGTGAATTCGGGATAGAAGTTATCAGCCTCCAAGCAGTTCTAAAAGCTCTTTGGAAAAAGAAGCTAAGAAAGAAGTCAGAGGTTAGAGATCTTATAGCCCAGATGAAGGCTGTCGATAATCTAGATATGAAGGGTGAAGAGATAACAAAAATTTTTGAAGATTGAAATAGCTGACACAATAAGCGAATAAACCCAATAACCTTTACCCCGCCTGCCCTGTAGGGAATAATGACCGTACCAGGGTTAGATGGATCGCTATCTAACCGGAGCAACAAACTCAATAGCCCAACAAACCCAGTCTCCAATGCACTACACTTTACGCCCTCTACAACATCATCAGCTATTGACTGACAATGCACCTCGAAACAAGGAAATTCCCCACCGCCGCAAGCGTATTTTTACCCCGTGCAATGCTTGCCCCGTGAAATGCCTGTCCTGTGCAGTGCTCCACCTACTTCACCGGGGCGAAGCATATTTAACTGGGGCGGAGCCCATTTCACAGGGGGGACGTTTCTCAGTTTCATCAGGAAACTGAGAAAGAAAAGAAATCCAGTAAATCCTGTCGATCCTGTCGAGCAGAAGTGAAAACTATTGCACACAAAGTGTATAACATTACCCACTAACTATGTAAAAAAGTACCCATTCAACCATGTATCGTGTAAAAACATTCCACCAACACCACCATTATTCATTTAAATACTATAACTTCAGCGACTTACGCATTGCTCAATCCATGGCACGCCCCTTGCTTTAAGTACCCCCAAAGCAACCGCATCGCACAGCCTAACACCTGAGCGCCGTGGAAGAAGATTGGGTTGCAGAAACACAAGAAACTTAACAAACGGCCTTAGCTCTGCTATGTTCGGCCCGTTTGAAGCGGGCTTGAGCGGCGTAGTCCCGACAAGGTCGGGATTATATAAAATCGCGCAGGGATTTCATAACGCGAAGCGATTTTACAACTTGATAGTAGTAGGAATTTCCTTTTTTCAAGCGGCGAAGCCGCGTTATATAAAATCACGGCGTGATTTTATCATGTAATCCAAGGGGCGGAGCTGTATCAAATTTAAGCGGCGTGGCCGCGTTATATAAAATCGCGCAGCGATTTTATCCATGTAATCCAAGGGGGCGAAGCCGGCCCCGTAGAATCAAATATCATTTGCCGAGCACAGAAGATATTGATAATCGTCGAGAATGATCTTGTGTGTGGCTGTCGATTAAGTACGTATTCAAAGGGGCCTGGCCGCCCTATCCCGTTTAATGAGATTGCCAAAAAACTCAATTTATGATACTTTATCTGAAAACGGTAATAAACAGGAGCGATGAGAATGGGAAAGAGAATTATCACTATTAACAAACAGAAAATTGATACCAATGAAGCCTTTTATTACGAGAAGGTAAAAGGTGAACTAGAAGCTAAGATACGGGGAAAGATTGTAGCTATTAACCCTGATAATGGAGATTACTTCATAGGTAATTCGGTATTAGAAGCCGTAAAAAA
>Ga0114922_10006605_pt1 | contig 10623 bp, 10 predicted proteins | sample AartaG_FD_100975 | JGI IMG/M metagenome (GOLD analysis project Ga0114922, IMG submission 100975) | Deep subsurface microbial communities from Aarhus Bay to uncover new lineages of life (NeLLi) - Aarhus_00045 metaG | ecosystem: Environmental > Aquatic > Marine > Oceanic > Sediment | place...
GGCAGAATCGTTTTGATTTGTTTGCCTGAGATAGGTGCGAAGCGAGCAGCGGAATTTATCGGGAAGTGGCATCGCCCCCCGGTGAGCAGGGAAGAGGTGCAGGAAGCGATAAAGCAAAAAGGCCGGGAGAGGATTACGGAGGGAAGAGAGATATGGCTGTTATCGCAATCGCCGATACTGCACGTGGCGTGTAGGGATTTAGAGAAAGCAAAGGCGTTGTTAAGAATAGCGATTGAATCAGGGTTTAAATACAGTGGGATAAAGGCGATTGCGAATGCGGAGGGTAATGGAAAGGTGATGGTGGAGATAGTGAGCACAGAAAGGATGGACGTGCCGTTAGGTAAAGATGGCGTGATGTTCTGCAGCGAGGCACATCTAGATTTTATCTTATCGAAGGCGAATTTCATGCTCGAACGGGGAAAAGGGAAGTTGAAGAGGTTCTATTCTGGGTTGGAAGAGGTTGAATAAGTTAGTTTTGTACGAAGGTTTTTTATAAAAAAGGGAGTAATAAAAGGTTAAATGGAAAACAAGCATGCAACTTTAGAGTTGAGGAAGGAGCTTGCAGAGCATCTCTTCACTCTTGCCGAGCGAGAAGGGGTGAGTGTGGAGGAGCTTTTACGGCGTGTTCTCAAGCTTTACCCTGAGAAGCCAAGCAGTGCAGCTGAGGTACTCAGGCTCGTAAAGCAGCAGACAGGCAGAAAACCGAAACTTTTGAAGAGTCCACCCGAGGTCTTTAGAGCAGGCTACAAGGAAGAAGGGTTGTTATGAGAACACTCGCTCACTTGAAAGCAGTTAATGCCATCTCCTTCTGCGACAATGCCGCGCTTGCTGCCGCAAACCTCCGGAGATGCAAAGCAATTTTTACAAGGGAAAAGGAAATCGTTGCAAAGGCAAAGCGGTTAACCGGTGCCGAGATTATGTTCCTCGAGGAACTCTAACCTTCAACCTCTTCAGAAGCTTATCACCTATTTCCGGTATACGCTTAATTGTCTCCAAAAACTCCCCTTTTACCTTACCACTCAAATCTTTTATTTTATCCGCTATCTCTTCTGCTTTTTCTTCTATTTGCTTCTCTGTTAAGTTTCCCATTGGTAGGTCAATAATAATTTTTGGTGAAATAGGAGAAAGTGAAGAAATAACCGGCGCTTTTATTTCTATTCTATACCTTGCATTTACAGCATCCTTTTGCATCAGAATATTTTCTGTCTCGTGGATTTTCTTTAAAATCTCTTTATGCTCTTCGCTACTTTTCTCAAATCCTTCTGATGTAATTGCTTTTAACTCTTTTATTTCTCTTCCCAATGCAATATTTTCAATTTCGCGAGTTGAAATACCATTCATCATTCTTATGGCAGGACCGAGTCTTGACCAATAATTTTTAAGTATCTCCAAAGCCTTTTGCTTTTTGTTTGCTGCCCATTTTATTTTTTCTATCTCATGTTTAGCTGAGCCTATAATCTCTTGAATATCCACAATCGCCGTCTTCCCTTTGTTGAAATCGACTGCTTCAAACGCTTCTTCCGCTTCTTTTGAATCTACAAACAATTCAGCAAGTTTGGCTTTAACCCCTTTCAAGTCTGTGTTCTCATCAATGCTTCTCATGGAGCTAATAAACTCGCTTAGGATTGCAAAAGATGAAACTCTTGCACCAAATATCGTTGCCTCAGGGTCAATCAATCCTTCAACCTCAGGAAGATTTTTTAATGCAGTTTCAATCTCTTCTAATGCTTTTATTGGATCGGGGATGTTTAAAGCGTTATCTAATTTCTCATCCAGATAAGAGAATTTTATAGAAGTGGCAAATGAAAGGGATAAAGGGTCGTTGATTCTCTCAAAGATTTTTTTTGCATCATTTATTCGTTCTCTAAAATCACCCCAATTCTTCATGTTCATCTCCTTCCTTGCCTTTGCCCACTCTACAAATCCAAGCATCTTCTCTTTATATTTCCCTTCAAAAAGGTCTCTTGCATGTTTAAAATCTTCAATTGCTTTGTCTAAATCTTTATTTGTTTGAACAAGAGTGACTCCACGATTTAGATAAAACGCAGCAAGATTTGGATTGAGTTCTATTGCCTTGTTAAAATCTTCTATCGCTTTCTCATATTGTTTTAAATCACTATAGACACCTCCACGATTGCTGTAAGCCCCAGCATATTTAGGATTGAGTTCTATTGCTTTGTTATAATCTTCTATCGCTTTCTCATGCTTGTTTAATCCATAATAGGCATTTCCACGGTTAGTGTACGCCTCGGGATCTTCAGGATTGAGTTCTATTGCCCTGGTGCAATCCTCAATCGCTCCCTCATATTGTTTTAACTTAAGATAAGTACGTCCACGGTCATAGTAAGCCTCAGGATCTTCAGGATTGAGTTCTATCACCTTATTGTAATCTTCAATCGCTTCTTCATCCTTGTTTAATTTGCCATAAGCAAGTCCGCGGTTATAGTAAGCCTCGGCATATTTCGGATTGAGTTCTATCGCCTTATTGTAATCTTCAATCGCTTTCTCTTGCTGGTTTAATTCATAATAAGCAAGTCCACGGTCATTGTAAGCGCCAGCAAAGTTTGGATTGAGTTCTATCGCCTTATTGTAATCTTCAATCGCTTTCTCTTGCTGGTTTAATTTGCGATAAACATTTCCTTGGTTGTTGTAAGCCTCAGGATTTTTAGGATTGAGTTCTATTGCCGTATTGCAATCTTTAATCGCTTTCTCTTGCTGGTTTAATACATAATAAGCAACTCCACGATTGTTGTAAGCCCTAGAATCTTCAGGATTGAGTTCTATTGCCCTGTTGAAATTTTCAATCGCTTTTTCGTACTGTTTTAATTCGCAATGAGTAACTCCACAGTTGCTGTAAGCATCAGCGAGACTTGGATTGAGTTCAATCGCTTTGTTGTAATTTGTAATCGCTTTCTCATACTGTTTTAATTCACGATAAGCACTTCCACGATTGTAGTAAGCCTCAGCAAGATTTGGATTGAGTTCTATTGCCTTGTTGTAGTCGTTAATCGCTTTCTCATGTTGTTTTAATTCATGATGAGCAACCCCCCAGTTATTGTAAGCTGCTACTAATTTTTCTCGTACTTTTTCTTTAATTTTGTTATTTTCTCCAATTTTTTCCGCAAGCTCGAAATAAGAAATCGAAATGCTATATTCTCCGATTATTCCAAAATTGATTCCCTCATTCATTAAAATTTCTGCATTGACGCCCCTATATTCCTTCATCAGTTCGTATGCCTTCTCTTTTTCGCCTCTGCGCAACAAATCTTCTAATTCATCAAGGCTCGTCATTTTATTTTATCTATATACGCCGAGATATTTAAAAATTCGTTATAACTCTCAGGCGAACTATTCAAAACAATTTCCAACCCTTTTTACCATATTTCTGATGGAGTTGCTTTCTACTTAGCTGATCTAATCGTTTTTTATAACCATCTAACAGTTCATATTCATTTGTAAAGATATTCCCTCGTGAGTTGTATTCTGTTTTCATCTTTGGTTGCCTTTGACAACCCCTCCACCCTCTCCATTTTTCTGCAAATCAACGTATTTCTTTAACCTATCCTCTAATATCTCTTGTGATGCGGGTAAAAGCCTAAGGAGCTTCATCCGTTCAAAATAATATTGATATATCGCCAAATAGCAGATTGCAAGTATAACTAATGAAAAGCTCGTTAAAAAAGAAAGGGACAAAATCGTAAGATTAATTGAAAATATTTTTAAATTGCTTAAATAAGGCAAGTCGGTGTATGAAAATGCCACTGTTGTTATACTTAAGAAAATGACAATAATAGCCAATGCAGCGACATATTTATCATTTTGAATAAATTCGTAAAGGATTCCTTCCCTCATAAGTTTAAATTCATTTTTAAACCCTCTTTGAGAAATGACAAATAACAAGAATATTGAAATAAAAATTGTTGCGCTTGTAAGGATCATTTCGTTCACTCTTTGAAGCATGCTTACAGCTCCACTTATGGAAAATAAAAGAAATGTGGAGAAAAATATGCCAATTATTGCCCACCATTTCAATTTAAATTCTTCTTTCAAGAAGGTACTGAATTTACGCTTTCCTTTGTATGTGCCCATTGGTACCAAGTTATGAACGAAATTTAAATCGTCCTCAGAGAAAAATCCCTTATCTCTTTTAATTACGAACCTTACATCAGGCTTTTCTGGGAAAGCAATAAAAATCCGATCTTCAATAAAAACAGCAAAGACCGTGTGGTCATTCAGAATCCTACGATTTATGATTTTATGATAAACGTCTATAAATTCATCCAAAGTAAGTTCTTTATACCCTATTCCCGCTTCTAAAACATTTAATGCCTCTTCCACTTTATTTACTTTCATAGTTCCCTAAAAAGTCTGATAATCTCTTTTGCTTATCTCTGACACTGAGCTTTGAAGATAACTTCTCTACTTCCTTAGCTATATTCTCTGTTCTTGGATCTTCAACATCAATATCCAATGGAATTGTCGGCCCAATTTTATCCTTCCATCTTATCCTTTCATTTTTCCGTCCAATAAACTCTATTTCTCTTGGTTCCCCTGTAATCAACGCAGCTTTAGATAACTTAGATCCTTGAAGTCCCCCACTACGAGTTGTAGAAGCGGAAAGCGCATCAAGATGTCTGAAATCATCATTGAGATAAGCCCTAATTATAGGGTCCTTTTCGAGTTCAGGGTTAAAGATTTTAAAGTCCTCGGGAATGATTCTCCCTTTTAACGAATCAACTTTTAGAGATACTATATTTTCTATGTTGAAAATACTTATAAACTCTTCTTTTTCCCGTTTCAACGAATAATCTTCGAGATAATAAAAAGTAGCTCCAATCTTTTCAAATATCCTCTTTAATGCGTCAGTAAATTTTTCTTCAGTCGTTGCTATGGATATCTCCTTAATTTTCCTGCTTTGGAGCAAACACAACCCGCTATCGAATAACAAAATGAAGAAAAAATCCTCAGAATATATATCTTTATGTTCTTCCTCTTTCTTTTGATTATTGTATCTATGCCGGTCAACTTCAACTTCTTGAGCGAAATACCCATAGATTTGACTTTCATTTATTCTTTTGCACTTTACAAATCCAAATCTATTCGGTTCTTCTCCCATTAGAGGAAACTCGAAGATACGTTTGATAAGGTCTTCTCTCTGGATGGTATCCAGCGAATCCCAATAGAACCCGACCATATTTTTTAACTTGAAAGGCGTTTCTTCCATTTTCTCATGTCCTCATGTTTTTCAGATTTTACCTTCCTTCATTTGCTTGTCAGACTTCAAAATTTAATTTTCGCAGTGCATCCTTCTTGTTTCTTTTTTGCCATATTATCCTCCTTTTTCAATTAATTCTTCCACTTCTGTTTTTGTCTGTTCTAAAAGACTTTTCGCCTCCTTTCTAATCTTAAACGATTCTCTAATTATCTTTTTTATATCCTCTTGAACTACTTCAGATGGAATTGGCACCAATAGATTAAATATGTCCTGTTCAGATACTGCGGGATACATTGATGCTGTTGTCTTCTTTACTAGCTGGTTTATAGCGTATTCTGTCTTCAAAAATAGAAACAGACAGTAAGGATTTATTTTTTCTGGTTTAATTACGCTGAAACCTGTGGAACATACACACCCATCCAATATCTCATCAATGATTGCAACAGCGTTTCTATTTGGTCGAACAGTAGATATAATCACATCATCAAACTCTACCTTTTTTCTCGCTCTTGTAGGTGCTTCATAAAACCTTATTTTTTGCAGTTCCACTTCTCCTGTGCGAGTATCAACACTATTTATATCAATATAACTAAAATATTGAGTGGGTGCATTATTTGGATTAAACCTGTCTTTAGAAGGACTTGCAACTGAACTCAAAGGCACTGCGTTTATATTCTTAAGAACCTTTTCGCATTCAATATATTCGAGTTTATAGCATTCAGGATCAAAACGCATAGTTTTTTTGACATCAGAGAAAGCGGTTTCAAAGATTTTTTCTTTGGTTAGTTCCAACTTTTCAATCCCCAATTCTTTATATAAAAGTTGCTCAGCCCCGTTATATTTTAGATTTGCTAATTTTTTCTTTTCGTGTGCTTCTTTCACGAGTTTTTCTATATGCTCTTGGAAGGATTTTGAAGGGATTGGAGCTAAAATTTGCTTAACGTCTTTTGAATATAAATGAGTTTGTCCTGTTGCTCCTCTTACAAATCTAATTAATTGGGGTTTACCATATTCACATCTCAGATAAGTCAATAAAAAATAAGGATTTACTTTTTGTGGATTTGGTCTAACTATCATAACCTCTCCGGTGACTATGCACTTTTTATCTTCATCGAATATATTTACCCTGCCTATTGTTCCCTCTCCAGTCGCAGTTATCAGGAGGTCTCCCTTTTGGGGCTGAAATAAATTAGAGTAAAGCCTTTCCGGAACAAATGAGACTTCACTCCAATCTATGAAATAATCAGTAATATTTTTTAGCTTTAAAACAGGTATGCCTGAGTCAGTATAACCCTCTTGTGGAGGTGTTTTAGCTTTTGGAAAATCACACAAAGTTTCCATAGGTTCAAAGTCGAGTGCCTTTGTTTTTAGTCGCTCTTCTATGTGTATTTTAGTTGCATAAAATCCTGCATCTATTCTGTCTTCAAGTCGTGAGAATGAAACTTCAGATGCTATCATTTTAACACCTCAGAACCCCAGTTTGTATTTTATTTTGAATTTATCAAACGCTTCTATAACCTCATGGATATCCGAATCAATTATGGGATTCCCCTTTTCATCTCTAATTAGGTCTCCAACTTCGTCTTTCTTGTATAGAAGGGGGGCTGTTTTGGTTTTCAAATCGTAGCCGATTTTCTCGGCAATTGCCATAAAAATCGGATAATCATTTTCATTCAATTCTTCCGCCTCCTCCTCGCTTAGTTTCTGTAAGAACAAAACACTTGGCTGTGGATTAGACCCAGCGGACATAAATGTTCCAACGGGTAATGAAACAACAGCTAAAATCCTCGCATTTCTTTTTACGTACTCTCTGACGTATTCCAACGTAGAATTATTCAAATCGCCATTAGGAAGAACAATCGCCATTCTACCGGCATTTTTCAGTAATTGTAAGCATCTTTCAAGAAATAGAATATCAGGTACTTGCCCATCCTGTAATGTGTTTGTCCTTTCCCATTTGCCTGTTTTCTTCTCTTTTTTCCACTTAGATCCCAATTCAAATTGACGTAAGATTGTTTTATCTGTAACCCTACCTCTTGTTCCAAAAGGGGGATTTGTCATTAAGACGTTGAATGATTCCGGTTCAAGTCTTAATGATCTTGATACTCCCGCCTTTTCTCCGATAGAGACTAACTCATTAAACTGTAATAAGGTATTTGCAGCGAAGATACCTGTATGCCCATCATCATATAACACCATATGCATCTTGGCAACTTTTGCTAAATCTGGGTTGATGTCAATACCAGCGATATATGCATGAGCATAATCCTTCACAAACTCATTTGCCCTTTCCTTCATCTCTGGTCTTTGCCTGATGAACTCACTTTTAACATGATTCATTCCTCGGATTAAAAAACCAGCAGAGCCACAAGCAGGATCTATGAACTTCTCTCCGTCTCCGGGATTTAACATTTTGACCCCAAGTTCAAGAATAGGATATGGTGTAAAAAATTCCCCCCGCTCTCCTCTTTGATGTGCATAAACAAATGTTTGAAAAGCTGTCCCTTTAACATCAACAGGCGTTTCAATTAGATTATAATCTTGCAGTTGCCCTACTATAAAAGCTAAAGTTATCGGCTTTAGATTTATCCTTCCGTACGGCTCGAAAACATCGCTATATTGTGTCTTAACCCTCTCAAATAGATTAAGAATCCTTTCTGTGAATGTGCTTTCTTTACCTTCTCTAATTTCCTCCTCTTCTTCGCTAGCTATTCCAAACTCACATCTTGGATTTACACTTTTCTCATCGACCATCTTTATGAAAATGAGCTTAAGGACTTCGTTGAACACTTTTTCTTTCAGTAAACCTTCATTGGCGTAAATGTAATTATGACAAGTTTCAAATACGCTTTTTAGTTCTGTTGCGGGCGTTAATTCCGTCTTAAGGGGCAGATGGATTGTTGTTTCACCAGCTTTAGGTATTTTTGATATTTCTCTAAAATAAGGGGGAGTCTCTAAAACTTCTAGATAGACTATATCTTTTCCATTGAACCATACACCCCATTTTGCACCCTTACAAGGACTTAAATAAGTTTTTAGTTGATCGATCCCGTCTGATCTCTCTTTTCTCTTTGTTTCAACAATTATCCAAATGTTCTCTTGTATTTTATCTTTAGCGTCTCTAAAAACCACTATATCCGCGGGACCAATTTTTTGACTGCCTTTTTTAATGTAAAACTCAGGTTTTGTTTGTAGCTGTTCTGGTGAGTAACCAAATTCATTAACCAGTCTATCAGCAAAAACTATTTTAGCATCCAATACCTCCGGTGTTGCACGGAGCCATTCTCCAGTTACATCTTTGACATATCCTTCTTTAGTGGCTTCCTCTGTTATTTTAAAATCTCTTGACATTTCACCCCTCCTTCATCAACCCCGCATCTACAAAACTCATATAACCATCACCACCTATAATAATATGGTCCAGAGCCCTTATACCCACCAAGTCACACGCTTGAACCAACCGATTGGTAATCTCAATATCCTCTTCACTCGGCTTCGGCTCACCACTTGGATGATTATGCACGAAGATTACTGCAGCAGCAGACTCCTTTATCGCCTCTTTTATCACTTCTCGTGGATGCACAACACTTGCCGTCAAGCTCCCTTCTGAAATTGTTATATTGTCAATCATTTTATTTCTTCCGTCTAACAGCATGACTTTGAACACCTCTTTCTTTAAATCTCTTAGATAAGGCTTGTAATAATTGATTACATCGTCAACTGATTTAATTTTCTTTCCTATTTTGGTCTTCTCTCTCAAAAATCGTTTGCCTATTTCCAAAGCTGCTTTTATCTGGGCTGCTTTCGCCATACCAATTCCTTCAACCGAGCATAACTCTGAGAAGCTCGCGGAATCTAAGTTCCTGAAATTACCAAAACAGTCCATCATATTTCTGGCTAAATCCTCTGCGCTTATCCGTTTAACACCGTCTCCAGTTCGTAAAATAATCGCTAAAAGCTTAGCAGGCGAGAGATTTTCTGCACCGCGCTTCATCAACATCTCTCTCGGTCTTTCTTCCTCAGGCCAATCTTTTATTGTGGGTTTGTATTCCCTCCTCTTGCTTACCTCCTCTTTAAGCTTTTCTCTAAGAAATACGCAATCTTCTTCTGTTTGCAAGCCCAATTTTTCAACAACACCATTCTTTATTATTCCCTCAAAATTCGTATCCTCGCCTTCTGCTTTCTTCAATCTCCTAAAAAAGATTTTCCCTGTTTTGCTGTAGTAAGGATACGCTTTGTTTCTTATTAGGAAATCTATCAATTCTCCCCTTGTTTGCAATATAGGAAATTGATAACTCTCTTCTTGTAGTTTTTCCACTTTTGCAACATCCCTTATCTTTATTTTATATTCATTCATTTTTCAAACCTTTTTGAAAACACATCTCCCAACCTCACCACTTCCCAACCCTCATGGATTAAACCGATTTCTGTTTGTTGTTTGAAGTTGTTCTCAGCTCTCATCCTTCTTACCTAACCATTTTGCGACTTTGTGTCGTCTTTGGTAAAAGTTTTGCCCCTTTGACGCTTTATGCAGGGTTTGGTAAATTGATTTTGGGTCACTTTTGGCTCATTGAGTTCATTTTTGGCTCACATAACGTATAATGAATCTCTCTTTTACGCTTGTCATCCTGGCCTAAAATAAGTTCGCCACCCGTTGAATTGGCAAAAGCAGAGAGAGTTTTTAGATGCTCATCTCGCCACTTCTTTTTAAATTCTAAGTCTTCGCTTTCCTCTTTCTTCATGAGTTCATTGATTCTACTCATCGTTCTACCTTATCATTTGTTTGATCTATATCAAATTCAATCTTTCGCATGAGTTTGTTAAGTTCCTTATTTATCTCCTTTCCATCTCCAGCATCCTCCGTTCCCGCTCCAATTCCGCTTTCAATTCCCTTTCTGTCGGCAGATACAACTTATATTTAGACGCGAATATCTGTTTACTGTCCTCAAGCAGCGTATATCTCACCATCGTCTCGTTTTTATCACTGCAAAGAATCAACCCGATAGTCGGATTATCGCCATCCACTTTCTCCTCGTTCTCAAAATAGCGCGCATAAAAATCCATCTGCCCGATATCCTGATGCGTGAGCTTACCAACCTTCAAATCAATAAGCACAAAGCACTTCAAGACGTAATTATAGAAGACAAGGTCTATGTAATAATGGTCGCCATCAACAGTAATTCGTCTTTGCCGAGCTACAAACGAAAACCCTTTGCCCAATTCAAGTAGAAATGCCTGCAACTCATCTATCAATGCGTGTTCCAGGTCCTTCTCGAGAAAGTTCCGGCTCTCTTTCAAGTCTAAGAATTCCAGCACGTAAGGGTCTTTGATAATATCCTCTGGCTCCTGTATTACCAGCCCTTTTGTTGATAGTTCCAGAACCTTTTCTCTGTCTTTACTTAATGCAA
>Ga0114922_10006606_pt1 | contig 10623 bp, 8 predicted proteins | sample AartaG_FD_100975 | JGI IMG/M metagenome (GOLD analysis project Ga0114922, IMG submission 100975) | Deep subsurface microbial communities from Aarhus Bay to uncover new lineages of life (NeLLi) - Aarhus_00045 metaG | ecosystem: Environmental > Aquatic > Marine > Oceanic > Sediment | place: Aarhus...
GCTCGAGCCGGAGGAGGAGCTGGTGGAGCGCCTCCTGCGCCTCGCCGCGGCAGTCCGAGGCGAGCGGTTGCGCACGGTGGCCCTGGGCTCCATTTGGCGCGAGGATCTCGACTGGCTGTCGCAGAGGCTCGCGGATGGGGAGGCGGTACGCGAGCGACTACTGCGGATCGTGGCCGAGGACAAGCCGAAAGCCCTGCCGCCGGCGTTCTGGCGGGCGGTGGCCGAGCGGGGCGCGCGCTTCGCGGCCATCGCTTTCGGCGCCGCCGAGAAGACCCACCCCCACGAGGCGGCTCGGCTGCTGGTGAGGCTCTGCAGTGCTACGCTGAAGGGTGAGATAGACCTGGAGATACGCGCCGAGGTGGACCGCTTTCTGCGCGGGCGTGACGCATCAGTGCGCACGGTGTTCCTGGAAGCCGTCAAGAGGATGCCGGAGGCGGAGAAGCGCAAACTGATGACCCACTTCGACATGTCGCTGATGGCGGAGCTGGACCGCAGCGCCATCGAGCACCGCGCCGAGGGATTCTTCTACGACGCGGATGCCGAAAAGCGGGAGCGCGACGCGAAGAGCAAGGACATCTTCGGCGAGGTCAAGCGCCGCTTAGACCGCGGCGATAAGGCGGAGACTGAATAATCCGCATAGCCGGCGGCATTGCGGATGTCGAGTTCAGAGCCTAAGCTTGCCTGCCTCTGGCAGGACCCATCACGCGCGCGGGCGATAAAGGGGCGATATTCTTTCAGCGAAAAGGCGCCGCTTTGAGCAGCGAGGATTTCAAGGGATACAAGGGCAGGGCCCTGGAAGCGCTCAAGCGCCTCGGCGGCCGCGTCTGGGCCGACGTAGAGGTCGAGACAGCGAAGGGCCGCTTCGCCGGAATCATACTACCGCGGGCCGAGATGGCCGACGACGAGCACATCGTCATGAAGCTGCACAACGGCTACAACATCGGCCTGGCCGTCGAGGGTATCGAATCGATCGTGGAGTTGGGCTACAAGAAGGCGGAGTACAGGATCCCGGAGAAGGAGTTTCCCCGCGACCCCGCGAAGCCGAACATCACTCTGCTCGGTACCGGCGGCACGATTGCCAGCCGCCTAGACTACCGCACCGGCGCGGTCATCCCCGCCTTCACGCCGGGCGAGCTCTACGGGGCGGTCCCGGAGCTGGCCGACGTCTGCAACCTGACTACACGCAAGCTCTTCGGCATCTTCAGCGAGAACATGTGCATGGACCAGTACATCCCGCTAGCCGAGGCGATCGGGGAGGAGATCCGCAGCGGCACCGACGGGATCATCATCGGCCACGGCACCGACACGATGCACCACACCGCAGCCGTGCTGAGCTTCATGGTGCCCAATCCGCCGGTGCCGATCGTCATGGTCGGCAGCCAGCGGAGCAGCGACCGGCCGAGCTCCGACGCGGCGCTGAACCTGCGCTGCGCCGCCTACACAGCCGCCCACACCGACGCCGCCGAGGTGATGGTCTGCATGTTCGGGCCGACCAGCGACAGCTACAACCTGCTGCACCGCGGCACGCGGGTGCGCAAGATGCACAGCTCCTACCGCGACACCTTCCGCACCGTCGGCGACATTCCGATCGGCATCGTCACGCCCGACCGCTTCGCCCCTATCCGCACGGACTACCGCCGCCGACGGGGCGACCGCGAGGTGACGGTGCGGGCGACGTTCGACGACCGCGCGGCCATCCTCTACTACTACCCCGGAATGCGGCCGGACATGGTTACCGGCCTGGTCGACGCCGGCTACCGGGGAATAATCATCGCCGGCACAGGCCTCGGGCACGTTAACAAGCCGCTCTACGAGCCGCTGCGCCGGGCGATCGAGGGCGGCGTAACGGTCTTCATGACCGTGCAGACGCTGTGGGGCTACACCCAGATGTACGTCTACGACACCGGGCGCGACCTTATGCACCTGGGGATCGTGCCGCTGGAAAACATGCTGCCCGAGGTCGCCTACATGAAGCTCTGCTGGGCCCTCGGCCAGAGCGAAGACGCCGAGGAGATCACGGAGCTGATGCGGACACCTGTGGCCGGCGAGATCACGCCGCGCGAGCCGCCCAACGCCTACCTGATTTTTCAGGGCGGCCTGCCCGAGATCGAGAAGTTCATCCGCGATACGATCATGTGATCCCCGAGCCCAGGCGATATCCATAATCATAGTTTGGAACGCTCCGCATTACGAAGGTTAAGGCAGCAGGAAAGAGCTACAGGTGGATGGGGGGCGCAGTGGGGCGCTGCTTGACGCTTGCAGCGGGCAAAACGTATACTCCGCTGCATGCAACCGCGGGTCAATTTCCGCCTGGTTATTCGATACGATGGGCGCCCATTCTGCGGCTGGCAGCGGCAGAAAAACGGCCTCTCGGTTCAGGAGTGCATCGAGACGGTCTGCGAAGAGATCTGCAGCAGCCGCTGCACGGCGCACGGCGCCGGCCGCACCGACGCCGGGGTGCACGCCGCCGGGCAGGTGGCGAGCGTGCGTGTGCCGACGGAGTTGCCGCCGCGCAAGATCAGGAAGGCCCTGAACTCGCTGTTGCCGCCGGAGATTCGCATCGCTTCGGTGCGGCGGGCTCCGTTCGACTTCCATGCCAGCACCGATGCCATTAGCAAGTCCTACCGCTACCTGCTGCTGACTGGCCCCGTGCGCAGCCCCTTCGCGCCATTCTACGCCGCCTGGACGCCCTTTAAGCTATCCGTTGCCCCGATGCGCGAGGCGGCTGGTCTGCTGGTCGGGCGCCACGACTTCCGCTCATTCCAGGCCAGCGGCAGCTCGGTGCGGACTACTGAACGGGAAGTCCTGGCGCTGGATGTAAGACGCGGCGGCGGCCTGGTAAGCATTGTCGCCTCCGCCGATGGTTTCCTGCGCCAGATGGTGCGCATCATCGTCGGCACGCTGATCGAAGTGGGCCGCGGTAAGCTCGATCCGGACGAGGTGGGGCGTATACTGCAGGAGCGCGATCGGCGCCTTGCCGGGCCGACGGCGCCGGCCGGAGGCCTGACCTTGATGCGGGTGGAATACTGAGATGTTGATACAGTCGTTCGAGTTCGACGCCGAGCAGGTGCCGCCGGGCAGCGCGGAGGCTGAGCTTTTGGGGCGCCTCGATGCAGCGAAGCTGCCCCGCCACCTGGCGGTGATCATGGACGGCAATGGACGCTGGGCGGCGCAGCGGGGCCTGCCGCGCGTCGAGGGCCATCGCAGAGGCGCGCGCTCGGTGAGGGAGATGCTCGAAAACTGCGCGCGGCTCGGGATCGATGTCCTGACCATATATGCATTCTCGACGGAGAACTGGAAGCGCCCCAAAATCGAAGTCGACGCGCTGATGAGAATGCTGAGCGAATCCCTGCGAAAGGAGCTTGCCAAACTGGTGGAGCACGGCATCGCCTTCAGGCCTGTGGGGCGCTGGCGCGAGCTGCCGCCGGCGACGGTGGCCGATATCGAGGAGGCGATAGCGGAGACGGCGGCCGGAGAGAGGTTGCTGTTCCAGGTGGCGCTGAACTACGGCGGCCGGGTCGAAATCGCCGACGCCTGCCGGCGGATTGCAGTCGACTGCATCGCGGGAGCGCTCGACCCGGAGCAGATCGGTGTCGAGACGGTCGCCGAGAGGCTGTATTGTCCCGAGGTGCCCGATCCGGACCTGCTGATCCGAACCTCGGGGGAGTACAGGATCAGTAATTTCCTGCTCTGGGAGCTGGCCTACACGGAGATATTCGTGACCGAGGTTCACTGGCCCGATTTCCGCTTGCTCCACCTGTTGGAGGCGCTGATCGATTTCCAGGGGCGCGAAAGGCGCTACGGGGGCCTGAACGGGGAGGAGAAATGATACGGATAGTCACTTCGCTGGTGTTGACGGTGTTCTTCTTTCTGGCTCTCTTTCTCGATCCGATCTGGTGGCTGCTCTTCATCCTGATCTTCGCCGTGGCCGGAGGCATCGAGTTCGCTAACGTGCTCTACAAGGGTAAGCTCTTCGCACTCAGGGTGCTGGTTATCGCCGCCTGCTTCGCCTTTCCGGCAAACGCCTACATGCAGCACAACGGGTTCCCGGCGCTGCCCGACATGCTGGTGGTCGCCCTGCTGTTCGTCTTCGCGCCGATTCTTTTCATCCTCAGCCGCGGTGCCGTCGAGGACTTCCACACCAGCGTGCCGATGGTCCTCTACGGCTCGCTATGGGTCGGGCTCCTGCTGAGCTTCACCATCCACCTGCGCTACGTCAAGCTCGGACCATACCACTACGGCATCCACTCGATTCTGTTCCTCCTGCTCGTCGTGGCCACCTCCGATGCCAGCGCCTACTACGTCGGCAAGGCGATAGGCCGGCACGCGCTCTCTCCGCTCTACTCGCCCAAGAAGACCTGGGAGGGATCAGTGGCCGGCTACCTCGGCGGCCTCCTGATCGCCTACGTTTCCTACTTCATCTGGGCGCCGCAGTTCACGCCGCTGCACACCGGGATCATGGCGGTGCTGATCGTGACCTTCGGGCAGCTCGGCGACCTGGCGCAGTCGGTGTTCAAGCGAAGCTGCAAGGTCAAGGACGCGGGCGACGTCCTGCCGGGCCACGGCGGAGTGCTCGACCGGCTGGATGCCGTGCTGCTGGCCGCGCCGCCGTTCTACTGGTATATCTACTACGTGCTTAAGGGTTGAAGAATCTAATCATTCTCGGCTCGACCGGCTCGATCGGGACCTCGGCGCTGGCCGTGGCGGACCGCTTCCCCGATCGCCTGCGGGTGGCGGGTCTGGCGGCGGGGAGCGACAGCGAGCTCCTGCGCGCTCAGGTGGAGCGCTACGGGCCGGTCAGTGTCGCGCTGGGCAACGGCGAGCCGGGGGCCGCCTTGCTGCGCCTGTGCGACTCCGTGGGGAGCCGCCTGCTGGCCGGACCGCAGGCGGTGGCGGAGCTGGCCGCATGGCCCGATGGCGACGTTGTTGTGACGGCGGTGGTCGGCGCCGCGGGGCTGGAGCCGACCTTAGCCGCTGTCGACGCCGGTAAGCGCGTGGCGCTGGCCAACAAGGAGGCGCTGGTGATGGCCGGCGAGCTGGTGCTGGAGCGGGCGCGGCGCGGTGGGGCCGAGATTGTGCCGATAGACGGCGAGCATAACGCCATCTTCCAGTGCCTGCAGGGTCAGGCCCCAGACCGCCTGAGGCGGATTATGCTCTGCTCTTCGGGAGGACCGCTGCTCTCCCTCGACGAGGCCGAGCTGGATGGCGTGACGATCGAGCAGGCACTCAACCACCCGCGCTGGGATATGGGACGCAAGATCAGCGTCGACTCGGCGACGATGATGAACAAGGGCTTGGAGATGATCGAGGCCCGCTGGCTGTTCGACCTGGAGCCGGAGCAGATAAGCGTGGTGATCCATCCTCAGTCGGTGGTGCACTCGCTGGTCGAGTTCGTCGACGGCTCGGTGCTGGCGCAGATCGGCAGGACAGACATGGCCATGCCGATCCAGTACTGCCTCAGCTACCCCGAGCGCTGGGACCGCTCGGACATGCGGCTCGATCTGGCGGCCGTTTCGCCGCTGGAGTTCTTCGAGCCAGATGCTGAGAGATTCCCGGCGCTGGCGCTGGCCCGCGAGGCGATGGCGGCGGGTGGGACGGCGCCCGCGGTTCTCAGCGCTGCGGACGAAGTCGCCGTCGAGGCTTTCCTCGAGAAGGCGATCCCCTTCAGGGCTGTAGTCGAGGTGGTGGCGGCCGTGTTAGGGCAGCACAAGACGGCCGGCCGCGCCAACCTGCAGGAGATTCTACGGGCCGACAGGTGGGCCAGGGAAGCCGCGCGAGAAGAGGTGCGGCGGCTGCGGGCTGGGTGATGGCAACAATCGTGTACGGAATCGTATATATACTTGTCGGAAGGAGTTGTGCGGAACGGTGGAAATAGCCCTATCCATACTTGCCTTCGTGTTCGTCATCGGCGTGATGATACTGGTGCACGAGTGGGGACACTTCATCGCCGCCAAGCGGTTGGGGATCGAGGTTGAGGTCTTCTCCATCGGCTTCGGTCCCAAGCTGTTCAGTTGGAAGAGGGGGGAGACCGAGTACCGCATCTGCCTCCTGCCCGTGGGCGGCTACGTGAAGATGCTTGCCGAGAACCCGGACGAGGGGACCACCGGCGATCCGCGCGAGTTCCTCTCGCGCGCCCGCTGGGAGCGGTTCATCGTCCTGGTGATGGGAGCGGTATTCAATATCCTGCTCGCCTTCCTGATCTGGACGGCGGTGCTGATGATCGGCGAGCCGAAGGAGAAGTGGCTCACTGAGCCGGCCAGGGCGGTCTACATCGCGCCGGGCGGGCCGGCAGACCGCGCCGGGGTCAGGGAAGGGGACGTCGTGGCGGCCTTCAACGGGCAGCCTATGGCTGACTGGGAGGAGCTGCTCTACGCCGTCGCCACGCACCCGCGCGAGGAGGTGGAAATCCGCGTGCTGCGGGGCTCCGGAGAGCTCTCATTCAGGATGAGGCCCTACGAGGACGAGAGCAGCGGCATCGGCAGCATCGGCATCGGCCCCGGCTACCCCGCCGTGATCGCAGGCGTCCAGGAGGGCATGCCGGCCGCCGAGGCAGGCCTGCGCGATGGCGATGTGGTCGAGGCGATCAACGGCCTCCCGGTCTCCAGCTACTACGATATCTTCGACGAGGTTACACGACGGACCCGCCTGGGCCACGCGATGGGAGTCTGGCGGGACGCCTCGCCACTGGCGGCGCCGCTGGAGCGCCTGCTGGATGTTGCCCACACACTGGAGTTCACGGTGCGGCGCGAGGGCATCAGTTTCGACGTCGCCCTCAGCCCCGAGTTCGATCCGGAAGCCGGGTTCCGCAGGATCGGCATCGTGCGGCCGCCGATGGAGCAGGTAGCCGTCGGCGTCGGCCCCCTCGAGGCCGTAGGCGGGGCGCTCGAGCGCTGCCTGACCACCAGCGGCCGCCTTTTCGACATCCTGGCCAGGATGATCACCGGGCGCCTCAGCACCAGGGCTGTCTCGGGGCCGGTAGAGATCGCGGCCATCAGCGGGCGCACCGCGGAGCAGGGGGTCATGCCGTTCCTGAACCTGATAGCCTTCATCAGCCTCAACCTCGGGATTATCAATCTGCTGCCGCTGCCGGTCCTCGACGGCGGCGGCATACTCATCTTGGTCATCGAGGGGACCGCCCGCCGCGACCTCAGCCTCAAGGCCAAGGAGTGGATCATGCGAGTCGGGGTCGTCCTGCTGCTCCTGCTGATGGCCCTCGTTATCTATCAGGACATCGACAAGTTGATTATGAGAATGGGCTGAGATGCCGACTCGGATCGAAGTCACGCGGCGCAAGTCGTCGCAGGTCAAGGTCGGCTGCCTGGCGATCGGCGGTGGCGCGCCGGTTTGCGTCCAGTCGATGACCAAGACCGACACGCGCGACGTCGAAGCCACGCTGGCACAGATTGAGGCGCTCGCCGGCGCCGGTTGCGAGCTGGTCCGCTGCGCCGTTCCCGACCAGGCAGCGGCCGCTGCGCTGCGGCGGATTGTCGAGGGGTCTGCTCTGCCGGTAGTCGCTGACATCCATTTCAACCCCGAGCTGGCGCTGGCAGCCGTCGAGGCGGGCGTCGCCAAGCTGCGTCTCAATCCCGGCACACTCGGCGACCGGAGAGCTGTCGAGAAGGCCGTCGTGGCGGCCGGGGACCACGGGATCGCGATCCGCGTCGGAGTAAACGCCGGCAGCCTCGAGAGGGAGTTTTTAATTCGGGACGGCTTCCCGTCGCCGCAGGGCATGGTCGACTCAGCACTGCGCCAGATAGAATTTCTCGAGGGATTGGGCTTGAGCGACATCGTTGTGTCGCTGAAGGCCTCGGACGTCCTGCGTACCGTCGCCGCATACCGGCTGCTGGCCGGGCGCTGCAGCTACCCCATGCACCTGGGCATCAGCGAGGCCGGGGCAGGCGAGGAGGCGGTCGTCAAGTCGGCGGTCGGCATCGGCTCGCTGCTGGCCGATGGGATCGGCGACACCATACGGGTTTCGCTGACGGCCGACCCGGTGCGGGAGGTCGAGGTAGCTTACCGGATACTTCAGAGCCTCGGCCTGCGGCGGCGCGGACCGGAGTTCATCTCCTGCCCCACCTGCGGGCGCTGCGAGATCGATCTGTCAGCCGTGGCCGCCGAGGTGAAGCGTCGCCTGGCCGATCTGGAGGCGCCGATCACCATAGCCGTCATGGGCTGCGCCGTAAACGGTCCCGGAGAGGCCCGCGAGGCCGACCTCGGCTTCGCCGCCGGCGCCGGACAGGGGGCGATTTTCAGGCGGGGGGAGCTGCTACGCACGGTGCCCGAGGAGCGGGCCGTTGAGGAGATTGTCGCCGAGGCTCGCAAGCTCGAGGCCGAGCTCCCGAGTAACGGAGTCGATTAGCCTGGAACAGCCGGGCTGGATGCCCGGAGACGTTTTATTATAAACAAAGTGTCATTGTCACAGCCCGAGGGAGCTTCAGCGGTATGCAAGGCCGTCTTGCGGGGGGCGTGCCGCGTCCGGCCCGGTGAGCGCGAGGTGAGGCATGAAGATACTGGATGAGAAGTTCAAGGACAACAAGATCAGGTACGTATTCCAGTGCATGCTGGCGACGCTGGCGGTGTTCATCGTGTTGATGATACTCGATGCGATCGCAAACGCTGCCATCATTGCGTCGCTCGGTGCCAGCTCGTTTATTGCTTTCACGATGCCCAAAGCCGACGTCTCGCGGGCGAGATTTCTGGTAGGTGGTTACGTTGTAGGAGTGTTTTCAGGGAGCCTTTGTTTCGGGTTGTCCGTGATTCCTGCGATTTCGCAAATTCTTAACAATCAGGAATTGTCGCGTGTTATATTTAGCGCAGCAGCGGTAGGCCTGGCGATTTTCTTGATGGTGATTCTGGATCTGGAGCATCCGCCTGCGGGGGGCGTGGCTCTAGGGCTTGTCCTAAACGAGTTCAGCCTCCTCTCAGTGGCCGTCATACTTATCGGCATCGTCTCGCTCTCGGTATTAAAGGCGGTTCTCAAGCCGTTCTTGATAAATCTGTTGTAAAACCTGGGTTTTGCTTCTACTTGCGGCCATCATCTTTTACCGTTGTCGTCATCGGGATGCCGTGAGGCCTATAACGACGGATATTATAAGAATCGCGAAGAAAGCGACTACTAGGATCCACGTTCTATAGTCAAGCCACCAAACAGGATGCTCCTCCCTGTTGGCCTTTAGCGACCTGAGTGTCCATTCCAGTTGCTCCGCACTCGGCACCGGCTGGATGAAGCTGGCAATTCGGGCTGTCGCCAGAGCGACGCCGAAGCCGATAGGGTTCCACCATAGCCATGACACTCCAGGTGCAAATAGCCATAGCGATACGTTAGTCGCCAAGCCGGCCGCGAGACCGAACAGCGCGCCCGTGCCGTTGACCCTTCTCAGTAGCGCCCCGGCCATGAAGACGGCCAGTATCGGGCCGTAGAAGGCGGAGCCGATCATGTTTACCAGCTCGATTACTGTGCGCGGTGAGCGGGCGATGAAGTAGCCGCCTGCGACGCAGAAGAGGCCCCAGAACAGCGTCGTCAGCCTTGACCAGTGCAGAAAGCGCTTTCTGTTTTCTCCGGCGGATGGTCTGAAGCGGGCCACGAAGTCGGTCATCGTCACCGCTGCGAGGCTGTTGAGAGCGGAGTCGATTGACGACATGGTGGCGGCGAAGATGCCGGCCATCACCAGGCCGACGACGCCGGCGGGCAGAAAGCTGACGATGAAGGTCGGCACCAGGTAGTTCGGATTCGTGATCCCCTTGTCTGCTATCCACGACGGGTTCTGGGCCAGGAACGCCGCCAGCAGCACGCCGAGGGCGCAGTAGGTGAGGACGATGGGGAAGCGGACGAGGCCGTTGATCGCGAGGCTGTCGCCCGCGGCGCGCAGAGTAGGAGTGGAGATCAGGCGCTGCGCCTGGCTCTGGTCGCAGCCGTAGTAGCTGAGGTAGAGGAAGAAGCCGCCGATGAGCATCGGCCAAAGTGCGTAGTCGCGGCCGTCGCCGAGGCCGTGATGAGCGAGGTCGATTGTTGCCAGCCTCTCCGGCTGGACGGAAGCAAGGGCGCCCTCGATGCCGCCTACAAGTTGCAGGGCGACGATAACGGCCGCCGCGGTGCCCAGCCAGAGTATGACGAGCTGTATGGCGTCGGAGGCCACGTCGGCCGTTATGCCTCCGATGGTTGTGTAGGCGACGGCGATGGAGCCGAGAATGGCCAGAGTGGCGATAACCGGGATGCCGAGTGCCACGGCGAGCACCAGCGCCGAGGCGTAGAGCACCACGCCGGCGGCCAGGCCGCGGGAGACCAGGAAGAGCGCGCTGAGGACGAGGCGCGCGGTCAGACCGAAGCGGCGCTCGGCGTACTCGAACACCGTCGCTCCGGCCTGCCGGCGGAAGAGGGGTGCCAGGAGGAACATGACGGCGATCATCGCCAGCGGCACCGCGAATTCGTATTGCAGCCAGACGAGTCCGCCGCCGGCGGACATCGCCACGAATGCGGGCGCGCCGACCAGGCTTATGGCGCTGACCTGGTTGGCGGCGAGCGAGAGGGCGACCAGTCCGCGGCCGAGACTGCGCCCGCCAAGGAAGTAGTCGGTGCCGTCCTTCTGACGCCGGCCTATCGAGATCGACAGCACGACGATGGCC
>Ga0114922_10006607_pt1 | contig 10622 bp, 8 predicted proteins | sample AartaG_FD_100975 | JGI IMG/M metagenome (GOLD analysis project Ga0114922, IMG submission 100975) | Deep subsurface microbial communities from Aarhus Bay to uncover new lineages of life (NeLLi) - Aarhus_00045 metaG | ecosystem: Environmental > Aquatic > Marine > Oceanic > Sediment | place: Aarhus...
ACCGAGATTTTTAGTATCAAGCGAATCGGGGAGAAAAAAGAACTTGGTTTTATAGGCACCAATTCCATTGTTTATTTGTTTTTAATCCCTTAGGTTTTTAAAATCCAAAAACATCTAACAAGACTATCGATAAAAGGGTAATATTTTTGCTTAGGTGAAATAAAAAGGTTAAAATCCTTATAGATAAAGGGGTCATTCTGGAAAGATATTTTTCTTAGTGCCGTGTGACGTCACGGGAGGTTTTTATATTGAGGGGGTCAGGAAGTAAGAAGAATTTCGTTTTATATGCTCTGATTTTTACATAATCATAAAATGGAGCGTCATTGATATTGAAGAATTCTTTTAAGGTGCTTGACAGTCTCTGAATCTGTTTTTTTATCTTTGGGGTGGAGAGGGGGTGGGAGTCAACTATTTTCCTGTAGGTTGATTTCGTCCAGGATAGATCTCCCCGGTATCGGGAGAGATCATACAGCAACTTCCATTGCGTATTGGGTTTCCCGTTCTTCAGGTTTTCAAAACCCATTTTCCGAAAATTTACTATCTTGCTAAATTTATCAGGGGCTTGAATTTTAACTCTTTCATAATCAAGGAACTGTATAGAGATATATTCCCACTTTGTATCAGATGGAAGTTCTAAAGGGGTTATTCCTTTTGATAGTGATTTATCTAATTTTTTCGGAAGCTTAATATCCATAGTTAATTTTTTACTAATTTCGATTAGCTTAATGAAATTTATTACTTGTTCGTAATGTTTAGGTTTTATTAATAAGGATAATTTTAAATATTCTTTTTTAAATGACTCTAAAGTATCAGATATAAATTGTTTATTATTTGCTATTTCTTTTTCGATTTTATCAAGTTCATTGTTTAATTTATTTTTTATTTCATTAAAGCGTTTATTCTCATAATCATCTTCTACGAATTGGGCTAATTGATAATATGATCTGAATTTTCCTTGATGATTGTATTTCGAACCTTTCAAAATTGAATTCATGGTATTTTTTTCCAGGGTCATTTTCTCAAATTTGCATTCTTCATATAGAAAGAAAATATTTCCTAATAAACTATTTAAGCCCCCATTTAATATATTGTTAAATATTTTAATATTATTATATTTTTTTTCAATGGATGTTATAATTTGAAGGTCTTTTTGTGAGAAACTGCTAAAAATTATTCTTGCGCAATTTTTAAACCAAACATCTCTATCGGTTGTTTTCAAAAAAAGATGTTGATTGATTTCATTTAAAATCGTTTTTTTTAAGCATAAAAATTTATGCCTCATATCTTCAATGAAACTAAGTTCTTTATAAGATAATATTTCCGATAATGAAATACTTTTATATTTGTATTTTTTGAATTGATTGGTTTTACTTAAGAAATATCTTTTTACGAAAAAATAAGGATCGCTACTTGGATTTTTTAATTTATTATAATTTTTAACGTAAATCGGTATGTCTATCGGATAGTTCGGGGCTAATTTGCAAAAAAGCCAGGCACTGTCAGTAAAAGTGTAATCAGGCCAGCCCCTTTCTATTAATGGTTTGCTATTATCTTCAATAAAAAGAGCAAATTTTTTATATAAGCAAGATAATTCTTTTACTGTAAAATATGGAATAATTCCGTTGTCTTTTTGGTGAATCAGATGTTCATGAGCATAAAATCTGTTGACATCGCCTAAATATATTTTTTCAAAAAGATCTAATGCGCCCAAAGGTGAAAGATATTTTAATGATTCTTCAAAATCTGGAGAGAAAAATATATTTGAGTCGGCTCCAAAAGTATCGTTGGCAGATAGAATATAATTTTTATCTAAATATCTTTTTCTTTTGGGAGTGATTAATGTTTTTTTCAAGATAATGCAAATTTTATTGACAATATTTGCTTTATCAGTTTTTTTTTCATTTAATGCAAAGTCTGGATTATCAGAATAATATTTTTCGTAAATATTATTAGCCTTCTCTTTAATTAATCCTTCAATATCTTTTTTCAATATTTACTACCTTAATTAAATCTACAAACATTAAATATTATAAGTCATTAAAATTGAAATTCAAAGTAAATAAGCTCATTTTTTATTTATTATCTCAATACTAACCTGCTCCCTGATATCCCCTGATTTATCGGGACATTTTTCGCGATATTCCGCGATTTACCGCAACCCGCTTTTTGCTATTTTCTGTTATCTCTAGCAACCTGCAACCGTTTTTACCGATTCATCGATAAATACCAAAAACTATATACTGGAAAGGATGAAATATATTTCAAAAAAAGAAGGATTTTGTAATTGTTTTGTCGTATTAATGATAGGTTATAGAAAAATTAGAAAAGAGTTATTTTTTTGCTCCCTATAGTGATATAATAAAATAAATATAGATGTCTGATATAAAACAAAGAATCATCCCCTGATATGTAAGAGAATGGGATTAAGAAAAATGGTCCGGGAATTAAATGGAAAGCGCACCTACTACAAAGGGCGGCAAGTGGTATGTCGGGACCATTAAATATATATTAGAAAATCCTCTTTATAAGGGGATAGCTCATTATAAAGAGAATAAGGTTAAGAATAGAGATTTAGCTTTATTTTAATGATTTTAAACTAAATATCCGTATAAAAAATATCTATTTTTATACAGTGGTCCGTGTGTAAACGGAATACTTCGCAAAGCATGCCAGTTTGGGAGCATAAACGAAGTAGTTTGGTTATTTTATGATAACTAGTTTTTTAAAAGGAGATAATATGAAGTGGTTTGATGATATTTTGCAGGACCTAATTGAAAAATTTGGGGAAGAAAATGTCGTTAAAAATCTTGACAAAATGATCAATAATTCTTTACCGGAAGTAGCACAACTTATCCGCAATTCACTAAAAGACTCTTCACAAGACATGTTAGACGAGCATAGATTAAGGCGTACAAGTTTTGAGTCAAGATTATTATTAAGATGGAGGAAGCCTATTAATTTGCTTAGAGCTTTCCAAGTCATTGCATTAGAATCAGGAGAAGAATTTTATAAAGAAATAAATGCTGATGTTGTGAATGATGAACCGGATAAAATAAAAGCATTGATATTTATACATGCAAGGGCTTGTAGAATAACGGATGAAATTTTATGCTTATTAAGAGGTGGCTTTGCAGATGCTGCTTTTGCTAGGTGGAGAACATTACATGAATTATCAGTAATATCATTTTTTATTTCAAAAAATGATAATGAACTATCTCAAAGATATTTGGATTATAATGTAATCGACTCTTATAAAGAAATGGAAGAATATACTTCCTATCAAAATATATTAGGACTAGAACCACTTGATGAGATAACGATAGAATCATTGGAGCGTAAAAAGAATAATTTAGTTACGAGTTATGGAAGAAATTATTCAAAAAAATATGGTTGGGCGGCTAATATTTTACCAGCGGAAAAGTGTAATTTCAAGGGAATTGAAGAATGGGTTGGATTAAACCACTTAAGACCTTATTATAAGTTGGCATGCAACAATATACATTCTGGGGCAAAGGGTAATTTTTATAATTTGGGTTTAATTGAAAATGATGGAAATGTCTTATTATGTGGTTCATCTAACTATGGTTTAGCAGATGCAGGACAAAATACTGCAATCTCATTACAACAAATATGTACAGTTCTATTAATACAGAGGACAGAATACGAACATTTAGTTTTTGCAAAAGTTATGGAAATATTATCACATGAAATATGTGAGGCATTTGTCGAGGTGCAAAAGCAGATTGAACTAGAAGAAAAAAATTCGCTTTAGCTTCCGTCGTTGTATAACAATATATCTCCGTTCACCGGGTGCAAGCACCGCCAGGAGGCATTACTTATTTGAAGCCGTTTTGTGAGAAATAAAAAATTTATATTATTCTATTATTTTAAACAATCTATAGGAGAATAATAATGAAATCTGAACTTCATACAAGAGAGAATTTATTAGAAGATAAAGAAGAAATTACCCTTGAAGACTTTTTTAAGGTATATGGAAGTAGAATGGTCCAGGAAAGTGAAGAATTATTTGTAAATGAGTTTCTTTTTCCTCTTCTTGGAGGAAAAGGCATGAAATATGTTATTCCCCAATATCCTTTTATTGATTCCGAAGGAAAATTAAGAAGAATTGATTTTGGCTTAATAAAAGACAGAAAAAAGATTGCACTAGAAGTAAACGGAGAAACTTATCATGCAGAAGGTATAATTCCTAACGAAATGTTTGATGATAACCTTCAAAGGCAAAACGAAATATTAAATGCTGGATGGAACCTGCAAAGATTTTCTTTTAATCAACTTCAGGAGGATAGATGGAGAAGAAAAGTAATGGATTCATTGCACAAGGTTTTAGCAAAACATTTACCTGAATTAATTTCAGAGGATGCAATTAAACCACATTATTTGCAAGAAAAGGCTCTTGAAGCTCTTGATTTTTATAGGGATAAGGGGTGGAAAAAGGGTATAGTTGTTCTACCAACAGGAACAGGAAAAACATTTTTATCTGCATTTGACGCTAAGAAGTTTAATGGCAGGGTTTTATTTATTGTCCATAGATTAGATATTCTTAGTCAATCAAAAGATGCATTTGAAAAAGTATGGCCTGAAGCAAAATTGGGGTTATTAACTGGGGAAGTTAAGGAGAATATCCGCAATTCAAAAGTTCTTTTTGCCTCTAAGGATACATTAAGAAATCCTGATTATTTATCTTTATTCAAAAAAGACGAATTTGATTATATTATTGTCGATGAAGTTCATCATGGACAAGCTCCAACTTATCAAATCATTATAAAATATTTTGAACCTAAAAAGTTCATTCTTGGAATGACTGCAACTCCTGATAGAATGGATAGAAAAGATATTTTTGATTTATTCGAGTATAATAAAATCTTTGAATATACTTTAAGCGAAGCGATAGAGAACGGTTTTTTAGTTCCTTATTCATACCATGGATTGAAAGACAATATAGACTATTCTAAAATTAGGTATAATGGTCAAAAATATAATGTTCAAGACTTAGATAGACATCTAATAATTGCAAAAAGAAACGAAAAGATATTAGAAGAGTATCTCAAAAAGGGTAAGGGAGATAAAGCTATTGGTTTTTGTTGCTCTATAAAACATGCAAACAAAATGGCGGATTTCTTTAATGAAAATGGCATTCCTGCAATTTCAATAAATTCTGAAACAAAAGATAGAGACCAAAAAATTAGAGATTTTAGAGATAACAAATATGCTGTAGCGTTTACAGTTGATTTATTCAACGAAGGCGTCGATTTTCCTAATGTAAGAGCATTATTATTTCTTAGACCAACAGAATCAAAAACAGTATTTATGCAACAATTAGGAAGAGGATTAAGGTTATGTTCTGGTAAAGAGAGAGTTGTCATTTTAGATTTTATTGGAAACTATAAAAAAGCAAATAGAATTAGAAAATATTTATCAAAAAAATTTAAGGAACAAAAAAATGAGGAAACTGGAAGAATAGAGAAAATAATTTATGAATATACTCCAAACTGTGAAGTTATTTTCGATGATGATGTTGAAGAAATACTTGATAGACAGGATAGTTCTGAAAGAGGAATATCAAAAGAAGATTTACTTGACGCCTATTATACTCTGGCAGAAAATCTGGAAAGAAAACCAACACAAGAAGATATTAATTCTGATGGAGAATTTAAGTTATCAAAGTATGTTTCTGTGTATGGTTCGTGGATAAAATTCTTAAGAGAAATTGGAGAATTTACAGAAGCAAGTTATCATTATCCACAAGGTTTACATTTGGGTCATTTATTGTTCGCACTTAAAGTAATCAACGAAGATAAAAGAAAAGGAACGCATTTTGACGACGAATACGTTAGATTAAGAGGTAATTTGGATTCTGGAAGACTTGGCACATTCCAAAGGCAAACCAAATACAAATTGCAGGGATTAATGGAAATGGGTATAGTGGTGGACGATAGAAACTATAAATACGGTGAAACATACCCCTTGGAGCTAACTCCTGATGGAATTGAATTATACAAGGCGTTAAAACCATTATTGGAAAAAATAGATTTATCATTCTCTAAAGCGGAAGAAGGTATACCCTCTTGGAATATGAAATTAAATCCTATTGATTTTGATAGATTAATATGGGATTTCATAAAAGGCAACAAAAAGAGAAGAGAGTTTACCCAAAAACTATTCCTAAAAACTCATGCTGTTTCTCAGATGTTAAACTATATTTATAGGATCGAAAGAAATAAATTAATCTCAAAATCATCAATATATTCTGGATTTTTTAATGCACCATTTGTCAAAATGTATTGCGATCAGAGTGGAATTAATATTGCTACTGAAGAAGGGGCAAGGCATAGATGCCCTTTTTTAGTGAATGTTTTAGAAGCAATAGGAGTATTAAAACAGGATAGAGGTGCAGTTACAGTACAGAAATTTTTAGTTTGTAAACAAACTATGCAGTTACAACCAAAAGAAAGCGAAGAAAATATTATTAATAGAATAAAATTAGTTTCAGATTTTGTCAATGAAAAGATTAACGGATTGCCCTCGGAAGAGGAATCTTTACTAAAAGAAACATACGGAAAGAATTTCTTAACTGATAATTATTTAATTAATGAATATGAAATACTATACTAAATAATGGGGTAAAAAAATGTCAAATAGATCACATTTTAATGCAGGACATATAGGGATGAATCTTCTTAAAAAGTATGGGAAAAAACATAATTCTTATGTGGATTTTAAAGTTCCAGAAAAAACATATCATGGTTTTTTTATTCAGGATTCAATTAAATTTCTCAAAACCCTTCCAGGTTCATCAATACAGTTAATTTTGATCGATCCTCCTTATAACCTGGAGATGGCAACATGGGATACATTCAATAATTACATGGAATGGGCAAAAGAATGGTTAAGTGAGGTTGAGAGAATATTATCTGATAGGGGGAATTTTGTTATATTTGGAGGGTATCAATATCAAAATGTAAAGAAGGGGGATTTACTAGAGATAATGCATCATTTAAGACACGGTTCAAATTTATTATTTGTAAACTTAACTATCTGGTATTACAAAAACGGAATGAGTGCTCAAAGATTCTTTTCAAACAGACATGAAGAGATTTTATGGTATGCAAAATCTAAGAAATATTATTTTGATTTAGATAGTGTTAGAATACCTTTTGACGAAAAGACAAAAAAAGCATATAAGCGAGATAAAAGGCTTAACCCAGAAAGTTTAGAAAAAGGTAAAAACCCCACTAATGTTTGGGAGATTGGAAGATTACAAGGAAATTCTAATGAAAGAGTTGGGCATCCAACACAAAAACCTTTAGAAGTAGTTAGAAGATTAGTAAAGGGTCTATCATATCCTGGTTCAGTTGTTTTAGATTTTTTTGCTGGTTCTGGAACGACAGGAAGAGTTTGCATAGAAGAAGATAGACACAGCATTTTAGTAGATAATGATAAAAAATCCCTCGATTATTTTAACAAACATCTCGACAATATGAAGCTTGAAAAACTTACAAAGGAATATGAACTATTGATAAATCCTAATCTAAACGATTTATTTGATAAATTAGGTTTAAATAATGTGGAAAAACCCAATGTAAACCCAGAACAACATTTACTTAAGAAGAAGGCTTAAACAAAGAAACAGATTTATGCAGATAATAGCTTTAATTAATCAAAAAGGCGGAGTTGGTAAGACTACTTGCGCAATTATAACAATTGGGGACACCCCATTTTCTTAAATAAGGAAGGCGTACCAAGTCAATAGCCCGGTAACTTTTGGGTTGTCCTGGAAGAAAAGAGAAGAGAAATAATAAAAGAGTGGATTGATTCCGGAAGGATTGAAGCTAACTGAGGATTGTCCTTTAACCGAATAGATTAATATAAACAATGTTGTGAGGAAAAGACATGGCACTAAATAATCTCATACAACAGAAATTAATGGAAGAGTCAATCAAACAAGAGATTAAACAAACACTCGCATTGCGTGCCCAGCGATACCTTAAAGTAAAACCACATGGAATAGTTCCCTATACGCAATTTGCCTCTGTTTCAGCAGAATGCACTCTACTTTTTCGTGATGGGCATTATTATGGGTGTATAACTCTCACTCAATCTGTTGCTGAGGCCATTGTTCGATTTCTTTGTCAAAAAAATTCTTGGAAACCAGAAAAGGATTTTGAAAACAATATAAATAAACTTCTAAAGAGAAAATTTATTTCAGAAAAACTGAAAAATAAATTCCTTGAAATATGGGAAAACCGACATGACTATCATCATCTAAACCAAAACATAGAAGTCCACCGAATAAAATTAGAAAGAATATCTTACGAAAAAGTATTACTTCTCAAAGAAATTGAATCTGAAATATTCAAGTTTACTACTAAAAATGGTAAGTTAATCCCGGAAAATAAAAAATATTGGGAACTAAATAAAAACGGAACAATACCTGTTTTTTTGAAATTAGAATAAAATAGGGCTGACCCATTTCCAATAAATTTTAATACAATAAAGGTAACTATGAAGAAATTATTTGTTCTAGGAATGACACTATTTTTTTGTTTATTTTTTGTAGGTTGCAGCTGGGTAACAACACCAACAATTATTCCAGATAATGGCGGGATGGATGAATATGATCCCCAATTTATTTCTTTGTTAAACGAATTAGACACCCCCTCAAAATTAATAAGTTATTTAAAGGATACCACCCAATACGGAATCCATATCGGAATATATACTCCTTATGAATTTTTTCTCAAAAAAGAAGGGGACTGTGCTGATTATAGTGTTTTTAGTTGTTATGTTCTGCACTACCATAACTACGTTGCATATTCTGTAAGAATAGATTTTTTTAACGTATTTTCGGACCACGTTATAACCGTTTTTGAACATAAAAATACAGACCAGTACTCTCAGTACACATTAGCTAAATATGGTTATATTAGCGGTAGAAATATTTATCCAACAGGCTATTTTAACACGCTAGATACCATTGAAGACTGTGTGTATAATTTTACCAAGTGGCCGGAGGGCGAAGGGTATATTGTAAAAAGTTATGATGTTAACCCTTGGAATTATTGTGATTATAGGACCATAGACCGACAATAGAAAAGAGAAGAGAAATAATAAAAGAATGGATTGATTCCGGAAAGATTGAAGATATAGATAGCAATTAAAAAATAATACTGAGAATCAAAATAAATTTATTTAAAATAAAGGGAGATTTTTAGTATGAAAACAAAATGTCCATCATGCGGTTTTGAAAATGAAAAAGATGCCAGATTTTGTGAAAATTGTGAAGAGCCACTACCTAATCCCTACATTAAAAAAAAGAAAAACGAAGGCCAGTCTTTTAAACCTACCTCGGGTGAAGAGGTTGAAACGAAAAACAGGATAGAAAAAGAGGAAAGAATACGGGCCGAAGCAAAAGTTAAAGCAGAAAAAGAGATTAAAGAAAAGGAACAAAAAAAGCAGGGTATGGGTTGTTTGATTCTTTTAGGGGTTATTATTATTTTTGCTTTTATTATTTTTGGCGGTGGTAACGGAGAGGATGAGAAAGAAACACAACCAAGCAGTATTTATTTAAACGCGTCTGTAAAGCACACCGGAACGCAGTTTATAATTGAAAACAATGATAGTTTTGATTGGTTAAACGTCAAAATGGAAGTAAATGGAAGCATTTTAAAAGGTGGATTTATTCTTAAAACTGATAGAATGAAAGCAGGCGAAACATATACCATAGGAGCTCTACAGTTTGCAAAAAAAGATGGAACAAGATTTAATCCTATTACCTATAAGCCACAAAATTTTGATATTTATTGCAATACGCCGAAAGGGGAAGATGCTTTTTGGTCTGGCGGTTGGGAATAAGTTTTCGAATTAAATCAATTTTAAATAGGGAAATAACGGGAAAAATAAATTAAGGAGAATGATTGTTATGTTATTAACTAAAGATCAAATGAAAAAGACTATTTATCTTTCCGTAATTTTAATAATTATTCTCTTATTGTTTTCCTATGCTTATGCTAAGACATATGTGGTAAAGGATAAAGATGGTAATACTGTTCGAATTACTAGTCAATTTAGTCTATCACTAGAAGAAAAAGAAGCTGGATATACAATTACAGTATTTGGAAAAGAGAACACTTCTAGTAAAGAAGAAGATATTACTGATAAAGTTCAGGGTGAAGATGTTAATTTACCACCTATTGATTCAATTGAATCAAATCAAAAACTAGTTGAAATTACTGATTTAAATAATCGCTTAAGTGAATCTAAAAAATATATTTATGTTGAAGGTGATTTGCTAAATTGTGGTAATAAAATTGTAGATCAAATTATAGTAACCGTAAAATCATTGAATTTAAAAGGAGAAGTAGTTTCTATTGATGACGGTTTAGCTGATCCTTCGATAATTGCTCCTGGACAAAAGGCCAGTTTTCAAATTATGGTAGAGAATGACAATAGGATTAAAAAATTTTCACCTAGTGTGAATTATGAGATTTACAAGAACGGAGTTCCATTAAAGAAAGAATATAAAATAAGAATCATTGATTGGAACAATAGACTAAGCGCCTCTGGAAACTATATTTATGTGGAAGGTTCTCTAAAGAATGTTG
>Ga0114922_10006608_pt1 | contig 10621 bp, 8 predicted proteins | sample AartaG_FD_100975 | JGI IMG/M metagenome (GOLD analysis project Ga0114922, IMG submission 100975) | Deep subsurface microbial communities from Aarhus Bay to uncover new lineages of life (NeLLi) - Aarhus_00045 metaG | ecosystem: Environmental > Aquatic > Marine > Oceanic > Sediment | place: Aarhus...
AATCGCGAAACGGTTATCGGTGAAGACATTTACCAGAGATTCGAACTGGAGGCGATGGAAGTGACCGAAGAGGTGTTTGAGTCACCGGCCTCCATCGTCTTTGACGAAGCTGAGAACAGAGTTCACACCATCAAAGCCGTGATGGTAGCAACGCTAGGAAGCTAGTCAATCCCAAGAAGAAGAAAAGGAGAAATTCATGTCGAAGAGAAATGTGATCATCATCGGCGCAGCCGGAAGGGATTTCCACAACTTTAACACCTATTACCGCAACAATGAGGCGTGTAACGTCGTCGCCTTCACTGCGGCCCAAATCCCGGATATTGCAGGCCGGAAATATCCGCCCGAATTGGCTGGCAAGCTCTATCCGGAAGGTGTTCCGGTTTTCGCGGAGGAGGATCTTCCCAGGCTAATCAAAGATCTGAAGGTGGACGATTGCGCCTTCTCGTACAGTGACGTTTCATATCAACACGTCATGTCCGTCGGCGCCATCGTGCAAGCGGCCGGCGCCAGTTTTGTATTACTGGGCCCCCAGGACACCATGATAAAGAGTTCCAAACCGGTCATTTCAGTAGGGGCGGTCCGAACCGGCTGTGGCAAAAGCCAGACCTCACGGAGAATCATTGAAATATTGATGGAGAAGGGCATAAAGGTCGTGGCCATTCGTCATCCCATGCCCTATGGTGACCTTGTTGCCCAAAGAGTGCAACGTTACGCCGAGTTGTCCGATCTGGAAAAGCACAAATGCACCATAGAAGAGATGGAAGAGTATGAACCCCACATCGTGCGCGGCAATGTCATTTACGCCGGCGTAGATTATGAGGCCATCCTTGGAGAGGCTGAAAACGATCCGGACGGCTGCGATGTGATTGTCTGGGATGGTGGTAACAACGACTTTCCATTCTACGTACCCGACCTGCACGTGACAGTGGTTGATCCGCATCGCCCAGGCCATGAATTGCGTTACTACCCGGGCGAGATCACCTTGAGGATCGCCGACGTGGTGGTCATCAATAAGATTGACAGCGCCGATCTTGCCGGCATTGAAACCGTGCGGAAGAATATCGCCGCCGTGAACCCCGACGCGGTTGTCATAGATGCTGCCTCGACCCTTGACATTGATGATCCATCCGTGGTCAAAGGGAAAAAGGTGCTGGCGGTTGAGGACGGTCCGACCCTCACCCACGGGGAGATGAAGATCGGTGCGGGTATCCTTGCAGCCCGCAAGTTTGGCGCGGCAGGGTTAGTTGACCCGCGGCCGTATACGGTGGGTAGGCTTTCCGAAACTTTTGAGACTTATCCGGAGATCGGAACCCTCTTGCCGGCCATGGGGTATGGCGAGCAGCAGCTAAGAGACCTTGAGGCCACGATTAACAACACCGAATGTGATGCGGTGGTCATCGGCACGCCAATCGATCTGAATCGGATCATCAAGATAGATAAGCCCTCAACACGCGTCTACTATAACCTACAGGAAATCGGACGGCCCAACCTGACCAAAGTGCTGGAGGATTTCATCGAGAAGCACAACCTTGTGTAGTGAGAGTCTGCAGCACGAAAAGCTTGTTTCTGTCTGAGTACGGCGCCTGCGCTCCTCCGGAGAGCTTTCTTCAAGAGCGCAGGCGTCTAAGGTAGGTCATTCGAGATAGTAGCTGCCTGGGTGGCCAGCCTCCCATCCGAGGTGAGAATCATGTCAAGACTAGAAACCAAGTTCCTGGGCCTCACTTTTTCGAATCCATTTTTGCTGGCCGCCGGGCCACCCACTGCAAAGGGAGCGATGATAATCGAGGCTTTCAAAGCTGGGTGGGGAGGGGCTGTGCTGAAAACTATCGCATTAGAACCTACACCGCATCCCAGCCCAAGGGTATACGTGATCAAGTCGGGACGAGACAAAAGGGGCATGATTGACATTGAACTGTTCAGCGACCTGACCCTTGACCGCTGGGAAGAGGAAATTCACAAGATTCGTGCTTCCTATCCTGAGCGGCCGATCATTGCCAGCATAGCGGGGGGTGGCAATCCAGAGGACTGGCAGGAGGTCATCCGTCGTCTTGAACCACATGGCGTCAATGGCTATGAGATGAACGTGAGTTGTCCAAACTTTGCTGAAGAGAAAAGGGGCGAGAGATTGGGGCAGGATCCAGAAGCGCTAAAATTGGCGGTCCGCTGGGTAAGAGAGGCGACAGACCTACCAGTGATAGTAAAACTTACCCCGAATGTAACAGACATCGTGGCACTAGCGCGTGCCGCTGCGGAAGCCGGAGCAGATGCAGTGACCGCAATCAACAGCCTATCTGGTCTGGCGGGGATAGACCTCAATACCTTTGCCCCTTTGCCCACGGTTGATGGCATTAGTATTTTCGGCGGTTATGGCGGCCCTGCGTTGAAGCCGGTCTCTCTCCGATGTACTGCCAGCATTGCTCAAGCCCTGCCGATCCCCGTCATTGGTTGTGGCGGTATTGCAAAATGGCAGGATGCGGCCGAGTATCTAGCTGTTGGTGCATCTGTGATTGAAGTTTGTACGGCAGTGATGTGGAACGGCTATCAGATCATTGAAAAGCTGACGAAAGGTCTTGACCTGTACCTCGAGAAAAAAGGGTATAGTACGCCGACTGACATTACTGGTAGAGCGCTGTCCCGTATTGGCACGTTTCCTGATTTGAATCTGTCCGCAAAGCTGATCGCCTCAATTGATGAGGATGGCTGCAATGGGTGCGGCATTTGTGTCCGAGCTTGTGCCTCTGGAGGGTTCCGGGCGATCGAAATTGACGACAACATCGCACGTGTTGACTCACTCAAGTGTGATGGATGCGGATTGTGTGTGGGCGTGTGCCCACTGGAAGTGGTGTGCATGGTGCCACGACGAGAGATAGATTAGCCTGGATGCGTGGCTCCCTTGGACTAGCCGCCGTTCCACCCCTACGACCCGATGCTTGACAGACTGTCTGACCACCTGTCCCAAGAGATATCCCGGGTCCCTCCCCAGAAATATCCTATTACCAAAGCATAAGGAGGCCTATCTGTGAACGATACCAGGATTTGTGCGGTGCACGCCCGAGAGATTATTGATTGCCGAGGATACCCAACCGTCGAGGTAGACGTCAGGCTGGAAAGCGGCGTTATTGGAAGAGCAGGAGTTCCGGCCGGCCTTTCGACCGGCGCCCACGAGGCATACGAGGTACGCGATGGAGGAACCCGCTACCGGGGACTGGGCGTCAGGACCGCTGTGCGCAGCGTCAACGAAGTCATCGCTCCCGCTCTCGTCGGGAGGGACGCAACCCGTCAACGTGAGCTGGACGTGTTTATGAGGGAGGAGCTGGACGGCACGCCAGATAAGTCCAGGCTTGGAGCTAATGGTATCGTCGGCGTCTCGCTGGCGCTCGTGCAGGCTGCGGCTGCAGCGGCTGGAAAACCGCTCTATCGTTATCTGAACAACAATGCCCGCGTTATCCCTGTGCCCTTGTTTAACCTGATCAATGGCGGCAAGCATGCCTCCAGTGATCTGGAGATACAGGAATTCATCATCATGCCCGTCGGCGCCGAAAACTTTTTCCACGCGCTTCAGATCGCGACCGAGGTCAACTTTGAGTTACGAGATCTCATCGTGGCCAGGTACGGCAAGATCGCGGTGAACGTTGGCGACGAAGGCGGCTTTGTCCCGCCGATGACCGGGGTGCGTGAGCCGCTTGACACCCTGGTCCAGGCAGTGGAACGCGCCGGATATAGCGACCTGATCGTCTACGGCCTCGATGTGGCGGCCAGTCATTTCTATGACCCCGAGGAGACAGTTTATCACCTGGCCGGTGAGAAGATGACCCGGGATGACATGATCGCGCTCTATAAGAAGCTCTGCACAGACTACAAGTTGGTCTCCATTGAGGACGCACTCTACGAGGATGACTTTGAGGGCTGGGTCCAATTGACAGCCGAACTGCCGGAAATCCAGTGGGTCGGGGACGACCTGTTTGTCACCAACCCTGAGCGTTTGCGCCAAGGCATTGAGATGGGTGCGGCCAATGCTGTGCTGTGGAAGGTCAATCAGATCGGTACGCTGACGGAGGCGCTTGACGTCGCAGAGCTGGCTTACCGCCACGGATACGGCGTCCAGGTGTCGGAGCGCTCCGGCGAGACAGAGGACCCGATCATCGCCGATCTCACCGTGGCGTTGAACGCTGGTCAGATCAAGACAGGCGCGCCCGTGCGCGGGGAGCGGACCAGCAAGTACAACCAGTTGCTGCGCATTGAGGAGGAGCTGGGGGATCAGGCCGTGTATGCAGGCGACCGCTTTCGTTGGTCTGGGTAGTTGAGGGGATTGGGCGGGTGCGAGGAACGAGCCCATGCAGACGGATGCAGTTTATCCGCACGTAGCGAGCGCACCACCTTGGTTGGAGATCCGAAATCGGTCGTGCTTGATTGACCATGGGCCGCGCAAGTTGCGCGAGGCCGCAGTGGACATCATCAAGCGTGGCATTCGTGCGGCGGATCCATACGCGGCGACAGTGGATTTGCTCAGGCTGGATGGCGATCGTCTCTGCGTGAGGCCGCTCGAATATGACCTGCGGGAATGGGACCATATCTATGTGATCGGTGCGGGTAAGGCCACGCAAACCATCGCGCTGGCGCTCGAGGAGGTGTTGGGGGACCGCATTACCGATGGGTTGGTCATCCTCAAGCGCGGGGAGCCACGAAAGCTGCGCCGGATCCGCATCATCGAAGCGGCTCACCCCGTGCCCGACGAAGAAAGCTGCCGCGGTGCGCAGGAGATCGTCAAACTCGCCCGCCAGGCCGGCCGGCGGGACATTGTCTTCGGGGCGATCACCGGTGGCAGTTCCGCGTTGCTCGTTTGGCCCGCTGACACCATCTCGCTGGCCGACAAGCAGGCTCTCAATGAAATCCTGCTCAAGTGCGGTGCCTCGATCCGCGAGATCAACGCCGTTCGCAAGCACGCTTCGCGGGTGAAGGGCGGCCGGCTGGCGCAGGAGATCTTTCCGGCTGAACTGATCAACCTGACGGTCTCGGACGTGACGGGCGACCCGCTGGACTATGTCACAGGCCCGACTGTCCCGGATACCTCTACCTATGAAGACGCCTGGCGCACGTTGGACAAGTACGACCTGTGGAACCGGGTGCCAAAGTCAGTTCGACAGCATCTAGAGCGCGGCGCGGAGATCGAATCACCCAAGACTTTTTCAGACAGGTATCACACATTTCTCGTCGTGTCCGGCGATGCGGCGTGCCTGGGGGCAGCCCGACGGAGTGAGGAACTAGAGTATCCCTCGCACATCCTCACCACAGAGATGGCGGGCGAGAGCCGGGATGCAGCGGTTGCCTTCGTGGACTTTGCAAACACTGTCGAAGCGCCTTGTGCCATTATTGCAGGTGGTGAGACGACCGTCACCATTGACGGGGAGTGCGGTGAAGGTGGCCCCAACCAGGAATTCGCGCTCAGCGCTGCGCTCGCCATCGCCGGACGCGAAAACGTGGTCGTAGCGTCGGTCGACACCGATGGAACCGACGGGCCTACCGAAGCGGGCGGCGGGCTTGTCGACGGAGGGACCGTTGGTCGGGCGAGGGCCGCCGGATTGGATGCGGATCAGTGCCTGAGGATGCACTCGGCGCTGAAGCTGTTGGAAACGACCGGCGATCTGGTCATCACCGGCCCCACCGGGACCAACGTCAACGACCTAAAGCTCATCCTGCTCGGTCGTCAAGCAGGGGTGGTCCCGTGATACGGCCCGCTGGTGAGTATCACAAAGGATAGAGAGTATGGAACACCGACGCCGGGTGGGGCTGTTGGTACCCTCGAGCGACATCGTCATGGAGGCCGATCTCTGGCGACGACTGCCTTCTCAATTCACGCTACATGTAGCCAGGATGTACATGCAGGCAACCACGGTCGCTGGAGAAGAGAGAATGCTGCAAGAGGAGTTGGCTCCGGCGGCGCGCAGAGTGGCCTCCGTCCGTCCTGAATTGGTGATATTCGGCTGTACTTCCGCGGCGGCCCTGCGCGGGCTCGAGGGAGATGCTGCCCTTGCCCGCCGTGTGGAAACGATAGTCGACTGTCCCTGTGTCACGGTGGTGCAGGCGGCCTTCCAGGAGCTCAGGCGGCTGAAGGTCCGGCGACTGCTGCTCGTCACACCCTACGTTGCCGAGATCAACGACCGCCTCCGGAGTACCTTTCAAGAGGCAGGACTGCCCGTGACAGGGGTGGTGGGTATGGGGTTGGACTACGATCTGGACATCGGTGCCGTTTCTCCGCAGGAGGTCTGCAGGTTCGTAGTTGACGCGACGCAGAGCGCCGACCCTGCGCCTGAGAGTGTTTTCGTCTCCTGTACTACGTTCCGTGCTTTCGAGGTAGTGGGAGACCTGGAACGAGAACTGGGCATCCCGGTGGTCACCAGCAACCGTAGCGCGTTCTGGGCTATCCTTTGCCACCTGGGGGACGAAGGAGGAGGGGGCTGGGCAAACGGAGAGGGAACCCTGTGAATTGAGGAGGGGAAACGTGATTGACGAAGCCAAGTTGCTGGCAGCGGTCGAAGAGGATTCGGTAGTCGAGTTGCTGCAAAAAGTCATTCGGATCGAGAGTACCAACCCTCCGGGGAACGAGCTCGATCTGGCTAGATGGCTTGCGGATTACTTTGCCGAGGCTGGCGTCGAGGCCGAGGTGTTGGAATACGAGGGAAAGCGGGCTAACCTGGTGGCACGCTTGCAAGGGAGCGGTAGCCGTCCTGCCCTCATCTTCAGCGCCCATATGGATACGGTGCCGGCGGGAGAGATGCCCTGGACGTTCCCGCCCTTCTCTGGAACCCTGCACGAAGGCAAAGTGTACGGCCGCGGGGCCGCTGACATGAAGGGCGGTTTAGCAGCCGTGGCGCAGGCAGCGGTGATTTTGGCTCAATCGGGGATCTCGTTCGGTGGTGACCTGATTGTCGCCTTCTCCTACGATGAGACCTATGGTCTCCGGGGGGCTCGGCGGTTGGTCGAAGGCGGATACCTGGAGGGCGCGGGGGCTGTGCTTGTGAGTGAGCCCAGCACCTTGGACGTGTTCATCGCGGAGAAGGGAGCCCTCTGGCTCACGTGCCGGGCGAAGGGAAAGACGGCCCACACTTCTATGCCCCAGCTAGGCCAGAACGCTATCCTGGAGATGGTTCACTTCTTGCATCGGGTAGAGGAGTCTCTTGATCTCAGCGCCGCCCCTCATCTCCTGCTAGGCGAACCTACTTTCACAGTTGGCACTATCCGAGGCGGGGTAACTATCAATGTTATCCCGGATACCTGTGAGGCGGAGTTGGACATCCGTCTCGTCCCTGGGATGGATTACCAGAAGGTAGTGCAACAAGTGCGGGAGCTTGGTGAAGGCCGGGTAGAAGTTGAGATGTTGGATTGGAAGAAGCCTGTAGAGAGCGACCCGAAAGCAGAGATAGTGGGCCTATCCCTGCAAGCGGTGGAGGAGGTCACTGGCCAGCCCCGCTCGCCCAAAGGTGTGGCCTACTACACCGACGGCACAGTGATCGCCAACAGCCTTCAGATTCCCATGGTCATCGTCGGCCCTGCGGATACAGGCATGACGCACCAACCCAACGAGTGCGTGGAGGTCTCCCGGCTGGTCGAGGCTGTCAAAATCTACTTGCTCATCGCCACCCGCTACCTGGCGTGAACGCAAGTGAGAGGCACATATGGATTTGCCGATTGAGGAAGAGATTCGCTGCGACGTCCTGGTCATCGGGACCGAAGGGACCGGTGCCAGAGCATCCATAGAAGCGGCGGGGAGGGGCGTGGATGTTCTGGCAGTGACCAAGGGCTTTCTGGCTAGGAGTGGTGCTACGCTTACCGCCGATGGCGAGATCGACGTGGACAGCCGTAGCGCCCGCGAAATCTTCGGAGTAGAGGGCTCTCCTGACGATAGCCCAGAGCAGTTCGCCCGCGACATGATCCAGGAGGGGGACTATCTCGCCGACCAACGGCTGGTGGCCATCCACACCGAAGAGGCCCCTGTTCGGGTGAAGGAGTTGTTGGACTGGGGAGCGAGTCTGGAAGGATTCATCCACGCCCCTGGCCATACCTATCCCCGTGGTCTGTGGATCCCTGGACTCAAGCTGGCGCGGCTTCTCGCCCGCCGGATGCGGAGCGTGGGCATATCCGTGCTGGAAAACGCTATGGTGGTGGACCTGCTCCGTGACACGGAGGGTGTGGTGGGTGGTGTAGCCCTGCACATTCCCACGGGCAGGCTTCTTTTGTTGCGGAGCCGCGCAGTTGTGCTGGCCACTGGCGGGGCCATGCGGGTTTTCCCTTTGACCACTGCCCCTGAGGAACTGACAGGCGATGGTCTTGCTATGGCTCTCCGATGCGGGGCTGCCTTGCAGGACATGGAGTTTCCCATGTTCTTGCCCTACACTTTCCTGACCCCGCCTGCGCTCCGGGGTGTGATCTTTCCCTACGACGTCAGCACTTTGCTTGAGGTCCACGCCCTCAACAGGCGTGGGGAGAGGTATATGACCCCCTGGGATCCTCAACGTCTCGAAAAGACCACCCGAGACATCAACTCGGTGGCTGCGGCTATGGAGATTCGTGCCGGCAGGGGCTCGCAAGCTGGGGGTACTTATCTTTCTCTCAAACATCTGCCCCGCAATCTGTTAGAGTTCTCAGCCGAGTGGTTTCCGGGCAATCTGCGGAACTGGCGCGCGGCTGGATTCCGGCTGCGGGACTTTTTCCCCAGCCTGGAGGAGGCCTGGGAAGTTGCTCCCGCCTGCCACTTTTGGAACGGTGGCTTAAAGATTGACGAGCGTTGCCGAACAGGCGTCCCCGGTCTCTTTGCTGCGGGGGAGGGGACGGCGGGCATTCACGGGGCCAATCGGCTAGCTGGGAATGCCTTGACTATGACGCAGGTTTGGGGAAAGCGGGCCGGGTTCTTCGCGGCTGCTTTTGCCGAGCGATGCAAGGCATCGCCGTCCAGCAAGTTGCGAGAGCCTCGGCACGCTCAGGTGGAGGACGTGGCTCGTAGGGTACTGCGGCTGCGCTCTCCCGCCTCCGGCCCCACCGTGGTGGAGGTGCGTCAGGAGATCAGACGGATCGCTGGAGAGATGGTGGGGATCGTTCGAGAAGAGGAATCCTTGTCGCAGGCCCTTGCCGCCATCTCCGACTTGCGCGATCAACTGCCGCGCCAGCGTGTGCGGGGTCAGGATCTGCGCTTCAACCGGGAGTGGGTCGAAGGACTGCAGAATGAGAACCTGCTCGACGTGCTGGAGGCGGTGGTGAGGGCCAGCCTGGCCCTGCGAGAGAGCCGGGGGGCGTTGTATCGCGTAGACTACCCCTTCACCAACGACGACCGCTGGCTGTGCAACCTCGTCCTTCAGCGTTACGATGCCGAGTGGATAATCCGGGAGGAACCGGTGCAAGAGCTGTTCGTTTCTCTTCCGCAGGGCAGGCGCGCTTATGGTCGGAAAGGGGACGAGGAGCGTGTCCCCAGATAAGGCACGTGTCATCACTGTGCAGGTGCGGCGCGGCAGCGGTGACGAGAATCAGCTAGCGACATACGAACTGCCAATGGAACCCGGTCAAAGCGTCCTCGGAGTCCTTCAGTACATTTACGACCACCTGGACCCCACCCTGGCCTTTTCCTGTTCTTGTCGTATCGGCTTGTGTTCAGTGTGCCTGGTGCGGATGAACGGAAAGGTGGTGCGAGCATGCACGACCCTGGCGGAGGGAGATATGCTCATCGAGCCTCACAGCGACGATGCCAGGATCAGAGATCTGGTGGTTCAGCTCCCGCCGCTGACCAAGTAGGAAGAATAAGGAGGAAGATTAATGGCTGGTGGTTACATGGGCAAGCTGCTGATTGTGGACCTGGCGGCGGGCAGCCTTACGGATGAGCCTCTGGACGAGGGGCTCCAACGCAACTTCTTGGGAGGGTACGGGGTGGGCGCAAAACTGATCTACGACCGCCAGCCAGCGGGCGTGGATCCGCTCAACTCGGCGAGCCATCTGGGCTTTCTGACAGGTCCCCTCACTGGCACGCCCGCAATCGTAGGCTCCCGCTACACGGTGGTTGGCAAGTCGCCGCTCACGGGAACCTGGGGCGACGCCAATTCGGGTGGTTACTTTGGCCCGAACCTCAAGTTCGCCGGCTACGATGGCGTTATCGTGACCGGGGCCTCCGACCGGCCGGTCTATGTATTGATCGAGAATGGCGAGGCCTCCCTGCGAGATGCCAGTCACCTCTGGGGCAAGAGCACGCTGGAAACCCGGGATGCCCTCAAGGCGGCCCACGGCAAGGCCACGGAGGAAGCCTGTATCGGGCCGTCCGGCGAGACCCTTTCCCTCATTGCTGGCGTCATCACCGACTATGGCCGCGCTGCTGGCCGCTCGGGCCTGGGCGCGGTCATGGGCTCGAAGAAGCTCAAGGCCATCGCCGTGCGGGGCACGCAGCCGGTGCCCCTGGCCGATCAGCAGAGAGCGGAGGAGCTACGCAAAAAGTACCTGCGCCTGAAGACAGAGTGGTATGACGTCTACCACGACTATGGCACCTGTGACCTCACCTATGCCAGCGCTATGAGTGGTGACTCACCCGTGAAGAACTGGCGGGGCGACGGGCCGACGGACTTCCCCAGGGCCGAGCAGATCAGCG
>Ga0114922_10006609_pt1 | contig 10621 bp, 6 predicted proteins | sample AartaG_FD_100975 | JGI IMG/M metagenome (GOLD analysis project Ga0114922, IMG submission 100975) | Deep subsurface microbial communities from Aarhus Bay to uncover new lineages of life (NeLLi) - Aarhus_00045 metaG | ecosystem: Environmental > Aquatic > Marine > Oceanic > Sediment | place: Aarhus...
AAACCACAAAGCACTCCAACCCGCTTTTGCGGCCAATTCTGCCCCGGCAATAAAGGTCCCGCTGCCGATCCAGGTGCAGATGAGAGTAAACACCATTTTGGTCATGGAGATCTGACGGCCTGCAACCATCATATCGTCTTTACTCTTGACACGGCTTGAGCGCCAAAAATTCATGATGGTCAACACAGCCAGGTAACATAGGATAATAATGATATAAATGTTCATGTCGTCTCCTTTATCCTGAACTATTCATAAAAAATGCCGATGCTTTTTTTAATTCAGCAATGTCAGAAACTTATCCTGACATTGCTGAAAAAACTTTTCAAGATGAATCTTTTTATTTTCATCGGCATTTTTTACCCTTCGGGCGAGCCGATCTCACTGCATCTGCTTCGTTGCGATCCATTTGCGGTACACTTGTACAGCAGCATGGACCAACGCCTCGCATCTGCAGCAAGCTTAGCTCGTGAATAATCCAGGCTGTCCGATCGAGTTGTTTTTCTTTTCTATTATCTCTTCGAGAAAGTCAAGCTTTTTCCTCTTTTTTACTTGCGTTTCCACACCGGCAAGCGACCGGGAGTATACGGTGCCCCTATTTCTTCCAGCTTTTTTTCTATCTTTTTAATATCATCTTCGACGATAATTTTGATCGCTTCCAATATCGGGGGGAACTCTTCAGCTACGATCTGGAAAGCATCCTTCTGGGATTGCGTGGGAGCTGAAAAGGAACGCCATTGATCATAGATGATGCTATTAATTCGTGAAGACAAACCTGGTTCTGCATCCATATCTAATCTGCTGAACATTCTGTCTCCGAACATCTTGCGCTGTATTTCTTTCACCTTCGTCTCCAGCACCCTTATTTCAACAAGAAGTCCGGTTGTATCTGTTGTCACGCTCTTCAACGCAACTCTAAAATGACTGATTTTGTTTCCTACATCCCGGATCACACTGGAAGCGGCGTTGACTGCTCGATTCAATTCTCTCACCTGTTTTTGGAAAGCTAAAAGGGCGGCATGGTCCTTTGCTGGGAGAGTTGTGTTTCCGATCACTTTGGCTGTGAACATCACAGGATCGGTCAACTTGATTTCCTCTCCATTAACATTTTTGGAAAGGAAAACTTGATAGTTCCCCGGCATCGCGAATGTGCTGGAAGGGCCGCTGGATGTCGGACTAGCATCCCTTAGGTTCGTGGGATTGACAGCAGGATATTTCAGATCCCACGTGATCCTGTGAAGACCTGTGGCAGCAGGAGCCCTGAGTTGACGGACCAAATGACCGTCCTCGTCCAAAATAGTAAAAAAGAGATAGGGCGTTTCTTCTTCCGCCTCAGCCTGCATCTGCTCCAAAGAAGGATAATAGACTGGTTTTTTATTTTTTATGGCCTCTTTTTCGTCCTTCTCTCGCTTATCTCTCAAAGTCTGAACGCTTTCCTTCAAGTAATAGCTAAATGTGGCTCCAAAAGGAGGATTTTTAGCTGTATAGAACATTTCTCCCTGAAAGCCTTTTTCGCGACTTCCGAGGGTACCCAACGGGCTCCATTCCACGAACATCCACGCATCTTTGATGGGAAAAATGTGCCCTTCTTTATTCAATGTTTGCGAATCGAGGTCACGGAGAGGAGTGTAATCATCCAGAATGTAAAATCCCCTGCCGAATGTCCCTAACACAAGGTCGTTCTCTCTCCGTTGGATGGCAATATCCCTCACGGCGATGGTGGGAAGGCCGCTTTTCATCTGTTTCCAGTTCCCTCCCCCATCAATGGACACAAACACGCCAAATTCTGTCCCACAAAAGATCAAGTTTTTATTCACATGGTCCTCGGCCAGGGCATACACAGATCCTCGATCCGGTAGATTTGATGCTATGGGTACCCACGTTTGGCCGGTGTCAGTGCTTTTCAAGATATAGGGTTTGAAATCCCCCTGTTTGTGGTTATTGAAGGCCGCATAGACCGTGTTTTTATCATGCTGGGAGGTAAGGACTTCGTTCACGTAGGTCATCTCCGGTATTCCCGGGAATTTGTCGATTTTTCGCCAGGTTTTTCCACCATCTTCGGTGACCTGGATCAATCCATCGTCTGTTCCCACAACCAACATATCTTCTTGTACCGGAGACTCATCCAAGGCTACGATGTTGCCATATTGTGATGTGGATGAATTTTTTGCCACGGCATCCATCGGCCAGACACGTCCCATGACTTCGAGTTTATTGCGATCGATCTGGCACGTCAGGTCATCACTGATCACTTGCCAAGTATTCCCCCTGTCATCGCTGCGGAAAACCTTGTTTGCGGCAAAATATAACCGGGTATGGGAGTGTGGACTTATCAGGAGAGGCGAATCCCAGTTCCACCGGTACGCTTTTTCTTCCTTTCGTTCTTTGGGCTTGATGCCTGTCGTTTCTCCGCTTCTTTTATCAAAACGTATCAGGTTTCCATGTTGAGATTGAGCATAAATAATGTTATGGTCCTCTGGATCGACCTGAGACTCAAAACCGTCGCCTCCCTGTGTCGTGTACCAATCCGCGCTGACGATCCCGTGGGCGCTTGTCGTGCGTGAAGGACCACCCAAACTGTAATTGTCCTGAGTCCCTCCGTACACATTGTAAAACGGCTCGGCGTAATCGATCGCTACTTTGTAGAATTGGGTGACGGGAAGGTTCGTCATGAACTTCCATGTGGCCCCTCTATCGAAAGACTCATAAACACCCCCGTCATTCCCGTTAAGATAATGATCGGTATCGCAGGGATCGATCCACAGGGCATGGCTATCCCAGTGCTTGCTCCTATCTCCTAAGCCTCTCCAATTCAGCCCACCATCATCGGTGACTTGGAGAAAAGTATCCATGGAGTAAACCCTCTCAGGATCCTTGGGATCACAAACCAACTCCTGATAATAATTTCCTCTCGCGGTGTAGCCATTTCTCCTTTCCCAATTAGCTCCTCTATTCGTGCTTCTGTAGAAACCGCCTCGATCTCCCTGAGCCTCGACAATCGCATAAATGATTTCAGGATTAGCGGAGGAAATGGCTATGGAGATACGTCCCAGGTCACCGCCGGGAAGGCCCCGATTGATTTTTTCCCAGGTTTTGCCGGCATCCACAGATTTATAGATGGCAGACTCGGGCCCTCCGCCGACCAGGGTCCAGACATGCCGCCTCCTCTGGTGGGACACAGCATAGACGACATCGGGATCTCGCGGATCCAAGTGGACCTCACTCACACCAGTGTGCTCGTTTATCGTTAAAATAGCCTCCCATGTACTGCCGCCGTCAATGGTTTTATATAAGCCTCTCTCCCCTCTTGAACTCCACAATGGCCCATAAGCAGCCACATAAACGACATCGGAATCTCGTGGATCGATGGTTATCATCCCGATGTGTTCAGAATTTATGAGCCCGACATGTTTCCAGGATTTGCCTCCATCCACACTTTTGTATACTCCATCTCCATATGCTACACTGCGCTGGTTGTTGTTCTCTCCGGTCCCCACCCAAACGATGTTGTGATTGTAGGGATCTATGGTTACACAACCAATGGAGTAGGATCCTTGGTTATCAAATATAGGGTTAAATGTTGTTCCTGCATTTATCGTTTTCCAGACTCCTCCAGAAGACGATGCCACATAATACTCGCTGGGCTTATCGGGATTCACCGCAAAATCGGAAATCCGCCCGGATGTCAGCGCAGGTCCGATGCATCTGAATCGCAGGGCATTCAATGATAATTTGTCGATCGGGCCCTTGTTTTGCTTCTTTTCATCTTTTTTATCTCCTGCTAATACAAAAGCTCCAAAAAACACAAATAAAAAAATAAAAATCCAACTCGTGAACCTAAATAATTTACGTTTCATAGGAACCTCCTTTCCGCATAAAAATATAATATTATGCCCAATTAAACAAGATGATTCTCTTCAAATGTTTGCATATGCCCGCGGCGACATTGAAGACCCCGATAACCATTAGAAGGTACGCATCCGATCCAACCTAATCCAGCTTTACTCAGAATTTTATTTTTCAAAAAGTTGATATGGGGAATAATTATTAAAATTTTTGCAACCTTTTTTATGTAACATACGTATTATTAATATATGCAATTTACATAAAAGGATATGTGGACATGAAAGAACTAACAGTTCTCGAACAAATCATTCTTTCTGCAATATGGACTCTAAAGGGCGCTGCCTACGGTGTTTCCATTCGACAAACAGTGAAAAAGGTTGGGGGAAAAAGCCTGAATTATGGAACCCTTTACAACAATCTGGAGCAATTGTTGAGAAAAGCCTATGTGACCAAAACAGAAGGTGAGTCCACTGCTGATAGAATCGGACGCCCCCGAATCTTTTACAATCTAACACCCAAGGGACAAAAAGCCCTTTGGGAAGCCTATAAGCTCCATACAACGATTTGGAACAGCATCCAGGATTTTGTCAGGACATACAAACCATGAACAAAAAAAAGAACCATCCCCCTATGGCCGCCCGATGGATCCTCCAATTCCTGCGTCATTACGAGCATGAGTATTCACTGACCGGAGACTGCAGTGAAGAGTTCAAACAGATTGTTTTGCAGAAGGGAAGATTAAGCGCCTTGTTCTGGATTTGGGGACAGGTCTTTTGTGCTATTTCCTTAAGTTTAAAACGCTCTCTATCCTTTGGAGGAGCCATGTTTATAAACTATCTTAAGATCACGATAAGGAATATAAAACGACACAAGGTCTTTTCCCTTATCAATATTGCCGGCTTAGGGATCGGGCTGGCAATCTCCCTTTTTATCGTGCTCTGGGTACAGGATGAGCTAAGCTATGATAAATTTCACAAAAACCATAAAAATCTTTACCGAATTGTGGAACACTGGATAAACTCGGACGGATCGGTCAATCATGGGGCCTCAACATCGTATCCTCTAGGCCCTGCACTCCGGGATAATTACCCTGAAGTGATAGAATCGCTTCACTTCTATATCGCAGATGGGACATTAGTCAAATACAAAAACAAACGTTTTTATGAAGATAAATTCGGTTTTGCCGATGCAAACTTTTTCAGTTTGTTTTCCTTCCCATTGCTTAAAGGTAGTCATGAAACCGTGCTCAAAGATCCCCATGCCCTTGTTATAAGTCAATCTATGGCCAAAAAATACTTCGAAAACGAAGATCCCATCGGAAAAATCCTGACTATTAATGCCCGGCATGGTTTTATAATCAGCGGAATCATGCAGGATACTCCACACAATTCCCATATCCAAGCCGACTTTATCTGCAATTTTGAATTTCTTATGGCCAATGATTGGTCAAATCGGTGGGTGGATCATATGTATTACACTTATTTGCAGCTGAGATCGGACACTGATTTAGAAACTTTCGGAGCAAAAATCAAAACCTATATCAATGATAACGATCACGATCCCACTACGATACACATCTCGCTGCAGCCGCTGCAAGATATTCATCTGTGTTCCAATTTTTCTTATGACCTTGGAGGTTACAGCCAGGGGAAAGCTTTATATGTTTATATCTTTTCTATTGTCGCGGCTATGGTTTTGCTTATCGCCAGCATCAATTTTATGAATCTGGCAACCGCCCAAGCAGCCAACCGGGCCAAAGAAATAGGAGTGCGCAAAGTATCCGGAGCATCCAAGGGCCATTTGATAAAACAGTTTTTCGGTGAATCGCTTTTCATGTCCTTATTGGCTTTGTGTTTTGCCATGATCTGTGTGTCGATCCTGCTGCCGGAATTCAATAGGTTGACAGGGAAAACTTTTGACAGTGGGTCTATCATCAATGGCTCGATGTTATTCTATTTCACAATTTTAGCCGTATGGACAGGGCTGTTGTCCGGCACCTACCCTGCCATTTATCTGTCCTCATTCCGCCCTTCACTTATCCTCAAAGGAAAATTTCGTACAGGTTCAAAAAGCCGGTATTTCAGAAGGATCCTGGTTGTGGTGCAGTTCAGCTTGTCCATCATTTTGCTGATGGGAACATTTGTGATTCGTGACCAGCTGACATTTATGCAGGATAAAAACCTGGGATTCAAAAAAGACAACATGATTTACTTGAAAATGAGAGGAAAACTCCGAAACAATCATGACGCCTTCAGAACCGAATTAGCCAAGTATTCGGAAATTAAAAGCACCACGACATCCTCCGGCCTGCCCATAAACATAACATGGGGAACAACCGGTGTGGACTGGGAAGGGAAGAATCCGGACTTCAGGATCCCTTGGAAGGTTATGACTGTCGATTTTGATTATATCGACACTTTCGGCTTAGAATTACTTGAGGGACGCGATTTTTCGCGAGAGATCACGACAGACTCCAACTCCGCCTATATTATCAATGAAACCGGTGCCGATGTTTTAGGATATGAGGATGTGATCGGAAAAAGGTTTTCCATGTGGGACATGGAAGGCACGATAATTGGCGTTGTCAAGGATTTCCATATGAGCTCGCTTCACGAAGAAATCGAACCGCTTATCATGAAAGTACATCCAAGTTGGAATTCCTATGTTTTTGTCAATATCAGTTCCAACAATATAAAAGATGTTATGGCCAAGATTGAAAGTGTCCACCAAAGTATAAATCCGGAATATCCCTTCCAATTTCATTTCCTGGATGATGAATATGAAAGCGTATACCTTTCCGAAGAAAGAACCGGTAAGTTGTTCCAGTACTTTTCGCTTGTGGCCATTTTTATTTCGTGTTTAGGTTTATTCGGACTCTCATCTTTTATGGCAGAACAGCGTACCAAAGAGATCGGCATTCGCAAAGTCTTCGGGGCAAATATCTTAAAAATACTGCTCCCCATGCTGAAGGATTTCAGCAAGTGGGTTCTCATCGCCAATCTCATAGCTTGGCCCATCGGTTACTATATGATGAATAAATGGCTTGCCCATTTTGCCTATCGGACCGATTTCAGCTGGAGGATATTCTTTTTTTCCGGAATGTTTACATTTGTGATCGCTGTGGCCACAGTCGGCTACAAGTCTGTCAAGGCCGCCACAGCAAGCCCCATTGAATCGCTACGCTACGAATGACAGATTACATTAATGTGAATTACACTTGTTAAGCTAGCCCGCCGCCATCCACGACAAAAACAGCACCAGTCACCCAACTGGATAGCTCGCAGGATAGGAAAAGCACAGCATTGGCCACATCATCAGGGCTTCCCACACGAGGAATAGGCCGGTCCGATGCTTCCGTAAGGAAACTGTCGAAATCCTGATGCACTTGAGCCGCTTCCCTCTCGAGAAGCTCTGTGTGGACATCCCCCGGACAAACACAATTCACCCTAACTCCTTGTTTGCCATGATCGATAGCCATAGCACGAGTCAGGTTGACAACCCCACCTTTGGAAGCACAATAAGCAACGGCGTTGGGACCTCCTTTGATTCCCCAACCGGATCCTATGTTGACTATGCTTCCTCCTCCATTCTGAACCATGCGAGGGATCACTAGGTGGGAGAGCTGATAGACTGATTTCAAATTGATACGCAGAACATGATCCCATTCCTCTTCGCTCAGCTCGACAATGTCTTTTCTGTTGATCACACCGGCATTATTCACCAAAATATCAAGATTCCCAAAATCTTTCGACACGCCATCGACCGCATTCTGGCAATCGGAGCGAACACTAACATCGCATGCATAAAATTTGGCCTTGGTTCCCAGTTGTCGGATGTCTTCCTCGATCTGCGGGCCTTTGTGTTTATTGACGTCAAACAAGGCGACATTCGCTCCAGCCTCAGCTAATCGTCTGGCAACAGCCGATCCAATCCCTGAAGCAGATCCTGTGACAATAGCTGTCTTTCCCTCTAATGAAATGAGGTTAAGGATGTTTCCATGAATATTCATTACTATTCCTTTTTTTCCAATAGCAAGATGAGAACATTGTGTTCTCCTTCAGGAATTTTAAATTTTTTCGATTTCCCCACAAAGATTTCTGCCGGTTGATTGTCAACTTCGATTTGGTATCTTCCCTTGGTTAATAGATTGATTCTTATTTCGGTTCTTTTAAGAGTCGTGATATCGAACCCCACTTCATTCTCAGAGTAAAGAAAACGACGAAAAACAGCGGCTTTGTTTGCCTTCAGTATAACCCTTCCCTCTTCCTTCAATTTGACTTTTTTTGGAGAAACTTCAATATCGTAATGTCTCCCTTGTATATAAAGCCGGGACAGCTTTCCTCTTTTTTCAGGTTGTATCATCCCAAATCTGAAACCATCCCATGGGGTGAAATCCATGTATTCTTCCAAGGCGACCAAAGCAAAAAGAGGTCCCCAACTTTGGTGCCTTAGTCCTCCCGCCTCGCCGGTTCGAGAATCGAAATTTTCTGGACAGAGCTGAAAATTCACCCAACTGCGCATGAACAATTCCGAGCTTTTTTTGGCATACTCCGAGGCAACGGCATCAAAACCATACGCTTTTAAACCTTGGTAGATCAAGTAGTTGGTGGGGGACCAGATTTTGCCCCTCCAATAATCCTGATCCGCAAATTCAGGATCATCTCGAGATATGGTAGGAACGACGTATTCACCCCAGTATTCCTCCTCATTCAACAGGCGCTTTTTCAGCAGAAGGGCCCTCTCTGGATCAGGAATCTTTGCCAAAAGCGGGTAAAAATTGGAAGCCGCTTTTTTTTGCGAGAAACTCCCATCCCAATATCGATCATAATAAAAGCCATCTGCCTCGTTCCAAAGATTATCATTGATCAGATCTCTCATCTGCTTGTATTCTTCCGTATAACTAGCAAAATCCTGTTCGTTTTTTAAAATCCTGGCCATTTGCGCCAAGCACCACGCATCCAATGCATACAAAGAATTCAAATCGACGCAATTCATGGTCAAAGTTCCTGTCGCCTCACTAAAAACAGCCCTATCCCAATTGGGAAGATCATCTTGACCCGATTCCCAACTGGACCGGGTTTCCCCGCTGGCATCTTCTTCCCAAGAAGGAACCCAGGAAGCGATCAAGCCTGTGTCCGAGCCCCATTCCATAAGTCCATCTCTGTTTCCATCCCGTCTGTCTTGACCATTTGTTTTTTTAGTCTTCCAGAATGCATGCCATCTCTTCAGAAAAGGATACGCATATTGAAGAAAGTCCATGTCGCCGTCTCTCTGGAAACACTTCCACATCACAAAGGAACCGACAGGAGGTTGAGACCGATCCGGAGTTCCCCCAAACTTCCCTTTCCAATCGGGAATATTTCCGTTCGAGTATTGCGTTTCGAGAACAGACTGAATGACATCCTTCGCGTGTTTAACGCTCTCGACAGATAATAACAGAGCATTGAAGAAGGAGTTCCACCCATAAATCGTCCATTGATCGCGACCTTCTTTTGAGGGGAAAATCCAACGTCGGCCTGCTGGTGTGTACAGACGGTGATTCCCTGGTTGATATAGTGTCATCCAGAAAAGGTTATTCGTGATGGCTTCTTCCACTCCTTCATACAATCCATCGATTTTTACTCTCTTCCTTTGATATCTGTTTTCTTCTTCATCTAAAAATTTGTCGATGATAGCCTCATTTTTGTACCGATAAATTTGGTTGCGCAGGATTCTCATGTCCTGCCCGACAGAAGCCACAAAATAAATATGTTTCTTTTTCGTTTCCGGGAATCGGAGAGTCAAATCTTCTTCCTGCAAATCCTCCTCTAGGATCCCTTCCCGACTGGTCCAGAACAGGTAATAGTGTTTTTCAGGAGTTGCGCTTTCCCCTCGTATATGACCATTGGCTAGGGCTTGATACGTCCCCGCGAAATCCCAAGGAAAATAATGGATCAGATCGACCTCGATCCCTGCGGGCACAAAAATCCGTCCTATGACAGTCTTTTCGCTCTGACGGGACCATTCCATCACGAGTGTTGTCGGTTTTTTGGAAGGTTTTTTAAGGATAGGCGTACCATCTTCTTTCCCGAACGGAAGCCCTAGGTCCAACTTGATGCGGACATATTGCCCGTCAGGAGAATGCGGGCCTACTTCCGAAACCAGAAAAAGATGATCGATTCCCTCGACTACCTCATCCTGTTTTTTAGTTCGGATCCGGAAGGCAAAGGCACTTTCCGGATGTGGAGCTAACAACATTCCAGCCCAGTTCTCCGCTTCCAATGCCCCGATATAGACATCTTTCCACTGGTAATTAATCTCGGCCAAAACACCACCATTCAAAAAAGAAATAATCAATCCAACGAACAACAAGGAACATAAGAATTTTGCCATAGATTGTTGGAGTTTCATTATCTTTCTGATTTTCACTTGTTATCTATCCAGACGTTGGAGTCCATACTGTTTTGCCCAGCTTAGTGCTTCAGAATATTCTTTCCGGTTGATCCTTCGGGATAATTCTGAATATTCAAAAGCCTTGTATTCGGGTCTATATTGTCTCATGATATTGATATAGGTGGCCTTGGAAAGGTTCTCGGCCACAAATTTCAAGAATTCTTTGGTCCCTGAAATGCCATTGGGTAAAACCAAATGCCTGATGATCAAACCTCTCACAGCAATTCCTCGGTGAACCACAAGATCTCCTACCTGCCGAAACATTTCTTTCAGCGCAATCTTGGCATAATGAGGATAATTATACGCCCCATCCGAATATTCCGCGGCATGGGAAGACTCCATGTAT
>Ga0114922_10006610_pt1 | contig 10619 bp, 9 predicted proteins | sample AartaG_FD_100975 | JGI IMG/M metagenome (GOLD analysis project Ga0114922, IMG submission 100975) | Deep subsurface microbial communities from Aarhus Bay to uncover new lineages of life (NeLLi) - Aarhus_00045 metaG | ecosystem: Environmental > Aquatic > Marine > Oceanic > Sediment | place: Aarhus...
GAGACAGCCTTTGCCGCCATGTTCCCCGACGCAGATGCCCGACGGGTTACCGATTTTTGGAGAGAAAGCCGGGCGAGTATTCCGGAACCGGGATCCGAGGGAAGTCTGGTCTTCGTAGCGGAAACGCCGGAACAGGATTTCGCCGGTTTTATTTGGGCTGTTGAACAGCCCGATCCCCTCGTCTCCGGGCGCATCCTTCAGGTGCACCAGCTGGCCGTGGTTCAGCGCTACCAGGGGATGGGTCTCGGTACGATGCTGCTGAAGCGGATCATCGCAGAGGCTCGGGATCGGGGTTATCACCGAATTCACAGCGAACTCAGCGGCAGGGGCCTGCAGCTGGCCGCTTTCTTCAAGGAACTGGGATTTCAGCCGATCGCTCAGGTCATGGAGCTGGATCCCACCCACTGGGAGGAGTGAGGACGGGAACGAGCCTGCGTCAACCGCGTCTTTTTTCCAGGATCGTCTGCACAGCCTCGTTGAACCCCCCAGCGGATTCTTGTTCGGTGGTGTAGGTGGGGAAGTGGTGCAGGTCGTCCAGGAAAGAACGGATGTTGGCCACGGCTATCGAGTGGCGGAGGGCGGCGAACATCGGTTCATCGTTCGGCGAATCCCCGGCAAAAACGACGCCGTCTTGGACTTCGTCGCTGGATAGATCCTGTCCCCGGTCGGCGAGAAAACGTCTGACCCCGGTAACCTTGTCAAAGCTGCCGTACCAGCAGTTGATGTGGATGCTTGAGATCTTGTAGGCGGCACCTTCCTCCTCGATGATCGAGCAGATAGTTCCGATGGCCTCTGAGCTCAGAGGGGGAAGCACGTCCTCGCAGAAATCGATGGCCAGGTCGGTTATACGAAAGGGTTGATCCGCCGCAATTCGGCTGGCCGGCACCTCTTTCAACACCCGCTGTCGCAGCCGCTCCAGCTTCTTTTGTCCCTCCACCCGGTCCCGCTCGGAGATGAGAAAAACCCGCCGCATCTTCCGCCCGTCACGATCGTAGCTGTAGTAGAAGGCGCCGTTCTCCCCGATCACCGCTGTCACCGGCCACATGCGGGCAATGTGGTCGCACCAGCCCGCCGGCCGACCGGTAACAGGCACCACTTCGATTCCTGCTTTGTACAGCCGCCATAGCGCTGAGAAGGACTCGGCGGTCAACAGGCCGCGGCTGGTAATCGTGTCGTCGATGTCCGTGAAGAAGATCTTCAAATTCCGGCAAAGGTCACTCGGGATTTTGCGGATCGGCAGGGGATCGTTCATCTGAATGTCCTATATTTCCTTACACATCACGAGGCCGGTTTTCCGCTCCTGAAGCGGACAAGAAAGGCGAGCTTGACCAGGTAGATCACCAGCAGGATCAAGAAGTAGGGAAGGGGATTGACCTGTCGCGGCTCGAATACAAGGTTTCCCTCTGAGGATACGGGAAAGAATTCCTGTGCAGAGAGGTTGACCGGAATTATGTCGTTTTTCCGGGTGTATACAAGGGAGGTGATTCCGGAATGCCGCGGCGAGACTTTCCATCCGGGCAATTCCTCTGCACCCGGCTGGGAAAACACGGAGGGGTGGTCGGATTCGAGGTAACTCAGATATACGAGGGGAGTCTGGCCCTCCCGGGTTCGCTCAGGATCCTGAAAGAAAAGGTGTGTGGATCCTACGGGCAACTGGGAGATACCTGCGGGCAGTTCGGCAAAGGAGGGTTGGGAGAACGAGCGCTCCAGGGGATGGATCAGAGGAGTTGCCGGCGTATGGTTCTGAGGAATCAGAGTGACGTACTTGTAGTGCTGTGTGCCGAGTCTACGGATTTTCCTTGCCAGCCTCCTTCCTGTTTGCCCATCGTAGGGCAAGTCGGCGATCAGGGCTTCAGAATCGGTACCTACAATCTGGGGAAGAACATCGGCAAGAATTTCGGAGTACCTCCCGGACACCGTTGCTTCGATTCGGGGGATTTCAAGATTGTAGATATAATCCAGCCCCGGCCCCAGAATCCTGTACAGTCCCTCCTCTTTGATTTCGATCAGGGTAAGATCGCTTCCCGGGATACGCTGCTCCGGAGCCGGGATCGCTTTGTAGTCCTTCAGCTGCTCCTCGTAACGGAGGACGGCGATCGGCCTTTCGTAGTTCAATCGCTGCAGCAGAATCTGGAAACCGGTGGAAGAGAAATCGTAGTACACCGAGGAGGGATAGAAGAAGGACTGGGCAGCGCCTCCAACTTCGACGATCTCGAGATTTGTAGTTGAAGAGGGAAAGCGATCGGTGATAAACACGACTCGCCGGAAACCCCCGTCAAAGAGTTTCTGGAGAGTGGGGATGTCGATATTGTGAAAGGTATACCGCTGTTGCAGATTATCGGCATACGTTCTTACAGTCCCGGTCAAGGTGGTTTGATCGGCCCCCTCGGGTAGCCGAAGCTCCCTGAGCCGGAACAGTTTGCTTTCACCGTGCCGCCTGTCCCAGGCAAGCAGAAACAGCCGATACCTGTCCTCACTCACCTCTCCCGAGGCCACCAGAGACAGTGCTCGTTCCAGGGGCGTTTGCACGTCCCCTTGGATCATGGAGTAAGAGCCGTCGATACATATCGCCGTACGCCGGGGCGTGAATCGTACAATCTGGGCCAAAAACATCGCCAGGACCAGGGCGAGAAGCAGATCAAAGAGAACATCGTAGTAGATCTGAAAGGTGCGCAGCAAGTAGTCCAGAACTTTTTCATCCTGGAACGATCGAAGAAAGGTGTGGGAATATACGACCCGCTGACGCCGTTTCAGTCGGACGATCAGGATCAGCAGGATCGGGATGAGAAGCAGGAATAAGTAGCTGAAGAAGCTAAACATACAGAGACTCCAGCAGCCGCCAGTAGAACGGCACGCGATCCGCGGTACCTTCGATGCGGTAGTAGTGATAATTCTTGGATCGTCTATTAAAACGGGAGAGGAACTCATGCTCCAGGCGCAGCACCCGGCGTCGATTGAAAGCGTTGTAGGAGAGCAGCAGGCGTTTATCAAGCTCCTGGTCTTCGATCTCTGTCTCCGCGAACTTGAGGTCGAGCTCCTCGATGGCAGTGTAGAAATGCAGCAAAAAGCTTCTTCGGAACAGGGAGAGGATTTCCGGATGCAGGTTTCTGTCGAAGAGATCCGAAAACAGAAGAATCGTGCTGGGTTTGTAACGGCTGCCCATGGATTTCAGCACCGACACCAGATCGGTTTTTTCTTCGAAGCGCAGGCGCTCGAGGAACCTGATCACCCTGGAGATGTTCTTCTCATCTTTCACGTTCATGCAGGTTTCCAGCACACGATAGTTGAAGGCTACAAGGTTTATGGTGAAATGAAGCTTGAGGAAAATATAAGCGATCGAGGCAATGAAGGTCTTGTAGTATTCCAGATCGAAGATATTCAACGAGGCGGAGGTATCGACGAGCAGGTAGAACCGTTCGTTTTCCTCTTCGAAGAACTCTTTTATATAGAAACGATCGGTGCGTCCATAAAGCTTCCAGTCGATTTGACGCAGATCGTCGAAGGGCTGATATTCCCGTAAATTTTTCAAATCGTAGGAGGTACCCTTTTTCTTGAAGATGGGATTCTCGCTCTTCACGTAGACGGGGTATTTTGCCCGAACGCTCTTCTTGGAGAAAAGGCGGCTTACAGCTTCGCATTCCTTGTCGATGGCTATCATGTTCTCGGCTTGTACCTTTTCTCCAGATCCTGCACCACCGTCTGTATGAGTTTGCCTTTGTCCAGGTTCTCCGCTTCGGCATCGAAGTTCAAGATGATGCGATGGTTCAGTACATCGTAGGCCAGCTCTTCGATATCCTCGAAGGATACGTTGATCCGATTCTCCAGCAGAGCCTTCCATTTGGCGGTCCGCAGAAGGTAAATACCGGCCCGGGGAGAAGCTCCGTAGAGTACGAATTGCTTCACCGCCGGGACATTTGAATGTAGAGGGTGGGTGGAAACGACCAGCCGGGTGACGTAGTTCTTGATGTCATCCAAGACGATGACTTCGTTTTCCAGCTCCTTAAGATCGTTCCATACCTCCGCAGGTTTTTTCTTTTCAGGACGGACGATGCGATCGGGAAATTCGTTGGTGTTGATGATTTGCTTGAGCTGGAGAAAATCCGGATAGTGAAAGTACAGCTTCATGAGGAATCTGTCGATCTGAGCTTCGGGTAGAGGGTAGGTGCCCTCCAGCTCGATCGGATTTTGGGTGGCGATCACCATGAAGGGAGACGGCAGGGCATACTCTTTTCCCAGGAAAGTAATCCGTTTCTCCTCCATGGCCTCGAGGAAGGCGGATTGGGTCTTCGGGGTTGCTCTGTTGATTTCGTCGCCCAGGATGATATTAGAGAAGATGGGGCCTTTGAAAAACTCAAAAGAACGGCCCCCGCTTTCGGATTGCTGCAGGATATTCGAGCCGATGATATCGAGGGGCATGAGATCCGGAGTGAATTGGATCCGGGAGTATCCCAGTGCGAGCAGTTCGGCGAAGGCCTTAACCATGCTTGTCTTGCCGACCCCGGGCGGCCCTTCCAGCAGGATATTCCCCCCGATCATGAGGGATATAAAGAGCCTTTTTACGATCTCCTCACAGCCAACTATCCTGTTGTTCAGAAAGCTGGAAAAATCGCTGTAGAAGTGGAGGAGCTGATTCATCTTGGATTCCAGCATGCCTGTATACTCCTTTCTATCAGTTTGATGCGGGTCCTCCAGTAGAGGAGAAAAAAAACACCGAGGTTGAGTATCCCTGCTGAGTAAATCCCTGCCTCCGGCAACCTCAGGGAGAGATGATTCAAGCCCAGGTGATACAGGACGCCGATGAGGAAGTACAAACCCATTTTTGGGATTCTTTTTGACAGAAAAGCGAGTGCATATAGCAAAGCCGTGTTTAGATGGATCGGGTAGGAGTACAGCAGCCTCTTGTAGATCGAGCTGGTCGGAAAACTGAGGAAGTACAGGATATTTTCGGTAATTCCGAAGACAACGGCGCAGAGTAGAGGAAACAGCAGAAATACACCCTCTTTCCGGTCCGGATCGGTCTGTTCGTTAAAGATGAATTTGCTCCAAGCGGTGGAACCAGCAGCCAATGTGGCAATCACAAACAGGGCGAACTTGGCAGCTTCTTCTATGACCACATTCACCGCCATGGGACCTTGAATGGTCCCCTCCAGCAGGCGTATCAGAAGAAACACACCCACCCCCACGGGCAGGGCGCCGAGTGCAGGTACCGGCGGAAATTTGTCTCGTAGGGTCTTAAAAACGTTCATTCAGCAATTCCAGATACCGTTCCCGGATCGTGTCGAAGAGGGGATTAAAGGTGATTCGCTGGCTGGTCGGGGAAACAAAATCCGCAAACAGTGCCTCCAGATACGTCTGTTCCCGACCTTCCACCAGGTTGCCCGTCGGAGAAAGCTGCTCGTTTCCCCTGGCCGCGAGCTGTTCCTGAACCGTCGTGTACTCTCGTAGGGGTGATTCTTTGTAGGTTCGTCCCACATCACTGGATCCCGCTTCCGCGCCGCTGCCTTCCCCGGCCGCTTCTTGACCCTTATTCCCGGGCAGTCCCCGGGGGTTTTCCGGATCCGAGTCTGATTCGCTATCCGGTACCTGGAAACCCCAGCTTGTTTCGTTCTGCTCTGCGTTTGACTCGGCCTCCTGTCTTAGATCTTCGGGACTCAGGCGTTCGATCCGATCCTTGGCAACCATCGTGTCTTCCCCGAGCAACTCTTCCAGGGCCTCGTCATCGATATTCCTTGCCGCTCTTTGCTCTATGATTTCCCCTCCCGGGGTTGCGCTTTCCTCCTCCGGTGAGGCCGAGTCGGCCGCGGGCAGCTCCTCGACCGGGAGCTCGTCAATCCTGTCTTGAAAAGAACTTCGCTCCAGCAATTTGGTTTTGATCTTCTGTGCAGAAAAGGCCGTTGTGAAGTCGCGAAGAGTGATGAAAGAGACCCCCTGTAAAAGGACAAAACCGAGCAAACACAGACCAATCAGGTAGAAATTAGCAGCAAACATGCGGAAGGGAAATACCCGACCGGACTTTTTTCTTGCCAGAAGCGATTCGACTCGACTCTGCATGAACGAGCGGTGTTCGGCCGACGCGGTTTGTAGATACGATTCGATCAGGCAGTGTTCATCTACAGCCCGGATGATGCGGCTGAGGGTTGTCTGCTCCATGCCCAGAAACAGAAACAACGGCAGGAGGGAAAGGCTGCAGAAGAACAGCAGGTGAAATACAACAAGAGATGTGTCGGCAAGAATCATTACCGTTAGGAGGGACATATAGGCGGCCAGATTGAGTAAAGCATAGGCAATGAGGCGATTGACCAGCCGGATTCGCAAGTACCGCCTCAGAAAGTAATGTAAGGTGAGTTCGATCTCCCTTCTAACCACGTCTCTTTAGGCTCCTGAAATAGTACAAGAGTAGTCCCACCAGTAGGGTTAAGGAAAGGGATAAAACGATGTTCTTTTCCAACAGAAGGAAAGTCCAAAGCGGAGCGATCGCCAGGGCCGTCAGGAGGCGCGGGATCGATGCTGCGGGTCGGGATTTGTAGGTCTCGATGATTGAGGATATCAGAAAATACAGGATGAACGCCAGCGCGCAGCGGAAAATCAGCAGGTACGCATCTAAAACGGACAGCCCGCAGGGAACATGGAAAACAATAAAAAGTGCGGGAGTGATGATCATGACCACACCAAGGAGCTCAAGGGCCGTGAAGGCAACCAGGAAGTGTAAGAGACAAAGTACGAGCACAAGTGTCAGTACTAAAGGAGTCGAATTATAATCCCGAAGCGAGGACCACCAGTTCGGTAGAACCAGGATCAGCAGCGTAGCTGCCAGAAGGACGACCAGGATCCGTTTAGTCCGGCTCATCAAGACTCCAAGACCGCAGTGGATTTACGTATTTCAGATAATACCCGTCTCCGCTCTTCTCGATTTGCGGAATTTGGTTGAACTTGACGGCAGCGGCACGACTGTAAGCCTCCAAGGCCGCCTTCTTTCTGTTCGACCGAAGTACTCGATAGCTCAGTGTCCAGTTCGACCCTTGGAAGTCAGGGGCATTGAAACGCTGCTGTTCGACAACTGGAGGGAACAGATCAAGAAGGGAGCCCTCCGCGCTGCCGCGGGTCACGGTCCGTACCAACTCCAACTCTTCAGCTTCCAGATGTCCCGGATTGAGCCGCAGCTGCAGTGTTCTGTCTTGTTCCGGGATCATGACGGACACCGGAATCCAGACGGAAAGAACAACCCCGAGCAGAATCAGGAGCGGCTTCGTTCTTCCAAGCAGGGCGAGAAAAATAATCCCGGGCAGATAGAATCCAAGCAGAAGCAGCTTGTGAACCAGGTTGAGCCGGTCGGGCAGGTAGCGGCGCTCCAGGGAAATGGCGATATCCTCGACCCTGGCATTTACATAGGTAAGGTTTCTTATCGGTGAAGCGGGAATGCCGTAGAAGTCGGCTTTGGCGACAAGATCGTAGTAGCGCTTTTTAAAGGACGAAAACCATCGCCTCCGTTGCTCCAGGAGATTTGCCACGGAAGCCGGGTTCACGGAATCGAGGATCAGCAATCTGCCGGTCCAGAGACTCTCCTGCTCCGGGGAAGTGGTTCGGGATGGTGTACCCGGAGGTGCTGCAGAAATGATGTGGATCCCTCGGTTGAGAAATCCCTGCAAAGTCCCTTTTTTGATTCCTTCGATCTTCGAGGGTTCTGCAACCCCCTCTGCCCCGAGGACCAAGATATCCCCCGGCTGAAGCTGCCCGCTGGTTGAAGTGACTGTGTAGCCTGGGAGTTGGGCAAGCGTCAGTCCGGAACCGATGAAAACCGTTACCCGGTAGGGATTCCGCTGCCCGGAATACTCGAACCGTGCCGGAATCGGACCTGAGGAGGATACCTCGATCTCCAGATTATGAATCGAATCGTCGAAATAGAAAAAGCATCCGATCCCATCGGAGTTGGTTGTATCCTCGAGTATGAACAGCGGCACTTCCTCCCCATACATCGTTGTTCCCGTGATTCTTATTCGGGTTTTCCCGAGTTTTGGCAGGCCTGTTATAACCCCCCTGTTGATGTGAAAGGGGCGCGGTTCCTCTGTGAAGGTCACCGACTGGGATTCCAGGGTCATTCCGGAGATCAAGATAAATACAACCAGGCCGACGGCTTTCACTTGTCCCTCTTTCGTGAACCCCCGGCAGCTCCTCTGGACAGAAAGGTTACGGCGATAGAGATGAGGAAAAATACAACGAGGTACAATCTGGCGGAGGGTAGAGTTTTTAAAAAACGGGTTTTCAGGGCTGCAAGGGCCAAACGCGATTCCGTGGTTTGTCCCTCCATGTTGCCGTTGAAGTAGACGGGGAAGCGGATAAACGGTCCACCCCGGCTGTACATGACTGCGGTATAGCGACCGGGGCGGGATAGGCCCACATCGGTGCTATAGGTCAGAAGGCTCCCCGGCTCGAAGGCTCTCCGGGCTACGAGCTGATTTTCCGAATAAACGAGCAGCTCAGGGTTGACAAGCCCCTCTCCGCTCACCGTGAATGAAATGTTTCTGTAGGCTTCGCCGACCCGAATGCTGATCCGGTTTTTCTGGAGAATCGAATCGAAGGTTCGCTGCAAAGTGCGTACGACCGAAGTCGTGGAGAGAAACTCTCCCGTATAGTAGCCGTACATATCGGAGAGCAGCATCATGACCAGCTGGCGATCCCTTTTTTCCAACAGCAGCAATGGGTCGTCGTACTGGTTTTTATACAGCACGATGCGCTCCGCTTTGGGAGTAAACAGGCTCATTCCCGTTACCCGGCTGATCTGGGTGTCCGTGAAATCGAAGATAGGAAAAAGATCCTCTCCAAAGCTCGATCGGGCAATCTCCCTGCGATCTTCGAAGATTAGAGAGGGAATCTCCTCCAGGCTGTGGACCCTATAGTAGTTGCCGCCGCTTTTCACGGCGATTCTGGTGAGCAGCCCGGCGTTGACCTCCTCGCCGACGGCCAGGGTTGAAATAGTGACATCTTCAAGCAGGGTCTGGTCGATGAGGGAATCGAAATCTCCTTCCTTTGTTTTCCCGTCTGTCAGAATAATGATATGCCTCTGGGGCATCCGTAATTCGACAAGCCGCGCCAATCCTTGCTCCAGAGCGGCAAACAGATCGGTGCCTCCCTGAGCCACGAGGGGGGCCAGCTGCACTTCGGAATTGAGGCTTTTTTTCTCTTCGAAATCGTGAAGGAAGCGGAACTGGTCCCAGAAGGTGAGGATACTGATGCGGTCCGAATCCTTTAGATTTCTTATCAACTCCAATGTCGAAACCTTGGCCAAGGACAGCTTTTCTCCTGTCATGCTGGCTGAGACGTCGAGGACGATCAAGATTCCCATATCGGGCAGGTATTTCAGAGAGCGCGGGGCCAGCTCCACCGGAAGCATTCTCTCGATCTCGGGATTATCGCCCCGGCCGCCGAACCAGGGGGAATCGCTGATGAACAGCAGAGAGGAAGATTTGAGTTCATAGATGTCCCGGAGGACCCCGGTCAGTTGTGGGTCGATGCTTTTGAGGGGGATGCCGTCAAACACCAGCAGAGGATACTCGAGAAGCTGCTCCTGCAGGGCTTGGGACAGGGGAATTCTTTTTACACTGTACAAGCCCTCGATAAAGGAAGTCCGGTCGCCTTTGTCGCTGATCACCAGCAACTGTGGGTCCTCGTCGGTCCGGGAGGCAATTAGAAGCCGTTTCCGAAGTATTCCATTGCGGCCAAAGATTTCCATATCCAGGGTCGTGTCCCCCTGCGCGGGTAGGGAGGTCCGGTAGTGCCGACCCTCCGACAGTACCCCGGGTTCGAACTGGGCAACAAGTGTCCCGTTTCTGGATATGTTCACGGATTCGTAGCTCTGGATTTCCGAAGAGAAGAGCAGATCTAAGTCAAGAGAAGCTTCCTGGGAACCGTACGTGTAGGAATAGGCGAGCAACAGAGGATCGTAGGGTTCGGGATTCGCCTCGATCTCGACGGGTAAACCCCGTCGTTGAAGGCGGTCGATCACGGCAATTTCCCTTGAGGTCGGATTGTGGCTGAAAACGATCTTGGCCCTGCCGAACGGGGGGGTTGCAGCGGCTATCGATGCTTCGTAGCGTTGCAGTGGGAGAGGGAATTCATCGCCGTTCTCGTCGAGGTATGCAGTGAGAGTGTCGTCAGTCCGGAAATCCCCCAGGCTGCGAGGAGTCCCACCGTTGAGAAGATAAACCTGGCGGTGCTGCTCGAGCAGGGAAAACAGGAACCCGGGTTCAATGTCGCGGTCATAGACAACGAACACGGATCGCGGAAGGAATGGGGCAGGTATGTAAACCGAAACCTGAAACAGAAAAAGAAATAGGAAAACAATGGGCAGAAGGTAGAGGAAATACCACTTCATCTGTGTCCATAGAGAATATACACGAAGAGGCCCGGTTGGAATACAAGGGACCAGCCGGTCAGCAAGGCACTATTTATTCTTGACTTATTTGCAAAAACCGTTGATGATTTATGGTTGAACGCAGCGTCGCTGCAAGACTAACCATTCATAAAGATCTTTTAAAGGAGGATCTATGAAAAAACTTCTAGTACTACTGATGGTACTCCTCGTCGCCGCCATGGGCTTTGCCGGCGGGAAAGGCGAGGAAGCA
>Ga0114922_10006611_pt1 | contig 10619 bp, 10 predicted proteins | sample AartaG_FD_100975 | JGI IMG/M metagenome (GOLD analysis project Ga0114922, IMG submission 100975) | Deep subsurface microbial communities from Aarhus Bay to uncover new lineages of life (NeLLi) - Aarhus_00045 metaG | ecosystem: Environmental > Aquatic > Marine > Oceanic > Sediment | place...
ATGTCGATCCAGCGGCCCTGGAAAACGAAACCGCAGAGTTTCTCTCCCGCCGCGATCATCGCCGAGGAGACGTCGCGGACCGAGTCGTATATTTGCCGTGACGGTGCGAAGTCGAACCAACGCGGCTCGATGACGTGCAGGCCTGCGAACATCAGATCCGCCCGCCAATCGGTGGGGACATCGCAGATTTCTGCGGGCGAGCCCTCAATCTGGCGGATTCTGTTTTCGATATCGATCAGCACCTTGCCATAACGATTTTCCAGGTCGGGGCGGAGCACCAGCGTGGCGGCAGCTCCGTTTCGATTGTGAAATTCTATCGCTTCTCGCGCATCGATGCCGATGACAACATCGGAGTTGATGACGACGAATGTTTCCTCGCCGAAGAAATCGCGCACTTTGCCGATGCCTCCTCCCGTGCCTAGGATCGGGTCCTCATGCGAATAGCTGATCTTGACTCCCAGGCGGGAACCGTCTCCGAGGACGGCGCGGACCGTCTCGGGCAGGTGGTGCGTATTGACGACTATCTCCATGACACCCGCGCTGCACAGGACCTCAACGCTGTGCTCAATCATCGGCGCGCCGAGGAAGGGCACAGCAGGCTTGGCCATGTAACGGCTGATCGGCCCCATCCGCTTTCCGAGGCCTGCGGCAAGGATCATCCCTTTCATCGTTGCTCGACACTCTCGATTCGCCTGATTGGCTTGCTCAATTCCTTTTCCTCCGGCCCTTGCCCGCTGGCCTGGGCTCCCGTAACATACCCGAAATTCAGGAGGCAGGGCAATGTCCGGTTCCCTCAAGAAAAAATTGATTATCGGGCTGGCGCTTGGATTCCTGGTCTATGCCGCGTTCGCATTCTTCTTCGACCTTGACGAGCTCCTGCGCGCCGGCGGGACCTTTCCCTGGATCATCTTCCCAGTAATTTGCCTGCTGTCGGTGGGCAATTACATCGTGCGGCTCTTCCGCTGGAATTATTACCTCAGGAAGCTCGACATTTCACTTGGCGGACGCGAAAGCGCAATCGTCTTTTTCGCAGGCCTGGTGATGTCGATTACGCCCGGCAAGTTCGGCGAGCTGCTAAAGAGCCAGTACGTCAAGAATATCAACGGCACGGCCCGCCGCCGCACCGGCCCGGTGGTCCTGGCTGAGCGGCTCACGGATCTGATCGGAGTGCTGGTGCTGGTGTCTTTCGGAATCTTCCGCCTCAATTACGGCGAGGTCATCTTCTTCGTGGTGCTTGGCTTAATTGTCATTTCTCTTGCCGTTGTATCTTCCCGTAAGCTTTGCCTCGGCTTGCTGGCTCTTGCCGCGAAGATCCCGATCGTGGGAAAAGTTGCTGACAAATTGGAGGAAGCCTACAAGAACATCTCCGCGCTGCTGCGCCCAGCGCCGCTGTTTATTTCGACGCTCATGTCGATCCTGGCATGGGGTTGCGAGAGCATCGGATTCTATCTGGTTATAAACGCCTTTCCCGAGGTATCACTCAGCTACACCGACGCCCTCTTCATCTATGCCTTCGCCACGATAGTCGGCGCTGTAACAATGCTACCCGGCGGCTTGGGAATCACTGAGGGTACGATGACCGGCCTGATGGTTCTGCTTCACATACCGACCGCGGTCGCGGTTGCTTCCACGTTGATCACTCGCCTGGCGACACTCTGGTTCGCCGTCTTCCTGGGCTTGATAATCACCTTCATCTGGCGCCGTCTGTTGGAGGGTGGCGGAGGTGTTGAGACCGAAGCGGACGGCACTGAATCACTGTCTTCCTAATATTCAAGAGTGAAAGGCACCAGCCTGGACGCTGACGCTGAATCAGATGTCCACGATGGTGTGGAACTGGTGGCGGCGCCAGTTACGGTCGTCCTTTTTCGGGAAATCAGTGCGAAAGTGGGCTCCGCGACTTTCCGTTCTACGGATGGCGAACGAGGCGATGATGTCTCCCACCATGGCCATATTTCTCATCTCCAACCATTCACGATCGGGCACGAGCAGGTCGGTATCCGCCCGAAGGGGCTTGAGCCATTCCCGCGCTTCCTCGAGAGTCGTTCCGCAGCGCTCTATGCCGACACGCCGCAGCATCAGGTCGCCCATCTTGGACCGGGTTTTCTCAAGCCAATCTTTGTCCTTGTCGGCAGGCCGATCAGCGATTTTCGGCGCGGGAGGCGCGTTGCCCGGTTGCTCAAGGGTATCTTCCAGCATCGCCTCTCCGCAGCGTCCGCCGAATACCAGGCCTTCCAACAGGGAATTAGAGGCCAACCTGTTGGCGCCGTGCACTCCGGTGCAGGCAACCTCGCCCGCGGCGTAAAGGCCGGGTATCGCTGTTCTCCCCCAACGGTCGGTGCGCACGCCTCCCATGCTGTAGTGAGCCGCGGGAAGGACCGGAATCTGATCGGTGGCGAGGTCCAGTCGGTATTCCTGAAGCGTTTCGAAGATCATCGGGAAGCGCTGCCGGGCGAAGTCGGGATCGAGTGCACTGAGATCGAGATATATTCGCTCGTCCCCCTGTTTGCGCACCTCGGCCATGATCGAACGGGCCACCACGTCACGCGGCGCCATCTCGGCGTCGGGGTGATAGTCCTTCATGAATCTATTTCCCTCGCCGTTGCGCAGCACGCCCCCCTCGCCGCGTATCGCCTCGGTCAGGAGAAAGTTTGGCGCTCCCGGCAGGTTCAGAGTTGTGGGGTGGAATTGGATGAACTCCATGTCCATCAACTCCGCACCGGCACGGGCGGCGATGGCGACGCCGTCGCATGTCGCGAACGGGGGATTGGAAGTGATTCGGTAGAGGCGGCCGCATCCGCCGGTAGCGAGCATTACGCGTCCCGCGAGCAGTGGAAAAAACCTGCTGGTATTAGTATCCAGCACCCAAACGCCCGCACAGCGGCCGTTGTCGTCTACAAGCAGGTCGACAGTGAATAGATAGTCAAGCAGCTTGATCTGAGGAATCGTTTTTGCCTTGGAGCCAAGCGCACGCACTATCTCGCGGCCCGTGGAATCGCCGCGGGAGTGTAGCACCCGCCGGGTGCTGTGGGCGGCCTCGCGCGTGAAGGAAAGTCTGCCGCCCTCCCGATCGAATTCCGCGCCCCAATCAATCAGTTCAAGTATATAAGCAGGCCCCTCTCGGACCATTGTCCTCACTGCCACTTCGTCGCAGAGCCCGTCGCCGGCCGCGATCGTATCTTCCTGGTGCAGTCCGATGCGGTCTTCATCGCCGAGGGCGACAGCCACGCCTCCCTGGGCCTGCTCGCTGCTCGATTCGTGGAGTGCATCCTTGGAGAGGACGGCTACGCTGCCCGCTTGCGATACTTCGATCGCCGCCCTCAGGCCGGCCACTCCGCTGCCGATGACGATGAAATCCCAGCGGTCACTCGCAATACCGGTCGCGCACATGCGGGGACTCCACTGATCATTTTTTCCAACTATATCATAAATTCATTCATATGTGTGATTTATGAGGACCTGCAGGATGCCGATAAGAATATATGGTTTGCCTAGCCTTGATCGGTGTGCTATATAGTTATTGAATCTGTTTGTTCCTGTTTTGGCGAGTAGACGAGGAGATCATTACATAATTATGAACGTCGAAGAGAAGTTGAAGGTTTTGCTGCGAGAGCTCTCCTCCGCCATCAGCCGTTCCCTTTCCACACCGGAGAATCTGGCCCGCCTGGATGTGCTGCAGAAAAGCGGATACGAGATCTATCTGATCCTTGAAGCGACCGAGGAGAATTCCGGCAAGTTGAATCCCACGCCGATAGTTCCGCTCCCTCTCCGCCCGGAACCACAGAAGACCGCCGCTCAGCAAAAGAAGCCCTTCTTGTTCGAGTTGAGCGAAGAAGACAAGGATTTCCTGCGGACGCTGAAGATTAAAGTCGACTAGCCAGGGATACCTGGAGACCCCGACCGCGCATTCAGCCCATGTTAATGGATCTTTACTCGTATCCCGAAGTGTCGGCAGACTGCAGCTGCAATCCCCGTGATTGAGGAGATTCCATCGAAAAGCCGTTCTGCGCCGTCGCCCCAGGCAGCCAGAGGCACATCGTTGTTCGTATGCGAGCGTGAGGATTCGTCCTCGATATTCCCGTGGTCGCTGCAAAGGGCGATGCAGTGGCGATCAAGGTCTGCTTCGGCGAGCAGTGCGGCGATCATACTGTCCAGAGAAGTTAAAACTTCTTCGGGCGAGCGGTTTATTCTCTTGTGCGCGGCGGCATCGGTGAGGAAATATTCGTAGAGGATGAAATCGTAATCGTTGAGCATTGCCGCAAGGCTCTCCGCCGAAACTACCGGATTTTGCTCCGGAACATCGAAGCCTGAATGAACCAGCACGCGATTCGTGAAATCCTGATAGACGGCCTCGCCGGAAGGAATCTGCCATATCCAGCGCGGTTTCATGCCCGCGTAAAGCATATGCAGGGTGGTCGCGCTCATTCTGCTGACCGGCCGGAGGAAGTAAGCCGGTGAGAAAGCGTTGGCGAAAGTAGCTCTCAGCCCGGCTCGCGTCAGACGAATGAAGATGCTGTCTTCCCTGAGTAGCCCGCGCAGCTTTCTGTTCGGCCAACCGCTCAGGTGAGCTCCCACTAATTCGGCCGTGTTGACTCCCGTGAAAATAGCAGTCTGGCCCGTGGCGCTTTGCGGCTTGCCGTCGACGCCCATGGTGGTGTCGGCGCTGCGCAATAGACCTCCCTGGTAATCGTAGCTGTCGATGGAATCCTTGTAGAAGGCCAGGGCACGCACATCGGCCGTTTGTAACGGATTGCCCCGGCGCGCTCCGAGGCCGAGGCCGTCGATAAAAAGCAATAGTAAGGACATGGACAAAAGGGGAAGGCGCACACGCCTTCCCCCGCCTGTTAAGCGATTTGTTGCCGGTTCCGCCCTACAGGGCGACCTTGACGAAGATGACGGCAAGCACGTAGAGCGCGAGCGTCTCGATTAGTACCAGCGTGAGAATGAACGCAGTCTGCAACCTGCCGGCAGCGCTGGGATTACGGCTGACTCCCTCGCAGAAGCTCTTGACGGAGATTGCCATGGCGATGGCCGCGAACGACGAAACTATAGCCATGCCAAACGCCGACGATATGAACAGCCAAACCTGGGCGGCGCCGTCCGCGTGGCCAGCCTCGACCGTTTCCTCTTCTTGAGCAAGCGCTGGTGCTGCGATCATCAATAGTGCCAGCAGTGTGATGGGAAAGAGAAATGCTTTATTCACGGTTTTCCTCCTCGCTACACCCTCAATGTCAGTGCTCCTCTGCAACAGCGCCGCTGATGTATATGGTCGATAGCATCGTGAAGATGAACGTCTGCAGAACCGCCATCAGCAGGCCGAGCGCAACCATCGGTGCCGGAAGCACTAATGGAAAAAGCTGGGTGAAAGCGCCCACCACTACGTGGTCGGCACTCATACTTCCCGAAAGACGTAAACTCAGGGAGAGCAGGCGCGCCAGGTGGCTGATCATCTCCGAGATCAGCATCAACGGCGCAAGCGCTGCGAGCGGTCCCATGAACGTTCGCGCGTAGCCGATGGGACCGTGCTGCCTGATACCCTGGGCGTTGTAATAGATGAACGACGAGATCGCAAACGCAAGTGTGGTGCTCAGGTACGGCGTCGGCGAGGTCAGTAAGGGCACCACGCCGATAGCGTTGAACGTCACGATGGTGACTGAGAATCCTCCGATGACCGCAAAATGGTAGTGCGGTTTCACGGGCACGTTGCTGGTTACCATTCCCCTGATCGCCGTGTAGACGGCTTCCAGCATTTGCTGGAAGGATCCGCGGTTGTCGGGATGCAGGCGGCGGCCGATCAGTGGCAACGCGATCACCAGGATAAGGGTGATCAGGGTAACCATCACCACGTGGTCGCTGTTAAGAAACTGCACTTCCTGCGGAAGCCCGTCCAGGATTGGCTTGAGCAGCAGGTACGGCAAAGATAGCTCGTGTTTCATCTATGTGCTCTTGGTTCTCTAAGCCCTCAGGGCAAAAAACTCCAAGACCAGTTCCACAACGATCGCGGGCAGGAAAATTGATAAGCCCGCAATAAAAGGCTCCAGGTGGAGCCAAGGTGCCTGGAGAATAGCATAGAGGGTAACCGCGAGCAATACGAATCTCCAGGACACACGCCACCACAGCCTGCGCCGCATGCGCTTCTGACTGATGGCGTAAACGCCCTTGACCGCGCCGTGGGTCCACAAGCCGCAGAGCAGCATCAGCAGGCCGCCGGTCAGCGCGCTGGCTGCGTGCCCGAGCCCCCAGAACGCCGCTCCGCCGGTCACAATCGGCAGCAACGCCAGTGCCGCGATATAGGTGCGCTGGAGCGTGCGGTCGGTCTCCTCGGGAAAGAGGTTCATTTCAGCCGCTTTTCTCCAGGCGTTTCAATGTTCTTAGCAGATTGACCACGGCCCCCGCAAGGCCGAGTGCCATCAAAGACAAGGTGAGCAAGGGAGCCGTGCCGAAGATATCGTCGAGCCAGTTTCCCACCCACAAGCCGATAAGGATAGCTGCGACGAACCCCAGCCCTGCCGCGCTCAGCTCAGCGTAGAGGTGCCCTTTGTCCATGGGCCTAATATATGCCAGCGCCGCTGGCTCTACAACAACGCCGCTCACACGAAAACGGCGGGGCATCCTGTGCCCCGCCGTCTGTGATTCTTACCTCAATCCGCTGCGTTTTCAGTCTGTCAGCAATTGCCCTCGTTGCAGCTGATCGTCGTGATAGCTGTCAGATGGACGATGTCAGTTACGCTGCTGTGGTAATTCAGCACGTTGAGCGGCTTGTCCGTGCCCATCAGGATCGGGCCTATGGCAGAGGCGCCGGCCAGGTGGTTAAGCAGCTTGTAGGCGATGTTTCCCGCCGCCAGGTTCGGGAAGATCAGCACGTTGGCGTTGCCCTTGATGGCGCTGTGAGGGAATTGCTCCATGGCAATCTCGGGATTGAGCGCCGCGTCGGCCATCATCTCGCCGTCGATCGCCAGATCCGGCATCTTCTCCTTCACGAGCTTCACCGCTTCGGCGACCTTGTCGGAGAGAGGATCGCGCAGATCGCCGAAGTTGGAAAACGACAGCATGGCTACACGCGGCTCCATGTTGAACGAGATTGCCGTCTCAGCTGCCAGCATTGCCGTCTCAGCGAGCGTGTAGGAATCGGGCACGATGTTGACCGTGGTATCGGCGAAGAAGATCGTCTTGTCCTTGAAAACCATCATGTAGAGGCCGATGACGCGATGCATGCCTTCCTTGATGCCAATGATTTTGAGCGCGCGGCTGATCATCTCGGGGTAGGAATAGTTGAGGCCGCAAACGAGACCGTCGGCGTCGCCGTTCTTGAGGCAGAGCATGCCGAAAATGTGCGGCTCCATTACCCGCCTGGCCGCGACAAGCGGCGTCACTCCCTTGCGCTGGCGGAGATTGTAGAAGAGCTTGGCGTATTCCTCGCGCTTGTCGGATGTCAGTGGGCTGACGATATCGAGCTGGTCGCGCTTGAGATGCAAACTGAGTTCCTTGATCTTGGCCATGATCACGTCTTCGTTGCCAAGAAGCAGCGGTGTTGCGATCTTGCGGTCGACAATCTCCTGGCAAGCGCGCAGAATCTTGTCTTCTTCGCCCTCGGGGAAGACGATCTTCTTTTTCTTCTTCAGCGAGCGTGCCTTGTCGAAAGCGATCCGCATCACCTCGCGGCTGCGGCCGAGCATGCCTTCCAGCGTGCGCACATATTCCTCGACGTCGTCGAAAGGCTTCTGCGCCACGCCGGTGTCGATCGCGGCCTGGGCTACTGCAGGCGCCTCCCATAGCAGCACGCGCGGATCGAACGGCTTGGGAATGATGTACTCGCGGCCGAAGTGGAACGTCTCTCCGCCGTAGGCGGCGAGCACCTCGTCGGGCACGTCCTCCTTGGCCAGCTTGGCGAGCGCGTGGCAGGCGGCGATCTTCATCTCCTCGTTGATTGCTGTAGCGCGCACGTCGAGCGCGCCGCGGAAGATGAACGGGAAGCCGAGCACATTGTTGACCTGGTTGGGGTAGTCGCTGCGGCCGGTGGCGACGATGGCGTCTGGGCGTACCTCGCGCGCGCGCTCGGGAGTGACCTCCGGATCGGGATTGGCCATCGCGAAGATGATCGGGTCGGGTCCCATGCTCTTGAGCATTTCGTTGGTCAGCAGATCGGGCCCGCTGACGCCGACGAAGACCTCGGCGCCGACCATCGCCTCCTCGAGCGTGCGGCAGCTCTCTTCGGTGGCGAACAACTCCTTGTAGGGATTCATCCCTTTCTCGCGGCCCTTGTAGATGACCCCCTTGGTGTCGACCATGATGATGTTTTCATGAGTGATGCCGAGCGCCTCGAAGATCTTGGCGCAGGCGATTCCGGCAGCGCCGGCACCCAGCACCACCATTCTTGCCTTGGCGATGTCCTTTCCGGTGATCTCGAGGGCGTTGAGCAGGCCCGCGCCGCTGATGATTGCGGTGCCGTGCTGGTCGTCGTGGAACACCGGGATGTTCATCGTTTCCTTCAGTTTCTCTTCAATGTAGAAGCACTCGGGGGCCTTGATGTCCTCGAGGTTGATGCCGCCGAACGTCGGCTCGAGCAGTTGGCAGGCGCGGATGATCTCGTCGGGATCTTCGGTGTCCAGCTCGATGTCGAACACATCGACGTTGGCGAACCGTTTGAAGAGAACCCCTTTCCCTTCCATAACCGGTTTCCCGGCCAGTGCACCGATATTGCCGAGCCCCAGCACGGCCGTGCCATTGGAGATCACGGCCACCAGGTTCGATTTGCCGGTGTAAAGATAGGCGTCCTCGGGATTTTTCTCGATGCGCAGGCACGGGACCGCCACTCCCGGGGTGTAGGCGATCGACAGGTCACGCTGCGTCATGCACGGCTTGGAGGCGTTCACCTCCAGTTTACCGGGCCGCGGTTCAGCGTGATAAAGGAGCGCATCCTCGTCACGAATCTTCATCGTCAAAACTCCTCAATTGTTCCTAAAGATTCATTTGGAAAAGAGTTGCAGGAGATTATAAGCACAATTACGTTGCATAGTTAATTCCCAAGTGCATACGACCTGTAATCGAGAATTCTTTCACCATTGGCAAAAACAGTCAAGTGCCAATCGATAATCCCGGTGGAATCGTCAGTGGAGCGCTGGTATTCTGCCAGGGAGCAGGGAATACGATTCACTTGTGAATAAAATATTAGCTAATATGTTATGGTGTTCATAATCTGCCCACATCGGAGGTAGTTATGCGGCGAGTAACTTATTATATCGTAGATGTTTTTACCGATAAGCCACTTGCTGGCAATCCGCTTGCCGTGTTTCCCGATCGCACCGAGATCCGGGAAGAAGAACTGCAGCAGGTGGCTCGCGAGTTGAATCTCAGCGAAACCGTTTTCGTCGAGGATCCTACTGATAAGACCGCCTTGCGGCGACTGAGGATCTTTACGCCCTTAAAGGAAATACCGCTTGCCGGGCACCCGGTTGTCGGGACGTGGTTCCTGCTCGCCTCGAGGGGGGTCGTCGACCTTGACGAAGTGCTGCACAGCGGCATGGCAACGCTGGAGATGGCTGACGGAATCGAGAAGATCACGTTCAACCACGAGCTGGCGGCCGGTGTCTTGCCGGTGACGGTCTACCGCTCCGACGGCGAGGTCACGGGTGTGGCGATGGATCAGGTTCCGCCGGTATTCGGCGACGAGATACAGGACGTCGACCTCGTCGCATCGGCTCTCGGGCTCAAGGGCGATCAGATAAGGCGGAGCGGGATGCCGCCACGCGTCGTTTCCACCGGCCTGCCGATAATGATCGCGCCTTTGGCGTCGCTGAAGGACCTGCAGGAGATACAGATCAACACCTCTGAGTTCAGCAACCTGACAACAGAGCATAAATGCACGGGGATTTACGCTTTCACCCGCGACGCGCCCAAGGAGGTCGCCCTCGTGCGCGCCAGGGGATTCTTCCCCGATGTGGGTGTGGCCGAAGACCCCGCCACCGGCTCTGCTTCCGGCTGTCTCGGGGCCTACCTGGCAAAGCACGACGTCATCCATCCGCGTCCGACGGTCGCCTTCCAGATCTCCCAAGGCGCCGAAATCGGGCGGCCCAGTACGATCGGCGTCGAGGTCACCGCCGAGGGCGCCGAAATCGTGCGCATCCGCGTCGTTGGCACATCGGTAATCGTGATCGAGGGAAAGCTATTGCTGCCCGACTGAGCCGCTGCCAGCGAAGATATTGAAATAGCATCGTGGTCAGGGTGGATTCTTTTATTCGAGTGCTTCAATAGACGCTGGATTCCCGCCCGGACGCTAATTACCATCGAAATCAATCATTACCTCGCCATATCTTCGGGTTGACACGCGCCGGATGATGTGCGACATTTGTCACACGTGACTATAATCGCACATTGCCAAAGCGAGGTCAGCTCATGAGCATGAACTATTTCAGTCGGCGGAAATTCCTTTGGGGAGCGGCAGGTTTCTGCGCTGCCCTGCCTGTTGGTTGCATGGGAAAAGTCGAGGACGCGGGTATCGCCTCATCCGGTTTGGCGGCCGCTTGCCGCCTGCGCCTGCCGAATCCCTACACCGAAAACGGCAAGCCGATAGTAGCCGTGGTTCGCGGGGCGGAATTTAAGTCGATGCTCGCCAAGGGCATGGA
>Ga0114922_10006612_pt1 | contig 10618 bp, 7 predicted proteins | sample AartaG_FD_100975 | JGI IMG/M metagenome (GOLD analysis project Ga0114922, IMG submission 100975) | Deep subsurface microbial communities from Aarhus Bay to uncover new lineages of life (NeLLi) - Aarhus_00045 metaG | ecosystem: Environmental > Aquatic > Marine > Oceanic > Sediment | place: Aarhus...
TCACTCGCATTACGGCCTGCACGCTCGCCAAGTTGCCTATAGCGACCCTCTGCACCGAAGGCTTCAACCGATTCGTTACCTCCTCGATTGCTCCGATTGCTACCGGCTGGAGCGACCAGTTGCGGGGTGGGAATCTCACCCACTGAAGATCCACGCCTTTCACGGCGCACTGAATAATCCGGGCTATGTCGATTGGATAATCCTGCGACTGTCCGCAGTGACTTTGCTTGAGAAACAAAGGAGTGCTTCAATGTCTGCCCCAGCTTGTGAAATTGTCCGCGCCTGGTCTCCCGAAGAGTTCTTCCATACCCTGGTGGACGAACTGCGCACCAGATCGACAGAGCCCACGTTTCGCGCGCGCTGGTCAGGACCGAAACAGTGTACCGCTATCATGCTTGGGACCAGTGGGAACCGAAACAACAGTGTCTTGGCAGCCGTGCTGCGGCGCCTTGGCCTGCCGATTGGCGAGCAAGCTGTAGCGGAAACAGTATCATTCGAGCGGTACGGAGATTTAATCTATTTTGGTGGTGAATGGTTCGAGGGTGCGTCCCACCCGGAGGTCCACATTGAGGTCGAAAACAACTTCCATGAGCTAAAAGGCACCATCTCGCACCTCCTCTTCATCCAATCACATTTCAAAGTAGCAATTCTGTACACCGATGAGCACAAGGGCCCTGAGGAATGGTCGGAAGTCTTCAACGCCTACCCGTTCTGTCAGAACTCCGACATCCGATATATCATGATCTTTTTGCCGACGCAGGTCTCCGGCGATTTCCCAAACGGCGCCTACGCCTTCTGGGCGACAGCCGAGGACGCCAAGACGCCAACGGGTTGGGAGCGCATATCAGGTTGACTGCGTCGGGGAGTTTGCTCGCGAGCGTATCACTCACATTCCTCTGCTACGATCGACGGGCAGACTGTGTTCGTCGCAGTACGCTCCAATCTCCCTGATAAAACGGGGCCCGAACTGCGTCAACTTGGCGTCACCGACACCGTGTATCCGAAGAAACGCCGGACGGGATGTGGGCCTCTTGCGGGCCATATCGCGCAGGGAGGCGTCGCCGAATATGACGAAGGCGGGTACGCCGCGTGCCTCGGCCAATTCCCGCCGGATCCCGCGCAGACGTTCGAAAAGACCCTCGTCCACACCCGCCCACGACTCCAGCACCGCCCGCGTTTTCTTTACCGGCTTGCTCTTGGAGCGCATCAGCTTTACGCTGCGCTGCCCGCGCAGCACTTCCCACGACGCATCATTCAATATCAAGACCGGGTAGTCGTTCGCCGTTCGTTCCAGCAGGCCCCCGTCCAGAAGTTGATAGACGTAGTTGGTCAACCGTTTTTTGGATAAACCCTGGAGCAGGCCGTACGTGCTGAGTCGATCGTGGCCCCGGGCGCGAATCTGCTCGGTATTCGCCCCGTTGAGCACGTCGGTGACGTAGCCCACGCCGAACCGTTGGCCCACGCGGAAAACGCAGGACAAGATCTTTTGCGCGGTGACCGTGGCGTCCTCGACGCCCTCGGCTTCATCCAAACAAACGTCGCACGCCTGGCAGTTTGTCTTTTCATAGGATTGCCCGAAGTACTCCGACAACGCCCGATGGCGACATTGCACGTTCGCACAATAGACCCTCATCTGATTGAGCAGGCGCGTCTGGGCCGCGATGATCTGGTCCGGATTAGACGCCTCCTCCGCGCTCATCCTGATCAGCGACTCCCAGCGCATCACATCGGCGGCTGAATAGAACAGCACGCACTCGGCTTCGAGCCCGTCGCGCCCGGCCCGCCCCGTCTCCTGCTGATAAGCCTCGACCGACTTTGGCATGGTGGCGTGGATGATGCAGCGCACGTTGCTGCGATCGATTCCCATGCCGAAGGCGACCGTGGCCGTCACCACGTCGAGCGATTCATCGGCGAAGGCGTCCTGCGTCCGCCGCCGCTGATCCGCGTCCAGCCCGGCGTGGTAATATTGGGCATTGATACCGTTTAGGCGCAGCGAGGCAGCCATGTTCTCGGTGTCTTTGCGACTGAGGCAATAGACTATGACCGCCTGTTTGTCATAGCGGCCGATCACGTCGGCCACCTGTGCGTGGACGTCGACACGTGGGATGATGCGGTAGGTGAGGTTGGGACGATCAAACGTACCGACCAGTATCGTGGGATCGCGCAGATTGAGTTGTTGCGCGATATCGAGGCGAACCCGCTCGGTGGCAGTGGCCGTGTAGGCATGGACGCTGGCATGCGGGAACTTCGCCTTCAAGGCGGCGAGCTTGCGGTACTCGGGGCGAAAGTCGTGGCCCCATTGGCTGATGCAATGGGCTTCGTCGATGGCGAAGGCGCGCACGCCGACCCGCTCTATCAACCGCATGAAGGGCGGCGTCAGCAGCCGCTCGGGCGAGACGAACACCAGTCGAAACCGCCCCGCCAGCATGCCACTTACGGCTTCCTCCCGCTGCTCCTGCGATGCCCCGCTGTGGACCGCAGCGGCCGGATAGCCGCAGGCGCGCAGCCCGTCCACCTGGTCCTTCATCAGGGAGATCAGGGGCGACACGACGATATCGGTGCGCCCGGCGATCACGGGCGGAACCTGATAGCACAGCGATTTCCCGCCGCCGGTGGGCAACACCACCACCGAGTCGCGCTGCGACAACTCGGCCCGGATCGCTTCTTCCTGCAACGGGCGAAGCCCCTCGAAGCCCCAGTATTTGCGAACGGGTTCGAGGATTCGTTCCAGGCCAACGCCGTGTTCGCACGGCAGAGCCTCCATCCGCGCAAGTATAGCGACATCACCCCGGCGACCACAAGGTATCGATCGTCCGTGGATCACCGGGAGAAATGGACATTCTCGAATGTCACCTGGTATGTTACTTTCGGCATATAGTGCCCCATCCTTCGCGCGGCGATGTGTGGGAGACGAAGTGGCTCGAAAGCCTGTCCCACGTATTGGGCAGATCGCCCGCTCCGGGTGAGCGTCACGTTGAAGGGCGCCGGGGAGGGCAAAGATTCTCTTTGCCCGCCGGCACTCGCTTCAACGCCGCTGAGCAAAGTGAAACTTTGCTCTACCCACAATCGTGACGCTCACCACGCCCGCCGTATTCTGGTCTTGAATCACCGCCGGCGGTATGATTCTGATAGACCATGCACGCCAAAATCGATCGATTCATAGTTGAGGACCCAGGGCCGGCGTATCTCGACCCGGCTGTGCGCTCCACTCTCGGCGACCGGGTGCGCCAGGCTCTTGATGAGCTGGCCTGTTGCTGCGCCTGTCCGCGCAACTGCCGGGTCGATCGGCTGGCCGACGAAACGCGCGTGTGTCGTACGGGCCGGCACGCACGGGTGTCGTCGGCCTTCGCCCATTTCGGCGAGGAGGACTGCCTGCGCGGCAGCCGCGGCTCAGGGACGATCTTCTTTTCCGGGTGCAACCTGCGATGCGTGTTCTGCCAGAACTGGGACATATCGCAGCGAGGCTCCGGACGCGAGCTAGACGCCTCGGGCATCGCCGACTTGATGCTGGGCTTGCAGGAGCGAGGCTGTCACAACATCAACTTCGTCACACCCGAGCACGTTGTGCCGCAGATCGTTGAAGCCGTAGCCCTGGCGATCGACCGGGGTTTGAATCTACCGATCGTCTATAACACCGGCGCGTATGACACCATCTCGTCGCTAAAGCTGATGGACGGTCTGGTGGACATCTACATGCCGGATTTCAAGTTCTGGTCGTCCGAGTCGGCCAAGCGACTGGCCAAAGCCAAGGACTATCCCCACGTGGCCCGCGAGGCCGTCAAGGAGATGCACCGCCAGGTGGGTGATCTGATGCTCACGCCCGAGGGGGTGGCCTGCCGCGGTGTGCTGGTGCGGCATCTGGTTATGCCCGACGGGCTGGAAGAGAGCCGGGCCATCTTCAACTGGCTGGCCAGCGAGATATCGCCCGACACGTTCATCAACATCATGGGCCAGTACCGTCCCGCGTATCAGGTCGGCGACGTCGGCGGGCACTCCGGATCCTCCCGCTATGAAGAAATCAACCGTCGCCCATCACTAACCGAAATGGAATCCGCCTACGAATCCGCCAAAGACGCGGGCCTGTGGCGGTTTGATTAGACCGACCATGCCGACGGACAGGAGTTCCGCTGATGCACTGCGCGCGAGTCTTGTCGACGACTGGGCGACTGAGAATTCCTGTGGACTTCATCCTTCATCCTTCATCCCTCATCCCTCATCCTTCTCTTCCCCGTCTCCACGAGAACACGTTTTTAGACAAAAAAGCGGCTTGATCAGACCGAGTGCCTCACCGAGAATCGATCCACCTGAACCGTCAACCAAGAAAGGAGACAGATTCATGTTACGTACACCAGCGTTGTTGCTGCTGCTGGGCGTCTTGCCGTGCCAGCCCGTCCCGGCCCAGGCTGACGAGCCCAAAACGGCTGATGATGTCATCGCCAAGTACGTCGAGGCCATCGGCGGGCGCGAGAAGCTCGACTCAGTTGAATCGATGCGGTGGGTCGCGAAGATAACGGTAATGGGAGGGATGGAGTTCCCCATGACGCTCGAGCTCAAACGGCCGAACAAGATGCGCAGTGAGATCACGCTTCAGGGCATGACCATCATCACGGCGTTTGACGGCGAGACCGGCTGGATGATCAACCCCATGATGGGCAAGACCGATCCGGAGAAGCTGCCACCGGACCAGGTGAAGGCAATGAAGGAGCAGGGTGACAGTCTGCGTGGTCCGCTCGTGGATTACAAAGAGAAGGGACATAAGGTCGAGTTGATGGGACGAGAAGAGATCGAAGGCACTGAGGTCTACAAGCTCAAGTTCATAAGAAAGGGCGCAGCCAGTGGCGAATTCGACATCTACTACATCGACGCAGAGTACTTCCTACCGATCAAGGCCAAGGGTAAACGCCAGGTGGGGGGTTCCGAGGTCGAGTCGGAGGTCTCTCTCGGGGACTACAAAGAGGTCGACGGCCTGATCATGCCGCACTCGTTTACATCAACAAGCTCCATGGGCGGTGGCAGCCTGACCATCGAGAAGATCGAACTCAAGGTCAAACTAGGCGACGACCGCTTCACCATGCCCAAGGTCGAGAAAGAGAAACCGGCAGCGGATAAGAAGGAAAAAGCCGAAGCAGAAAAGAAGGAACAGCCCGCAACCAAGGAAAAGGAACAGCCGGTGAAGGATGAAGGATGAAGGATGAAGGGATGCGCCGGAGAACCGACAGTCCGCTCGTCACCCACAAGGGGTGTCGCTACGCTGGTGCCCCGTCCTTCGCCTTGGGCGAAGGGCGGGGGACGGAACGCACAGAGGGATGAAGGATGAAAGCTGAAGGGATGCGCCTGCGGTCCGGTCGTTACCCACAAGGGGTGACGCTACGCGGAATCGAAGTCGGTGTCACCAGTCCAGGAGGATACCAGGTCACCAGTCCAGGAGGATACCAGATGAAGTCCCGTACAACGTTTCTCGCATTCTTACTGGCCGCAACGGTGTTCGTATCCAACCGTGAAGCAGCCGCACAAGTCAAGATTGACTCGAACACGTTCGGCGGCCTGGAAGCGCGCGCGATTGGTCCGGCGGTCATGGGAGGGCGGATCAGCGATTTGGATGCGGTCATGGAAGAACGCCTGACCATATACGTTGGCGCAGCCGGCGGCGGTGTCTGGAAATCCGTCAATGGGGGAACGACGTTCAAGCCGGTCTTCGATGAACATGCCCAGTCCATCGGGGCCATTACTATCGACCGCTCCAACACTGACGTCGTCTGGGTCGGCACGGGCGAAACCTGGACGCGCAACAGTGTGTCCGTCGGTACCGGGATATACAAGACCGTCGACGGCGGCGACAACTGGGAGCATCTGGGGCTGGAGGATTCCGAGCGTATCGCCAGGATACTCATTCACCCCACCGACAGCGACACCGTCTACGTGGCTGTGACCGGGCATCTCTGGAACGCCAACGAGGAGCGAGGTGTTTACAAGACGACCGACGGCGGGAAAAGTTGGGAGAGGATCCTCTACGTCAACGGGGACACCGGCAACGCCGGATTTGTTGGCAACGCCGGACGTGTCGGCAACGCCGGATGTGTCGGCTGCGGCGACTTGGCTATGGATCCACAGGACCCGCGCATCCTTTACGCCGGCATGTGGCAGTTCCGCCGTTGGCCCTGGTTCTTCAAATCGGGCGGTCCCGGCAGCGGTCTGTACAAGAGCATCGACGGCGGGCAGACGTGGCGCAGAATACAGAAGGGACTGCCCGCAGGAGAGTTGGGACGGATTGCCATCGCCGTGGCACCGTCACGCACCAGCGTCGTCTACGCCACGGTTGAGGCCGAAAAGACAGGCCTGTATCGCTCGGACGACCTGGGTGAAACCTGGCAATGGGTTGGATCGACTCGGGACGTGGAGGGTCGCCCGTTTTACTTCTCGCGGCTGCTCGTTGACCCGACCGATTTTAACCGTGTCTACAAGCCGGGCTGGAGCCTGTCCGTCAGCAAGGACGGCGGCGAAAGCTTCGCCGGAATCGGGGGCCGTACTCATGCGGACCATCACGCCTTGTGGATCAACCCGGACAACACTGACCAGCTTGTGGCCGGCACCGACGGTGGGCTCTATGTGTCCAACCAGGGCGGCGGGAAGTGGAACTTCCTGCAGGCCTTGCCCATCTCGCAGTTCTACCACGTCAGTTGCGACCTTGAGGATCCGTATAACGTCTACGGCGGCCTGCAGGACAACGGTACGTGGACCAGCCCTTCGCAAACGCCCGCCGGCGTCAAGAACAAACACTGGGACAACATCGGCTCCGGCGACGGCTTCCGCGTGCACGTTGACCGTGAAGACCCTGACATCGTGTACCTCGAAGCCCAGGGCGGCCGCATCGCGCGGGTCCGCAAGTCCACGGGTGAGACCAAAAACATTCAACCCTTGCCCGACGAGAACGACCCCAAGTACCGATTCAACTGGAACACGCCGATACTACCAAGCCCGAACCGCAAGGACACTATCTACATCGGTGCGCAATTCCTGTTTCGTTCACGCGACCGAGGCGAGTCCTGGGAGAAAATCTCCACGGATCTGACCACGGATGACCCTGAAAAACAGCTTCAGATCGAATCCGGCGGGCTGACAGTGGACAACTCGACAGCCGAGAACCACTGCACGATCTTCGCGATCTGCGAATCGCCCAAAAACGCAAACCTGATCTGGGTCGGCACCGATGACGGCAACCTGCAGGTCACCCGCAACGGCGGTAAAACCTGGGAAAACGTCGTCGAGCACGTCCCCGATCTTCCAGCCAACACATGGGTCAGCCACATCGAAGCCAGTCGCCACGCACAAGGCACCGCCTACGTCACCTTCGACGGGCATCGCACAGGCGACATGAAGCCCCACGTCTACAAGACCACGGACCACGGCCAAAGCTGGACCACCATGGTCACCGATCAGATCGAGGGCTACTGCCACGTGATCCGCGAGGACCTGGTGAACCCGAACTTGCTGTTTCTTGGCACAGAGTTCGGGTTGTATGTCTCAGTCGACGGCACAGGCCGGTGGGCCCGGTTCAAGGGCAAGGTGCCCAAGGTCAGCGTGCGTCACATGACGATCCACCCACGCGAGCACGACCTGATCCTGGCGACTCATGGCCGAGGCATCCTGATCATTGACGACATCACGCCGCTACGGCAGTTAACACCGGAGCTCCTCGAGTCGGACGTGGCCCTGCTTCGGACGCGCCCGTCGGTGATGCGGATTCCAGCCGGCGTTCAGGAGTTCCCCGGTGATGACGAGTTTGCAGGGGCCAACCCGGCATCCGGGGCACAGATCGCGTACTACCTCAAAAAGCGGCATCTGTTCGGCGACCTGAAGCTGGAAGTCTACGACTCCGACGGCAACCTCCTGTCCACACTGCCATGCGGCAAGCGCCGCGGGATCAACCGTGTGAGCTGGCATATGCGTGGGAAACCTCCCAGGGTTCCTCCGGCTGCCAGTCTGGTGCCGTCTTCCTTCGTTTTCTTCGGTCCCCAGGTGCCGGAGGGAACCTACACAGTCAAGTTGATCAAAGGAAAGCAGAGTCTCGAAGGGACCATTGAACTGGTTATGGATTCGCGAGCGGATTACTCGCGCGAGGACATGGCCGTGCAGGACGAAACGGTAATGAAGCTGTACGGCATGCTCGGGCGGCTGACGTACGTCGTGGACGCGCTGGTGGACGTACAAGCCCAGGCCAAGGACCGCGCCGCGAAGTTCGACGAGAACCATGAACTGTCAGCAAGCTTGAAGCGGCTTGCCGACGATCTCGAAGCTCTCCGCAAGACGTTGGTGGCTACGCGCAAGGGCGGCTTTCTTGCAGGTGAGGAGCAGTTACGCGAGAAGCTCGGCGCCCTCTACGGCACAGTCAACGGCTACGAGGGCCGTCCCACTGATTCGCAGCTCAGGTACACACGTGTTCTGGAGAAACAACTGGAGCAGGCTCAGGCGCGCCTGGAATCGCTCCTGGCCGAGCAACTGAACAAGCTCAATGCCCAGCTTCAGGCACAGACACTCGAACCGATCACCCGCATGACCAAACAGGAATGGGAGGAAAAGCAGGCAGGGCGGTAGGGTCGGACATGCTATCCACATTAGTCTGCGATGGGCAGGAAGTAGTATGTCGGGAACCTCGGCCATGACGTCAGCAGTTCGGACTTGTAGGCACTGCCGTCAGCACACAGAACGGTCCTGAGCTCGGACGTCGTCAGGGACCGGACGACCGGCCAGAGCAGAAGGTTCGGATTCGCGGAACTGGGCTCCGAGGCTAAGGCCCAGGTGTCCATCGCCGCATTGAACGGCCAGCCGCACGGTAGTCGAGAACTGAGGTTGAACGAAGCCAAGCCCCACGCACCGCGCGGCGGCGGCGGTCGTGGTGGTTGCAGAGGTGGTCGCCGAGACCGCTACTGAAGCACATGACTGCATCGAGAACCACAGGGCCACCATTGGTGACCCTTTTTTGTACGCCGAACATGTTCGATCGCCCGGAGGTGCAAGATGTTTGTCCATCCTTTGTGATTGGTATTCAGAAGGGAGCCATTGCGCAACAGACGTCTGAGATTCCGGACGCTCTTCTCGTCGGCACTTCTGAGCACCCGGATGATCGTGACGACTTCCGGCAAACGTTTCAGACCGAGCACCCGCCGGACCAGCGGGCTGTCCCGATCCGAAACCTTCACCTCGAGCCTTTGCGGGCAGCGCATGGATTCCGGACCGGCATCACCTGTCTCGCGTCGTGGTCACTGCCTCTGATGTATCTAATCTGGTGGGTAGGTGGCAAGATTAAAGGAAAGACGAACGTGTAGCCGGGAGAGGAAACCGCAAAGCCCGGCCGACGCGCGTGATCACTTTGTGCACACTTTATGCACGCCCTGGTGTTTTGGCCTCCTCGCTATTTCGTGTGGGTAACCTGTGCGATGGCCGGTAGCTTGAAGTCCAGCTTCCCAACGATCAGGTACACCATGGTGATCAGGTAGCGGGTCGAGCGGAAGCCGCCCAATCAGGCTCTTTTTGCAAGGAGTCTGTAACACTTGTTCTTGCGCGGCTCCTTAGTCCAAATCGGGCGCCGAAAACAGAATAATCGATGGTCAAGACTATAGTTCTCATTCTTGACAGACGTTTAGTGAGCGCGCGAAGGCACTAAATCGACAGCCCCTCCAGCTCAGTGTTTCTTGATCGTCTTGGCCGCATTGATCATCGGGGCGATCCGACTGTGCGTGGCCCAGAAGTACCAATGCTTCAGCAGCGGCTCAGGAACCGCGCAACAATAAGCTGGTTAAAATAACGCGACATTCGGAGTCTATAGCAACATTACCGGGCAACAGGTTGGCCCGGCAGCAATGCCGACCTTGGCAAACCACGCAGGAGACCAAGCGAGCACCCATTCCGCTGGTTATCACGGTCACGCGCTGCCGAGAGGACCGAGAGGTGTTGACATAATCCGTTGTCGGACAATGCTTTATGGAACATATGCCCGGTGTCCTTGCTATAGACTCGACATTCGTCCTATTTACAGCCGTTTTGTACCCGGTCATTGAGTAGCTTATTCTCTCACTCGCTCTCAGCCTCTTCCACGGTGTCGAAGGCGAAGATGTCTTGAAAGACGCTTCTGGAGTGCGTTGCCCGCACGGTTGCCAGGTGGCTGGACCGCAGTTCATAGAAGATGCTTGCCTGTTTCTCCGTGCGGTTCCATTCGTTTTTCAGCCAAACGTAACGCGTACCCTTGAGTTCCGGGTGGGTCGGTTGTTCCTCGCGGCGGACCTGATCGACCGCATTGCCCAGCAGTTGCATCAGGTGGAAGTTGTCGAAGGTCAGTTGTACATTGGGGAACTGCTCGGTGAGGCCGTTGATGAACGCCGCCGACATGTCCAAGCAGCTGGGTGGCCCTGGGTGGTTGCCCACCCAGGGCTCCCGCAGACCCGTACGTGCGCGATTGACGAATACGGTTCCTCAAGTCACGGGTTCGCTGTGCGACGGCACACAGAGTGGATCACCACAGCACGAGGCAACAGGTATCGCTCCAGAAGCCGGTTGAAACATGGCCACGGGATGGTTCCGTCACGCCGACGGCGGGATAGCCATTTGTGCCAGGTACGAACCA
>Ga0114922_10006613_pt1 | contig 10615 bp, 7 predicted proteins | sample AartaG_FD_100975 | JGI IMG/M metagenome (GOLD analysis project Ga0114922, IMG submission 100975) | Deep subsurface microbial communities from Aarhus Bay to uncover new lineages of life (NeLLi) - Aarhus_00045 metaG | ecosystem: Environmental > Aquatic > Marine > Oceanic > Sediment | place: Aarhus...
GCTTCGCCGCTTCGGCGGCCTGCTGTTCGGCAATCCCTTTCTTCAGGTACGTGGCGATGGCCGTCTTGCCCGTGCCGATCATACGTTCGTTCTGGGTACTTGCACATCCTGCAAGTGAAACGACGAGGACCAGCACGGCCCATCGACATAGTGCCATCTGCCCGCCCCTCATTTCTTCTCCTCCGGCTCGACCGGCAGGCCGCCACCAATCGCCGCCAGCCGCGACGGGGTCCCGCGCCGGAACAGCCGCTGAAGGTCGCGCGGCAGAGCCCGGGTCGGAATGCTCGTATACAGCTTGACCAGCCCCTCGTCGGTGATCTCCACCCGTTGTATGGGCGCCTTCTCGCACAGCCGGTCGATCGCCGTCTTCATCCTCGCTTTGTCCTTTACATACTCGCCCACCGTGAGGCCCGAGCCGAGGCGGATGTTGAACGCCTTTTCTTTCAGGCTCTTCACTGCATCCTTGCGGGCGTTCGTGCGAGCGATCTCGACCTCGCCCGGCCGCAGCGTTGTTCCATAGATGCTACGATACCCGCCCAGGCGAAGCGGCTGCATCACCCGCTTGCCTGGCAGCGAGAGCTTCACCTGGTACGTCGTCCCTTTCACGTCAACGCTCTCGCTGACGAGGGCCGCCCCCAGCAGCGCCCCGTTCAGCTTCGGGCGCAGATCCGGGTGCAGCGTCAGAAACGCCTTGATCGTCACCTCCGTGTCGATGCGAATCGCCTCCACTTTCTTTGCCAAGGCCGTGTAGGCGTTGGCCATCGCCTGGCGGCGGGCCTGCTTCTTCGCCAGCGCCGGGTCCCTTTGGCGCGGCACGGCGGCCTTGCCTTCGGCTTCGATCTTCATTTCGGCCAGCGTCTTCACCTCGTCGTTGACGTCGCCGACTTTCACCCGGGTGGCTCGGATTGCGGCGTTCTTGTCAGCCACGCCATCCGCCTGCATGAAGCGGGGCAGCCCGCGGATCTTCTGGCGAAAGCTGTAGGGCAGCTTCGCGGTGTCGAGCTCCGTCGTGACGCGGACCAGGCCCGAGTCGTCAAACCGCGGCCCCGCCACCACGTACGCGCCGCGGAGCGCCGCCTCGACCTGCTCGCGGAGCCGCCCACCCGACGCCACCAAGTGTCGCACGGTTCGGGTTGCGCTGAGCGGGATGTCGTAGAGTACGCTGGTGAGGTTCACGAACGCATCGCTCCGCGCCGCTGCCAGGCCGAGCGCCCGGTCACGCGGCAGGCTCTGTGCGGATACGGACGATGGCGTCAGCAGGAAGATTCCAACAGCGGCCGCAAACGGCAGTACCCGGGCAATTAATCTCATTGGTCTTGACCCTTAGCGAGAATGTGGCGGCTGGAGGATTATACTACGGCTGTGCCGGGAAGTGCGCAAGTACATTCTGGCGGCACGCGTCCCCGTGACCGGCAGGAACAGCGACCGCGCCCCGACGGCCGAAAGTGTCTCGCCCCCCTCGTCCGCGCCCTTGGTCCCTCCTCTAGGGACCTCCTGGAAAAAAGCTGCGGGGGACACCTGGCTCGGGCCGATGTCCCCCGCATTCACTCGTCGGCGCCTCGCGATGCGCGATCAGTACATCCCGCCCATTCCGCCGCCGGGCCCGCCGGCGGGCATCTTGGGCTTCTCTTCGGGGATCTCGCTCACGATCGCGTCGGTGGTCAACAGCAGGGTGGCGATGCTCGACGCGTTTTGCAGGGCGCACCGCACCACCTTGGTCGGGTCGACAACGCCGGCCTCGACCAGGTCGCAGTACTTGCTCACCTGGGCGTCGTAGCCGTAGTTCACGTCGTCGCTGTCGGTGATCTTCTGGACCACGATGGCGCCGTTGACGCCGGCGTTCTCCGCGATCTGGCTGCACGGTGCGGAGAGGGCGCGGCGGACGATGTCCACGCCCACTCGCTCGTCGCCGGTCACCTTGACCTTGTCGAGCGCCTTGAGGGCACGGATCAGGGCGACGCCGCCGCCCGGCAGGATCCCTTCCTCGACGGCAGCGCGGGTCGCATGGAGCGCGTCCTCGACGCGCGCCTTCTTCTCCTTCATCTCGACCTCGGTCGCCGCGCCGACGTTGACCTGCGCCACGCCGCCCGCCAGCTTGGCGAGCCGCTCCTCGAGCTTCTCGCGGTCATAGTCGCTCGTGGTCGTCTCGATCTCGCGCTTGACCTGGTTGATGCGGCCGGTGATCGCGTCGTCGGTTCCGGCGCCCTCGATGATGGTGGTGTTGTCCTTGTCCACGGTGACCTTCTTGGCCTGGCCGAGCTGCTGGAGCGTGACGCTGGAGAGCTCGACACCCAGGTCTTCGAAGATGGGCTCGCCGCCGGTGAGGATGCCGATGTCGGCCATCATCGCCTTGCGGCGGTCGCCGAACCCGGGAGCCTTGACGGCGCAGCACTGGAACGTGCCGCGGAGCTTGTTGACGACAAGCGTCGCCAGCGCTTCGCCCTCCACATCTTCTGCGATGATCAGCAGGGGCCGCCCGGCTTTGGCGACGCTCTCCAGCAGCGGGATGAGGTCTTTGATGTTGGAGAGCTTCTTCTCGTGCACAAAGACGTAGGGCTTCTCCAGCACCACCTCCATGTTCTCCAGGTCGTTGACGAAGTGGGGCGAGATGTAGCCTTTGTCGAACTGCATCCCCTCGACCACGTCCACGGAGCTGTCGAGCGCCTGCCCCTCTTCGACGGTGATGACGCCGTCCTTGCCGACCTTGTCCATGGCGTCGGCGATCATCTTGCCGATCTGCGCGTCGTTATTGCCGGCGATGGCGGCGACCTGCGCGATCTCCTTCTTGCCCTTGACCGGCTTGGACATCGACTTCAGCCCCTCGACCAGCGCGGCGACCGCTTTTTCGATGCCGCGCTTGAGGTCCATCGGGCTGGCGCCGGCGGCGACGTTCTTCAGGCCTTCCTCATAGATGGACTCGGCCAGGATGGTCGCGGTGGTCGTGCCGTCGCCCGCCGTGTCAGACGTCTTGCTGGCGACTTCCTTGACCATCGGCGCGCCCATGTTCTCGTACTTGTCTTCGAGCTCCACTTCCTTGGCGACGGTCACGCCGTCCTTGGTGACGGTGGGGGAGCCGAAGCTCTTCTCGATGACCACGTTCCGCCCGCGCGGGCCCAGCGTCACCCTGACGGCCTTTGTCAGCTTGCGCACGCCTTCGCGAATCGCTTCGCGTGCTTCCTGATCAAATGCGATTTTTTTCGCTGCCATATTGCTATTCTCCTCCTGTGTACTCGGGCAGATGACTAGCTAATGACGGCCAGCACGTCCGACTCGGACATGATGAGGTACTCCGTGCCGCCCACGGTCACCTCGGTGCCGGCGTATGAGCCGAACATAATGTTATCGCCCACCTTGACCTGCAATTCCTGCGTCTCGCCGCTGTCCAACACGTTCCCCGACCCGACCGCCATCACTTCGCCCTTCTTGGGCTTCTCCTTGGCCGAGTCCGGCAGCACGATCCCGCCCTTGGTTGTCTCCTCCGCTTCGAGCCGCTTGACCACGATCCGGTCGCCGAGAGGCTTGATCCCAATTCCTTTCTTCGCCATATCGCACATCTCCTCGAAAAAAAGCCCTTCCCGCACATTCGGCGGGGATCAAACAGATACGCCAGAATGGCCCTATCGAAACGCCATCTATGAGACAAAGTCCCGAGAATGGCTTTGTTCTGCCATTCTTTGTCCGAGACTCCGAATCCGCCCCACCTACGGCAGGTTGAACCGCCTTCGGCTTCTCAGGCCACCGAGCCGTGGTGACCGCCGGCGGCCGCGCGCGTAATACCTGTCGACCGACCAGTCCACCGCGTGAACGAGCCGCGGCTTATCGACCGGCTTGGGCAATATCGTGATCGCGTTTTCGCTCAGGGCGTCCTGAAGCGATCGCGTGCTCATCTCGAACGCGGTGAAAATGCACGGCAGGAACATGTCGCGAATGCGTTTGATGGCGTGGTAGATCTCGAGGCCGGAGTAGTCGGGCAGGCGGATGTCCATCACCACCACGTGGACGGGCTCCCGCCGGACGATGTCAATGGCCTCACGGCCCGAGCCGGCTGCCACGACATCGTAGCCTTCCGGCTCCAGCGTTTCGCGGAACGACTCGCAGCAGTCAACGCTCTCGTCCGCGATCAGGACTGAGAAACTCCTATCCACCATACCGAACCTCGTCCGGCCTGTACAAGTTCCCGGATTACGAGTAGCAAAGCACGTGCCAGAGCGGATACGGGAAACGAGAGAAGCTGGGAAATGTTGTAAGTCTCTGTGATGTAATCGCTTGCGTGGCCGGCTGCGAAGAGCGGATTCTCACACCGGGGGCCCGTTCACGCCGATTTGCTGTCACAATGGCAGTCGGGGCCCCCGCGGTCGCCCCGAATTGGCAGGATCGGGGGGCTACGCACTCACTCGCCGGCTGAACAGCCCACGGTTCCAGTACACGAAGACGAGAGCGAAGACGGCCGCGACGACGGTGACCACCAGCGTTGTGCCCCACGCGAGCTTGAGGAAGAAGGTCGCGGCCCTCCGGCAGCCCGGGGCCGTTGCGGCGAGCGCGCCGGCAAACAACGCCGCGGATATAGCGATGGTCTGGAGAGTGGTCTTCGTCTTCCCCATCCAGTTGGCGCCGACGACCTGCCCCTGCACCGCACCGGCCGCACGGACGCCGTTGACCACGAACTCGCGCGCGACCAGCACGGCCACCATCCACGCGGGTACCACACCCTTGTCCGCCAGGAAGATGAAGAGGGACATCAGCAGCAGCTTGTCGGCCGCCGGGTCGAGGTAGTTCCCCAGCGGCGAACGGCTCGGGTCACGCTTGGCGAGGCGTCCGTCGAACACGTCTGTGAGCATTGCCAGGATGAACAACCCGAAAGCCGTCCAGGCCGCCCCTGCGCCGGGGGTGTACATCAGCAGAACGATCGGTACGGTCAGAAACAGCCTAGACGCGCTAAGCAGATTCGGCAGGTTCATGACTTGTTCGACATCTGCCGGAGCCACCACAGGACGAGGCATAGGGCCGCCCCGGCAAACAGCAACACGCTCCAGAACTGCAGGTAGCGCCAGAACCTCTTCATCGGCTCTCGACTCCGGGCGCTTGGCTTCGGTTACGCCACGCTGCCGGTCGGTGCTGCTTTCGTGCCAGCGCTCCGCGGGGATGCTGGGGAATTATAGCACTGGTGTTCGGCAGTGTCAAAGAAGGCGTTCATCGCCGCCGCTGAGCAGTCTGTTGGCCCGGGGTTTTCCGCCCGCTTCTCTGGGACTTTTGTTTGACGTATTGGATTTCATCTATATAACATATCTGCCTGATGATGCGGTGTCCTCCCGCGCGCGGCTGGCAGGCTGTGCCGGTCCGGGCACGCGCGTGATTCCGTGAATTGACCTGAGACAACCCGGCCACCAAGGTCCGACTACAGCGATGAAAAACGGTCCGCAGAACGAGGCCCCGCCTCCCCCAGAGCCGGATGACCGGGGGAGTTCGGCCGCGCCCGAGCCCTCGGCCGCGCGAAGAGGAATGCTTCGCGTCCTTGTGGCGGTCGTTGTCGGCCTGATCGGCTCCGTCGCCATCTGGTTTGCCTCGCCCTACAACACCTTCGTGATGCGCAGCCAGTATATCGCGGACAGCTATCTGCCCATCAGCGTCCTGTTCCTGACACTGATTCTGGTCCTCGGGATCAACCCGTTCCTGCGCCTGGTGGCTCTGGTGATAACCCGGGTGGTGCCGACGCTCAGGCCGAAGCTCGCGCTGACCAAGTGGCAGTTGGCTCTGGTGATTGGGATCATGCTGGTCGCCTGTGCCATCCCGTCGTCGGGCATGCTCCGGCAGCTGCCGTATTCGATCGCCCGGGTGCCTCTGGAAGTAAGGGACAACCGCGACCTGGCCAAAGCATACGAGAAGATGAACCTGCCGCCCAGCCTTTTCCCGGCCAAGATCGGCTACAAGGAGGAGGTCCCCGCCGCCGAGTACTACATCCGCGAGCTGCCCGAAGGGGAGTCGATCCCGTGGGATGCATGGCTGCCTCCGTTGCTTTCCTGGGGCACGTTCATGCTGTTCTGCTGGCTGATGATGATCGGGCTGAGCCTGATCGTGCTGCCGCAGTGGCGGCGGAACGAGCGGCTTCCGTTTCCCCTGCTGACGGTTCAGAACTCGCTCATCGAGGCGCCCGAGCCCGGGCGGCTCCTCGCCCCGCTGTTCCGGAAGAAATCGTTCTGGATCGCCGCCGGGGCCGTGTTCACGCTGCACTTCCTGGCCGGATTGAAAGCGTACGATCCCGACAGCGTGCCGGCCATCCCGCTCACCTGGAATCTGAGCAGCCTCTTTGCGGACACGTCGCTGCGGCACCTGCCGGGCCACATCCGCAGCGCCCGCATCTACTTCATCCTGCTCGGGGTGACGTTCTTCGTGCCGAACCGGATCGGGTTTTCCATCTGGTTCTTTGAGTTGGCCTACGGGCTGTACCGCGTCATCGGCATCGAGTACTTCCCGCCGTTCCATTACGGGACGATCTATGAGCACCGTGTGGGGGGGATGTTCACGCTGACCCTGTTCGTGTTGTGGCTGGGGCGCAAGCACTGGGCGCATGTGTTTCGCTGCATCTTCCACGCCCGAAACGAAGAGGAGCGCAAGAACCGAAACGCGGGGATCATGTTCTCGGGTGGCTGCGTGGGCATGTACTTATGGATGACCTGGGCCGGGGTGCAGCCGGGGTGGGCGCTGTTTTACGTCGGCATCGGCTTCATGGTGTCCTTGCTGATCACCCGCATCGTGGCGGAGACCGGGATGCCCTTCATCCGCATCGACTTCCGCTACAACATCAGCATGGTCAAGCTGGCCCCGTTCTCCTGGCTGGGCCCGGCCTCGCTGTACTTCGCCACGGTGATTGCGATGCTGTTTCCCACCGCGTCGCGGGTCAGTTGCGCCACCATGGCCACCCACGCAATCGGACTGGACGAGGAGGCGAAGCCGCGGCACCAGACGCGCCTGGCCTGGCTGTTGATGCTGGTCCTCATCGCCGGGTTCGTGATTGCCGGCGGGGTGCACGTCTATGCCAACTACCATCACGGCATGAGCGTGGACGGCGTGGACCAGCCGCTCAGCCCGTGGGGCACTCGGCGAATTTCAGACAAGGCGCACGCCGACCTGATCAGGTGGAACGAGGGGAAGGTGAGCCGGCCGGTGTACAGCCAGTTCGGCCACCTGTGCTTCGGCGCCGCTCTGGCGGCGGCTCTGGAGTGGGCGTGTCTGACCATGCCGCGGTGGCCGTTCCATCCGATCGGGCTGTTGATGAATGCGTCGTACTACGCGAACGTGGCGTGGGCGAGTATCATGTTCGGGTGGCTGCTGAAGATACTGCTGGTCAAGTACGGCGGCGCCAGGCTTTACCGCGCGGCCAAGCCGCTGTTCCTGGGGATCATCATGGGCGAGGTGTTCGCCGCGGTCTACTGGTCTATCGAGCCGGTGGTGCGCGTGCTTCTTGACATGCCGTACACGGTGGTGGAAGTGCTGCCGAGGTGAAGAAAGGAACTCGACATCTCAAGGACGGCTGCCGGCGAGTCGCCGGAGCGGCTCTGGCCGCGCTCCTGGCGATGACGGCGTTCGCGTCGGCGGCCCGCGCCGCCGAGGAGGGGCCTTCGTTCCTGGACCGGGTGCGCCGCGACACCGAATGGCTGGCGAGCCGTCCCACCCGCGTGGTGGGAACGCAGGACCACGACGAGGCCCTGAGCGAGCTTTCTGACAAGCTCAAGAGCATCCCTGGGGTCGAGGTCACGGTCCAGAAGTTCCCGGTGATCGTGCCACGGACCGTGCTGGCCGGGCTGACGGTGAGCATCGGCTCGTCGCAGGAAACGCATCGGGTCTATCCGGTGTGGCCGGCAAGCGTCCGGCTCAACACGACTCCCCCGGAGGGGATCTACGGCCGCCTCGTGTACATCGGCGAGGGCGAGCCGGGGAGACCTCCCGGCAAGCTGCCCGCCCGCAGCCTGCGCGGGCAGATCGCGGTGATGGAAGTGAGCGGCGGCCACCGGTGGCGGCACGCGCATAATGCCGGCGCCACGGCCATCATCTTGCTCGGCGCAGAGGACGAAAGCAACCGGCACCTCCACAGCCACCTGGTCCCCATCCCCATCTGGGTGCCTCGGTTTTACGTGCCGCCGGGCCCTCTGGCCGATGCGTTGCGAAGCGGCCTCGCCTGGGACGGCACGCTGTTCTGCCGAGCCGAGTGGAAAGAGGTCACCGCCGCCAACTTGTACGCGCTGGTCAAGCCCAAGAACGGAGGCGGGGAGAAGGCGCTGGCCGTCGGGGTGCCGTTTGACTCGGCGGGCGTGGTGCCCGAGCTCGCCGCCGGTGCGGATGCCGCCGTGGACGTGGCCGTGGCGCTGAACGCGCTGCGTGACCTTGCGCGGAACCGCCCCGGTCGGCCGATCCTGTTCGCGTTCGTGGATGCCTACGGGATCAACCAGCTTGGCCTGCGACAGATGCTGGTGGCGCTGGCCGTCGACCCCAAGAGCAGGACAAAGCGAAGCCACTGGGAAGAGGACCGCAAGCTGTTCGATGACTACGGGGAGCACAGAGACCTTGCCCAGCAACTGGGCCTGGACCGGGCGTCGCTTAGTCAACTCTACCAAACCAAGTACCGGGCGCTTCACGGCTACGTGAAGGACGAAGTGGCGCGGGAGGTGCTCGAACTCGAACAGAAGATACATCCCCTGCGGCTGAAGAAGCGCTCGATGGAGGTGGCGAAGCTCGCGCTGGAGACGAAGCTCGGCGCGGCGGAAGTCCGGGCCGCTGGCCAAAGGGGGAAGCTGAAGGAAGAGTTCAGCCGGCTGGACGGGCAGATCCGCGCGCTGACCGAAGGGATCAGAGAGTTGAAGGGGATGCGGAAAGCGCATCATGCGGCTCAGGATCAATTGCTCACCGACGCCCCAGTTGCCGAGGACGCCGAGTCATTCAAACTGGCGCAGGAGATATGGCGCCGTGCCCGGCGCCGCGCCCTGAAGCAGTTCGAAGAGTTGAGAGCAATCCGCAGCGCGGTGGCGGCCCGCGACGTGCTTCGGTGCAGGCTTCTCGGCTCGCTCGGGATCACGGACACGAACGAACGGCCGCTTGCCTTCCTGCTGGGGCTGGACCTGTCCGACGCGGGGACCGCGGCCGGCCCGTGTCTTCAGGACCGTTACCTTCGGGTCAACGAGACTCAGAACGCCGACTCATTCTGCCGCTGGCTCAAGAAGCTCGACAAGGACAAGGGCGAGCAGGTCTGGCCCGCCAGTGTGCGCCGGGCCGTCGACCTCAGCCCGATCACCGGCGAGGATTCCCGCGACTCCTACCTGGTGGGCAATCTGGCGCTGTTCAGCTCTCCCGCGCAGAGCTTCGGCGTGCCCGCCGCAACGTGGACCACCCTGGGCGCCCCCCGCCCGCGCGTTGACACGCCCTGCGACCGGGCCGACGCCCTCGACTGGACCCGGCTCGGGCCGCAGGTCCGCGCCACGATAGCCTTGCTGAACCAGTTGGCCTCGGACACCGAGTTCGCTCCGTCTTCCAAGGCGTATCCTCTCTGGCACCGCGTGCGAGGGATCATCGTGGACGAAACGCCGGGCGAGCCCGTGCCGCGCCTCCCGATGGGCGGCTACCTCACGACGCTGGTCGGCGGGCGAGTCGGAAGCGGTCGCGCCGGCGTCAGCTTCTGGGCCGTGGCCGGGGTCCGGCGGCAGCAGTTCTGTTTCACCGGGATCGACGGCCGGTTCATGTTCGATGCCATCCCGGCCCGGACGGGGGTGACCCGCTTCCACGTCCAGTCTTATCGCCTCGCGCCCGACGGCCGCATCGCGCGCGCCGTCGACATGCTCAAAGTCGGGAAGAGCGTGCGGGTGAACGTTACCCTGTCGGCCACCAGGCCCAAGCCGTTGCGAGCGGTGGCGTTCACGTGCGGCGAACTGACCGCCCTGGAACTGTTTGACCCGCGATTCCTGGTAAACCTGTCTTCCGGTTCGATCATCGACGCCCACCGGGGCAGCGCCCCCAAGCGCCTCAACCTCTCCCGATACGGCAGCCTGATGAGCTGTCAATTGGAGCCGGATACGCGCTGGCAGCTCGTCCTGCGCACCGGCATCGCCGGGAACCGCATGGCGCTGCTCAACATGGCCGAGCCGAAGAGGGGCGTGAAGGTGCGGGACGCCATGCGCGGCTTCGCTCTGGGCGAGCCGCTGCCGGAGCATCCCCTGCTGATTGCGGCCCGCGATTTCTACCGCCTGAACCAGAAGCGCCTGGACGACCAGGCCGCCGCCGGCATCAGAAGCCAAGCCATCATCCGGCTCCAGGAGACCACGGCCGCGTATCTGGCGCAGGCCGAACGGGCCATCGAGGACGACGACGGCGCCGTGCTGTTCCAGGCTGCCAGCGGCGCCATGGCCACCGTGGTCCGTGGCTACCAGGGCGTCCGGGATACCGCCAATGACGTGATCCGGGGAGCGATTTTCCTGCTCCTGATGGCGATCCCGTTCGCCTACGCGGTCGAGCGGCTGTTGTTTGCGTCGGCCCATGTGTACCGGCAAATCGCGGGAGTGCTGGTCATATTCGCCGTGATGGCGGCGGCCTTGTGGCAGTATCACCCGGCGTTCGAGATCAGCAGCCAGCC
>Ga0114922_10006614_pt1 | contig 10613 bp, 8 predicted proteins | sample AartaG_FD_100975 | JGI IMG/M metagenome (GOLD analysis project Ga0114922, IMG submission 100975) | Deep subsurface microbial communities from Aarhus Bay to uncover new lineages of life (NeLLi) - Aarhus_00045 metaG | ecosystem: Environmental > Aquatic > Marine > Oceanic > Sediment | place: Aarhus...
AAGTGATATAGCTCCAGGGTTCCACGTGCTCGGCGATATAGTCGGTATAGTCGCGCACGTCGAACCTGGCGACCTCGGCGCCCTCGGGGTCGACCACTCTTAGCCGGCCGTCGTAGAAGTTCACCTTGTTTTTGTCATCCACCAGGCCCATGGAGTAGGTGCGGTGGGTATAGGCTTCGCTGAGGACCAGGTCCACGTAGTTTTCGTTTTTGAGCACGATGTCGTCGAAAATCTGCAGGGCGGCCTGGGCGAATTCCACTGCGAAGTCTGCGGTGGCCTGGTAGGTTTTGCGTTCTTCTTCGGTAATCGGCTTGGATACTCCTCCGGGCAGCCCGAATACCGGGTGGATGGTTTTGCCCATCATGGTTTGCATCATGGTGCGGACCTCGCGTCGCACGCGGATCACCAGGGAGGCGGTCTCCAGTCCGACCTTGGCGATAACGCCCAGGATGTTTCGTTCGGCGGCGGGAGCTGCGGGTCCGACCACGAAGTCCGGTCCTCCGAGGTAGAAGAAATGGAGGAAGTGGTCTTCCAGGGTGAACGCGTTGTAGGCCAGCTCGCGGATCATTTTAGCGGTAGGCGGCGGCTCCACGTTCCAGAGGTCGTCGAGGCACTTGGTAGAGGCCATGTGGTGTGCGGTGGGGCAGACCCCGCAGATGCGAGGTGTGATCCGCGGCATTTCCTCTGCGGGCCGGCCGATGCAGAAAGTTTCGAAACCGCGCAGCTCCGGTACTTGGAAAAATGCCCGTTCGACCTCACCTTCTTTGTCTAAATAGATTTCGATTTTGCCGTGTCCTTCGAGTCTGGTAATCGGGTCTATGGTAATCTGTTGTGCCATCTCAGCTCAGCCTGTGTTTGAGGATGGATGATGGTAATGAGAAACGGTAGAGAGTTCCCAGCGGGTCGACCATGGTCTCAGCGAGCCGGTCGGAGACTTCTTGGGTGGTGGCATCGAGCAGCGAGCCGATAGCGGAGAGCATTTTGGTGCCGCCGTCTCTGGCCTCGGAAGTGGGTCCGAAGCATCCGCGGCAGGGCATGTTTCCTCTGATGCACAGCTCTCCGCAGCCTGAGCGGGTGGCAGGTCCCATGCAGACATACCCCTGGGCCAGGAAACACTCTTCGGGGTCGGGGTTGGTGGTGGCCACCCGCTTGAAAGACTCGATTTTCATGATATCCGGCTTGCTGTCTTTGAGCGGGCAGGTGTCGCACAGCGACTTGTCCGGGGCCAGCACCGCCCCTTTGTCCGGGAGCTTGCCTTCGAGGATGGCGGTGACCGCCTGGGAGATCAGGTCCGGGACCGGGGGGCATCCCGGCAGGTAGTAGTCCACCTCGATCACGTCATCCAGCTTACGGACTGCGGAGAGAAATTCCGGCAGTTCCAGTTTGTACCCGTTAATCTCGGTTTCCAGTTTGGGGAGAATCTCTTCCGGGTTGTCCACGCTGGGGCTTTTGTGATACTTGGTAGCCAGGCTCTTTTCGCGGGTGGTGAAATTGGACAGGCCGGGGATACCTCCCAGGTGGGCGCAGGAGCCGAAAGCTATTACCAGGGGGCATTTCTCACGGAGCAGTTTGACCCATTCCACCTGTTCGGAGGTGCGCACCGCGCCGTTGATAAAAGCCACAGTGACCTCGCCCGGTTTCCAGGCTTCGACATGCTTGCGTTTGAAATCCAGGGCTACCGGCCAGAGGGCGATGTCCACGGCTTCAACTACCTTGAGGATATCCTCGTGCAGGTCGACCACTGCTTCCTCGCAACCTCCGCAGGAGGCGCACCAGTAAAATGCCACTTTGGGTTTGGCCATGTTTGGATTTCCTTTGTTAGACGGCCCCGCAATATTGTTCGGAGCGTTCTTTCCAGTTTAGAGGTCCAAGCTCTTTGAGTCGTTCGGTCATCTGGGTTACTACCCGGGCGAATTTTTCGCCTTCGGAGGCGGAGATCCATTCCAGTCGGACCCGGTCTTTGTCGATACCGAACTGGTCCAGCAATTTCAGCAGCAGGGGGTAGCGCCGCATGGTCCGGTAGTTTCCCTCGTTGTAGTGGCAGTCACCGGGGTGGCATCCGGCGATCAGCACTCCATCGGCGCCGTCTGCCAGGGCCTGCACCACGAAAGTCGGGTCTACCCGGCCGGTACACATTACCCGCACGGCTCTCAGGTTGGGTGGATACTGCATGCGGCTGGTTCCCGCCAGGTCGGCCCCGGTGTAGGAGCACCATTGGCAGAGGAAACCCACGATCGTTGGTTCGAAACTTTCATCCGGCATATTCGGAATCCTCTGTTTTAAAGTATTACAGGGCAGCCCGGTTTCAGCTCAGCACACCCTGGATTTCTGAGAATATCTGTTTGTCCTCGAAGTTCTCCTGTTGCGCCGCGCCCGCAGGACAGCTGGCCACACAGGTGCCGCATCCCTTGCACAGTTCCTCTATCACCACCGATACTCCCTTTTCTTCATCATATTCGACCGCGGTGAACGGGCAGTTGGCCACGCATATTTTGCAGCCGCCGCAAAGGTCTTCGTTGATTGAGGCGGTTATCGGTTCCAGTATAATCGAGCCTTTATCCAGGAGGCTCAGGGCACCCGCGGCGGCCGCGGCTCCCTGGGCTACCGAGTCCGGAATGTCCTTGGGGCCCTGGCAAGCCCCGGCCAGAAAAATCCCATCGCTGGTGGAGTCCACGGGCGCGAGCTTGGGGTGTTTCTCCAGAAAGAATCCATCCGCGCTCTTGCTCATCCCGAAGATTTGAGCCAGTTTGTCGCTGTCGCTGCCGGGCTTGAGACCGGCTGCGAGGATGACCATGTCCATCGGCACGCGCCGCACCAGGCCCAGGAGGGTATCCTCGCAGACCACTACCAGTTTACCCTCCTCGGCTTCAGAGGTGGCCATATCAGTAATCTCGGCCACCTTGCCGCGGATAAAATTAACCTCTTCCGACAACAGGCGCTTGTAGAATTCCTCGTATCCTTTGCCGAAAGCACGCATATCGATGTAAAAGTTAAATACCTCGGCCTCGGTTTTCTCCCTGACCAGATGGGCGAACTTAAGGCTATACATACAGCAGACACGGGAGCAGTAAACCTGGTGGTTCTCGTCCCGGCTGCCCACACAGTGTATGATCCCGACCGATTTCGGCGGCTCGCCGTCTTTTTTGAGCAACTTGCCGCTGGTGGGCCCGCTGGCATGGCTCAGGCGTTCAAACTCCAGGGCATTGATTACGTTAGGAAAGCGGCCGTAGCCGTAACGAAGGATTTCCCGCGAATCGAATATATCGAAACCGGTGGCCAGTATTAAAGTTCCCACCTTGATTTCTTTTATTTCGTCTTCGACGCTGTGGTCGATTGCCTGGGCCTCGCAGTTGTCCTCACATATCTTGCAGCCCTCGGTCTTGAAATTCATGCAGCTTTTGGCATCGATCACCGGAACGCGGGGCACCGCCTGCGGGAATTGGAGGTAGATCGGTTTGCGGTTCATCAGGCCCTGCTCGTATTCGAAGGGGATGTCCACCGGCGGTCGGTCGGTGATATGGGCCTGGCGGATCGATCCGGTGGGGCAGATTGACTCGCAGGCCCCGCAGAGCCGGCAGATATCGCTGGGCTCGTGGAAAGGGGTGGTCACCCTGCGGTAGCCGCCCCGGCCCTCGAAAGCCAGGGCGCCCACATTCATCACGTCATCACAAATCCGCACGCACATGCCGCACAGGATACATTCGCCGTGTTCCCCCACCGGGCAATTTTCAGTGATCGTGGGACGAGGAAACCGGGTCTGATGAACTCCGAGTTCGGCGGCCAGTTCGATCACTGCATCGGAGTGCGGGCAGCGGGCCAGCATCAACTCGGCCAATATACGCCTGATCTTCATAACTTTATCAGTCTCGGTTGCCACCTCCATGCCTTCGGCCGCCGGCATAGTGCAGCTGGTGGTCATCCTGGTGCGGCCTCGGCGGGTTACCTCCACGATACAGAACCGGCAGGCCCCATAGGGTTTTAATGATTCGTGGTGGCAGAGTGTGGGGATGTGTATGCCCGCAATCCGGGCAGCCTCAAGCACTGTCTGCCCGGGAGAGCATTCCACCTTTCTGCCGTCAATAGTCAGATTTATCATGGTTTCGCCCTTTTAGATAATAACGTGTGATTTCAGGCGCAGCTCTTGATGAATATGCTCACAACTTCTAGGTTGCAGCAGCGACCTCCGAAGAACTAAGAGCTTTACAAACTCCTGCAGGGCAGCGATGCTCACGGATGTGAGCCTCGTATTCTTCAGGGAAGTATTTCAAAGTGGTCACCACCGCAGTCGGGGCTGTAAGACCCAATTGGCACAGTGAAGCTGTCTGTAATACTTCCGAGAGCTCATGCAGCAGCTCCATGTCTTCAGGTTTGGCCTTTCCGTTGCAGATGTCATCCAGAATTCGATACATCTGGATAATACCCTCGCGGCAAGGAGTACACTTACCGCAGGATTCATCCATTAGAAAACCCAAAAGATATCGGGCCAGATCCACCATGCAGGTATCCTCGTCCATTACGATCATTCCGCCCGAGCCCATAATCGACCCTGCCTCGTCCATACGCTCATAATCAATCGGAATGTCGAGATGCTGTTCGCTTAGGACTCCGCCGCTGGGGCCACCGGTCTGTACTCCCTTGAAGTTCTTGCCGTCCTTGATGCCGCCACCGATGTCAAAAATCACCTCGCGCAAGCTCATGCCCATCGGCACTTCAGCCAGACCCGACCGGTTGACCTTTCCCACCAGGCTGAAAATCTTGGTGCCTTTGCTTCCTCCCCAGGCGCTTTCACTGACATCGCCGGTGCCCACGCTGGTGAACCAGTCGGCCCCGTTTTTGATTATCTTGGGGACGGTGGCCCAGGTTTCGACGTTGTTCAGGGTGGAGGGGCGATCCCAGAGGCCGCGCTCGACAGTGTGGATGTGCTTGGCCCTCGGTTCACCCGGTCGTCCCTCGATAGAAGCCATCAGAGCGGTGGATTCGCCGCAGACATAAGCCCCTCCACCGCAGGTGATTTCAATGTCGAAGTCGAAACCGGTGCCTAGAATGTTCCGGCCGAGCTTACCCGCCGAGCGGCAATCGTTAATGGTCTTCTGGATGAGCTCCACTGCCAAAGGATATTCCATTCGGACGTACACATAGCCCTCACGCGCCCCGATAGCATAGGCTCCGATAATCATGCCCTCGATCACCGAGTGTGGATTGCCTTCCAGCAGGCCCCGGTTGGCATATGAGCCCGGGTCTCCCTCATCCGCATTACAGATTACATACTTATAATCGCCCTCGGCCTCCCGGCAGGAGGCCCACTTGGCTCCGGTAGGAAAGCCCGCTCCGCCCCGGCCGCGAAGGCCGCTTCTGGTTATTTCCTCGATAACCTCTTCCGGTTTCATCTCGGTGAGTACCTTGACCATGGCGCGGTAGCCGCCGTTCCTCAGGTAATCTTCGAGGCTGGTGGGGTCGAGTTCGAAATTGTCCGCAAAGATCCAGCGTTTCTGACGCCGGTAAAACGGCACTTCGTTCTCTTTCCAGACTGTTTCTCCAGTAGCGGAGTCTTTCATTAACAGGTGTTCCACCGGTTTGTCGCCGATTAGTGATTCGCTGATAATTTCCTCGACATCATCCGGGGAAGGCCGGGCATAGAAAAAACCGCCTGGTCGAATAATTACCAATGGTTCGCAATCGCAGTAGCCGAGGCAGCCGGTCACCCGCAAGTGAGCCTGTCCTTGGAGGCCATGTTTTTTCCAGGCCTCTTTGAAAGCCTCGACCAAGGCAAGTGAGCCATGGGCCCGACCGCATGTCGCGTTTGAGACAATCAGTACTTTATCAGGTTTATGGCGGGCTAGACTTTCCTGAAAAAGTAGTAGTTCTTGCACTGTTTTAAATTGATTCATCGGTCTTCCTCATTCTGAGAAGCGCTTTTAGGCTCAGGCATAGGACCTTAGCAGTTGTTCCACTTCGTTTGGGTCCACTGTGAGGTAGCGGTCGTCGAGCGCCACTACCGGCCCCATGGTGCATGAGCCCGGACAATTGACTGTCTCCAGGGTGAATTTCATATCCGGAGTGGTTTGTCCTGCTTTGATTTCCAGACGGTCCTCGAACGCCTCGAGCACTCTTTGGGAGCCCCGGACATAGCAAGCAGTTCCCAGGCAAACCTTAATGGTATGCTCCCCCTGGGGCTCCAGGCTGTAAGCGGTATAGAATGTGGCTATATGATAAATGCGCGATAGAGGAACTTGTAATTGCTGACTCAAATAGCGCAAAGCCGGTTTAGGCAGGAATCCCAACTCTTGGTTGATTCCATTCAAGATTGCGGGAATCGGTACTTTCTCGTGTTTATGACAATCGATAATCTGGTCGACACGCCTCTGCATCTCGGGAGTCATCTCGATTTCCGGGAGCATGTGACCGTTGTCGCCGGGCTTGTGCTGCACAGGACAGCGTTCGAGGCAACTGCCGCAGCCGGTGCACTTGTCCTCGTCAATGTAACGCGCTTTGCGGCGCACCTTCACTTCGAAGTTGCCCACATAGCCGTTGACTTCCTCGACTTCCGAGTAGGTCAACAACTCGATGTTCGGATGCTGGCCCACCGACACCATTTTCGGGGTCAGGATACAGGCGGCGCAGTCCAGAGTAGGGAAAGTCTTGTCGAACATGGCCATGTGCCCGCCGATGGAGGGTTCCTTCTCCACCAGATAGACTTTCTTGCCGGCATCGGCTAGTTTCAAGGCCGCCTCGATCCCGGTAATTCCAGCACCCACAATCATGGCCGACTGATCGAGTTGAACCTCCCGCCCGGTTAGCTCCCTGTGCCAGCGGACCCGGTTCACGGCGCCGGCCACCATGCGCTTGGCTTTTTCGGTGGCCTGTTTGCGGTCGCTGTGAACCCAGGAGCACTGCTCCCGGATATTGGACATCTGGAACAGGAAACGGTTCAGGCCCGCATCCTCGACTGCTCCGCGGAAGGTGTTCTCGTGCATCAGCGGAGAGCAGGAGGAGACCACTACCCGTGTTAAATTGTGTTCCTGGATGTCTTTTTTAATCATTTCCTGCCCCGGGTCGGAACACATGTATTTATATTCGCGGACCACCTCCACCTCGGGCAGGTTTTTAGCGTATTCCGCCACCGCCCGGATATCGACGGTATTGGCTATATTGGTCCCGCAGTGGCAGATATAAACTCCTATTCGTTCGCTCATTGTTATTCGCTCCTGGCCGCTAAGATCGCCTCTGTGGGTGTCAGGTTGTCACCCAGAGCCACTTGTTCGGGCTCGAGGCCCAGGGAGAGACCCAGAAGTTGACTGAAATAGAGTACAGGGATATTGCAATCGGTGCCGATTTGACGGCTTATCTTGCGCTGGTAGGCCTCCAGGTTGATCTGGCACAGGGGGCAGGCAGTGGAGATGCAGTCGGCACCGATTATTTGGGCCTGGCGCAGGATTTCTCCGACAAGCTCCCGGCCTACTTTCGGCTGAGTAATCATTAACATCCCGCCGCAGCATTTGGTCATCATGGGAAAATCGAGTGGCTCGGCACCGATCCAGCTCATTAGCCGGGCCATTACATCAGGGAACTCCGGATCGTCGATATCCCCGAACGGCCGGGTAATCTGGCAGCCGTAGTAGCAAGCTACTTTCAGTCCCTCGAAGCTGCGCACCACATGCTGGCGGATCTCCTCTTCACCGAGGTCGTTCACCAGTACTTCGAGTATATGACGTACTTTTATACCGCCGTTGTAATCCTCGCCGCCGGCTTTCAAGGCCCGACGGATGTTCTCGCGCAACTTGGGGTCCTCGCCGAAATATTTATTGGTTTTGTGCAGGGACAGATAGCATCCGGCGCAGGCCGTAACCAGGTCGCAGCCGGTTTTTTCGGCCAGGGCCAGGTTCCTGGCGGACAGGACAAAGGAGCGGTGTTCCCGGATGGCCGTGTAGGCGGTGGCCCCGCAGCAGTTCCAGTCTTCGAGTTCAAGCATCTCGATACCAAGCACGCGGGCCACGTTGCGGGTCGAGATGTCATAGGCCTTGTTTGTGGCGGCTTGCGAACAGCCGGGATAATAAGAGTAAGTGTTTGCAGATGGAGCAATCATGGTTTTCAAGCTCCTTTTTCGGCTTCAGCGATCATTTTCCTCAGGCTTCCCCGGTGCTTGATGCGATGGGGCCGGATTGGTAGACGTTTTTTAAGCAATAACCTCAGGCTCAGCCCGAGCTGACCAAGGACCTTTAACGGGTTCGTGGCCAGGAAGTAGCGAACCATAAGCTCGCCTTCATTACTGCGCCCGGAGCGGTCGACCGTTTTGACAAAGACCCGCGCCATCTGGGCAGTGGTCGAGCTGCGGTCGATAAAACCGTATCGGTTGCCCAGGCGTTTGAGTTCGTACATCACATCGGTGAACTTGATCCCGGCCGGACAGCGCACAGTGCAGCTGTAGCATGAGGCGCACAGCCACATGGTGTTTGACTTCAGCACCCGTTCCAGCAACCCCGCGCGCACGGCAGCGATTATCTCGCGTGGGCTGAAATCCATCCGGCTGCTGGTGGGACAGGAACCCGAACAGGTGCCGCACTGGATGCACTGATTAATGCGCTCTCCATCGGGAATGGCGTAAATATCCTTTAAAAAAATCTGTTTCAGCTCTTCGGCTGCCACAGCTTCCATCGGACCTCCCAGTGGTAAACGAATTTGGCATAGGAAGGGAAAGAAAAAATTTCTCTAGTGTACATGGCATTAATGATGCCAATAAGGGAAGGTGCTGTCATTCTTTTAGCTAATCTGTTGAAACTAAATCAGATAAGCAAATCGGCAGGACTGGATAGCGGTGGCCGGAATGCACTCTTGAGCGGCGAATTCCCGTGGAAGCGCCGAAAATCCGTGGGTTCTCTTGGAAAAACCAGGCTTTGATATCTACAGAAAACACATGGTAACCAGACGAACAAGTTTATTTCGGAATCATTCAGGATGCAGGGCGGGAGGATTTCGACAAAGGGAGTAAGCCACTGAATACTGTTGCGAGGTTTAATCGAGGCCGTGTTTGCGGAGTTTGTCCCGGAAGGTGGAGGGTTTCATACCCAGGTTGTTGGCGGCGGAGGTTTTGTTTCCTTTTGTTTCTTCCAGGGCCCGTTGGAGCAGCTCTCGCTCCATGCAGTCCATAGTGGATTTGAAACTGCCCGGCGGTTCGGTTAAAGTATCGACGGAGGTGGAGGAAAAATCGAAACTCCATGGGGAAAGCTCTCCCCGGCCGGTGATAAAGGCTTGTTCCAGCTTGTGGTAAAGCTCCCGCACATTGCCCGGCCATTGGTAGGACTGCAGGCGGGAGGTAATCTCGTCGGTCAGGGTCGCTTGCCCGTCTTCCGCAATCCGGCTTAAGGAGTGCTCCGCCAGCAACGGGATGTCCTCGAGATGTTCTCTTAACTGTGGGAGGTGGATCTCCAGCACTTTGAGGCGATAGAAAAGGTCCTCACGAAAGGAGTTGTCAGCAATCTTTTGTGTCAGGTCCACCTTTGTCGAGGCGATGATGCGCACATCACAATGGATCGGAGTGGTGGAGCCCACCGGCTCGAAAACTTTTTCCTCGATTACTCTCAGCAGCTTGACCTGCTCGTTGAGGGGGATATCATCCACGTCGTCCAGGTACAGCGTTCCAAAACGAGCCAGTTCGATGCGGCCCTGCCTGCACTGGTCGGCTCCGGTAAACGCACCCCGCTCGTGTCCGAAAAGTTCGTTCTCGATCAGGGCCTGAGGAAAGACGGCGCAGTTGCACTTGACAAAGGGATGGGAGTGCCGCTTGCTCAGCTTGTGGATAACCGAGGCCACCAAGTCCTTGCCGGTGCCTGTTTCTCCGCAAAGGAGCACGTTGGCGTCGGAATCGGCGCAGATTCGAACGAGGTGTTTGAGGTGACGAATACCAGGGCTTTGGCCGATTATAAAATTTTCGATCTCCAGGTACTCTTTCGCAGGCAGGCCTTCGCGGGAAGGGTCCTTGCGGGCCATTTTCTTTTCGATGCGTTTGAGCAGAGGGATTAATTGATGATTGTCGAAAGGTTTGGTCACAAAATCAAGCGCGCCGTTTTTAATAGCCTCCACCGCCAGAGGGATTGTTCCGAAGGCGGTCATAATGATTACCTCGGTCGATGGTGCTAGCTCCTCCTTAATTACGCGCATCAGCTCCAGACCGTCGATCCCCGGTAGCTTCAGGTCGGTGATCACCACATCAATCCCCTCCCGCTCGAGTATATCCATTGCCAGGGAGGCCTCGGGCACCGCCTGCACTGCATGACCGATCTGGATCAGGTCTTCGGTCAGGGTTAGTCTCTTGGACTCTTCATCTTCTACAATCAGTACTTTCATCGGATCCAAAGACGTCTATAATGTTCTATTGCAGGAACTTAGAAGAACTTTATGTATAAATATACAGAAAAATCTGGTTCTGCAAGTCGATCACCAGTTATTCGGCAGGTAAATTCACGGTTCGTTTGCCGGAGGAGAGCCGAACCGGTGTTACGGCTCGGCCACGGTGATTGTCAATAGGCTTCCAGTAGCACCCTGAAAACGGAGCCTTTGCCGGGGGTGCTCTCCACCTCGACCTGACCGCCCATCCGTGAAACAAGTAATTGGCAAAT
>Ga0114922_10006615_pt1 | contig 10613 bp, 12 predicted proteins | sample AartaG_FD_100975 | JGI IMG/M metagenome (GOLD analysis project Ga0114922, IMG submission 100975) | Deep subsurface microbial communities from Aarhus Bay to uncover new lineages of life (NeLLi) - Aarhus_00045 metaG | ecosystem: Environmental > Aquatic > Marine > Oceanic > Sediment | place...
TCCGGACTGTGGCGCCTATCCTAGACAGAGCCATTCAGGCACAATTCCAAGCTGGCCACCGCACCTTGACCCGGTCACCCGCCCGTGCTACATTGGAAGAGGCGAGAACACGTCCCTGTAGCTCAGCAGGATAGAGCGGCTGCCTTCTAAGCAGCGGGTCGTGGGTTCGAATCCCGCCAGGGACGCCAGGCTTCACGCTCAAGAGCTTGTGAACAGTTCACAAAAGTTCACAAGCGAAATTCTTGATGCATTCCTGAGTTCCAGAGCTACAGGGACAAGTCCTAAGACTATAAGACTCTACCATCTAGCCCTTGATAACTTTATCGGCTATCCTATCACCTATGAAGGCATCAACCGCTATCTGAACTCTCTTACCTGTGGTAATGCCAAGTACAACTACTACCGTTGTATCAAGACACTTTGCAGATGGCTGTATCATACTGACCAGCTACCTACCAATCCTATTGAGAAGGTCTTACCACCACGAAGGCAGAAGAAGCTATTGCCAGCTATATCAAAGGAGCAACTAGACATACTGGTAAAGCATTCCCTTACCGAGAGGGATAAAGTTGTTCTCAACCTCCTATGGTATTCAGGTATGCGACTATCAGAAGCCGCCAGTGTAACAGCTAAGGACTTCAATTGGAGTGAAGGGACTGTTCTCATTCTAGGCAAGGGCAATAAGTTTCGCAAAGCTCTAGCTGGTAATGGTGTCGTAAGAGACTGGTTCACCAACCATGATAGTCTAGGGATAACAGCAGATGGTATTTCAACCATGCTCAAGAGGTTAGGTAAGGCTACAGGGATTCATTGTAACCCTCATAGCTTTAGGAGAGGCTTCTGTGTCCACAATGTAAAAACAGGATTGTCTAATAAGGTAATTCAAAGTTTAGGTGGCTGGGAGTCTCCAGATATGGTCAGCCACTATGCCCAATCGCTGACGTTCGAGGAAGCCTTGAGCCTATATGAAGCTGTTAATTGCGCCCCTTTACATGAAAACGCTGCCAAGCCTAAATTTGCTCAGGAAGGCAGGTAAACCATCAACAAGAAGTTCATACACCATTATTGGCATTGTTGATAGGTGAAGAAGGAGATTGGGTGTAAAATAAGGTAATGAAAATAACTTAATCATATCTGAATCACTAGGAAGAGCTTCTTCTATTTTAGGTTCTTTCGGGCTATTTTCCGAACACCATTCGCACGGGCTTGTGGAATAATGACCTGCACAATTCAACGGTCGAACTTCATAGATAGAACAACATGAATTTAATAGGAATGGACAAGGAACTTGAATATCAAAATAACTTGAACTTAGAGGATTATTAGCATGTCTGAGAATTGCAGCAGGGTTACGCTCTTGCATAGCTGAGTTCAACTCAGCATCAAGTTTAAGGGAAATATCCCATGCAGATTCTTTCCATTGTGGGTAGTTATTTAGGAAATTATTCAATACAACATCGTGCGAATATAGATAATCAACAATTAATATTCCATGAGCCAAAAACAATCCTACATGTTGGTAGCAGCAATGGAAACATCCCTTCTTGCAGGAGATTTGCTCGCCTTCTTTTAGAGTCTTTATGTAACCATTGTAAAGATTTGAATATATTTGAGGTAGCACTCGCCGATATTCATCACAAAATTGTTTACGCCTAGCCCCACTTAACCCTTTGTATGCCTTCTTCTTTATATTCTTCATCTGGTGAGTTTTTTGCATATTCTTTATTATAACATCTTGAACATAATTATCTAACCGACTAATCTCAAAAACCTTTGCCTAAGTAGCAGCGGGTCGTGGGTTCGAATCCCGCCAGGGACGCCAGGTAAATCCTCTTGCCCTCCGTGATGCTGCCACAAACGCCGCGCCGGTACCTCTCGCCGACTTCCTCAACAGCCATATTCCCGAACCTCCTTCTCCTCGAGAGCGACAGCATTGCCGATATGGCTTCATACTATAGCGCTAAGAACCTGGCACGGTAGAGAACGCTTGCATTACAGGCACCTTTAGTGGTAAATTGCTGACTTGGGAGCAATGATAAAACAGGGGGTCTGAATTTGTCATCAAAGTTATCAGCGGTGCTGGAACCGTACCGTGAGCAGAAAGGGGCTTTAATCCCCGTCCTACAGGAAACACAAGAGAAATTTGGCTATCTCCCCGAGGCAGCGATATCGGAGATAGCCAAATTTCTCGGCTTATCCCAGAGCATGGTCTACGGTGTTGCCAGCTTCTACGCCCAGTTCCGGTTTGAACCACAGGGCAAGCACCTGATAAAGGTCTGTCAGGGTACTGCCTGTCACGTCAGGGGAGCCGCCCGCATACTGGACGAAGTAGAGAAACAGCTCGGCATTAAACCAAGGGAAACTACCAGGGACATGGAGTGCAGTCTGGAAACCATAGCCTGCTTTGGCTCGTGCGCCCTGGCACCGGTTATGGTCGTTGATGAAAAGGTCTACGGCCGGACGACACCAGCCAGGGTACGGGAAATCCTGGCTAAGCATAACGAGCCGAGGGGAGCTTGATATGACACTCACCTTCGCCGAAATACAGACTCGTGCGGAAGCCGAGTGGACAGCACACAGAAATAGCGAAAACCCCCACATACTTATCGGCACCGCCACCTGTGGCCTGGCGGCGGGGGCTCTGGATGTGCTGGAGGCCATCAAGGAACAGCTAACCAAAAGCACTATTGAAGTCGCCATCACCGAGGTCGGCTGCATCGGGACCTGCTACGCCGAGCCTATCATCAATATCATCAAGCCCGGTCGCCCCCATATTTACTACGGCAGCCTCACCCCGGAAACCGCCGCCCAAATAATCGAGGATTACCTGGTCAACGATAACCCCCGCCCCGACCTGGCTATGGGCACCGACGGCGAAGACGAAATAGAAAACATCCCCAGGTTCTTCGAGCTGCCCATGCTCAAACCTCAGGTGCGGGTTGCCCTGCGCAACTGCGGGCTCATCGACCCGGAAAACATCAACCACTATATCGCCAACGGCGGCTATAGCGGACTGAACAAGACTCTCACCATGACCCCGGAAGCAGTAATTGCCGAGATAAAGAAGTCCGGGCTGCGTGGCCGCGGTGGTGCCGGCTTTCCTACCGGCCTGAAGTGGGAATTCTGCCAGCAGGCACCAGGGGAGACAAAATACGTCATCTGTAATGCCGACGAAGGCGACCCCGGTGCCTTCATGGACAGGTCCCTCCTGGAAAGCGACCCTAACGCCGTTCTGGAGGGTATACTCATCGGTGCCTACGCCATCGGCGCCACCGAGGGATATATCTACATCAGGGCTGAATACCCTTTAGCCATCAAACGCCTGAAAACCACGCTGCAACAGATGGCAGACTACGGCCTGATCGGGGATAAAATCCTCGGCTCCGATTTCAGTTTCCACATCAAAATCAAGCAGGGAGCCGGTGCTTTCGTCTGCGGCGAAGAGACTGCCCTGATGAGGTCTATCGAAGGTAAACGCGGTATGCCCAGCTCCCGCCCCCCGTTTCCCGCCCAGTCCGGCCTGTGGGGCAAACCGACCAACATCAATAATGTGGAAACGTGGAGCAATGTCTCCGCAATCATGCAGCGAAGCGGCGACTGGTACGCCAGCTACGGCTCGGAGAAAAGCAAGGGCACCAAGACCTTCGCTCTGGCTGGCAAGATAAACCGCACCGGACTCATTGAGGTCCCCATGGGTACTCCGCTATCGGAGATTATTTTTGACATCGGCGGAGGCATTATCGGGGACAAGGAATTCAAGGCGGTACAGACCGGGGGGCCCTCCGGTGGTTGTCTCCCCGCCAGCCTGCTGCATCTACCCGTTGACTACCAGTCCCTGACCGAAGCCGGCTCCATCATGGGCTCGGGAGGCATGGTGGTTGCCGATGAAGAGACCTGTATGGTAGACCTGGCCCGGTTTTTCCTTTCCTTCGTCCAGGATGAATCCTGCGGCAAGTGTGTCCCCTGCCGCGTTGGCACCAGGCAGATGCTCAACATGCTGGAGCACATCACCCGGGGGGAGGGGCAGCCCGGTGACATCGAGCGCCTGGAGAAGCTGGCTCACCTGATTAAAGCCACCTCGCTCTGCGGACTGGGGCAGACCGCCCCCAACCCGGTACTGACCACAATCCGCTACTTCCGCGATGAATACGAAGCTCACATTAACGAAAAGAGGTGTCCGGCACTATCCTGTAGCACCTTGATTTCCTATTACATCCTCCCCGATAAATGCCAGGGCTGCGGCATATGTCTGCGCAACTGTCCGGTTGATGCCATTATCGGTGACAAGAGAATGGTGCACATTATTGACCAGGAGAAGTGTATCAAATGCGGCACCTGTCTTGATGTTTGTCCGGAGCGCTTCAGCGCCGTAAAGAAGGTCTCCGGCGAGGAGATTGAAGTGCCCAGCGAGCCGATACCGGTAACCCCGCTGAAAAAAGCTGAAGCCGCGGACAAGACCCCAGTTTAATCAGAACCCGTCTTACTCCGCGGGTACTAGCACCACCCATCAGCCCCAACCGCGGAGCTTCATTGCCTCAGCCACACGATTGACAGCAACGCAATATGCTGCCAGACGCACGCTAACCTTCTGCTTCAACGATTCCGCCAGCACGGACTGAAATGCCCGGCTCATATGCTGATTTAGCCGCTGGTGCACCTGCTCTTCACCCCAGTAATACTTATCCAGGCTCTGCACCCACTCAAAATAAGAAACCGTAACTCCGCCAGCGTTACACAGGAAATCGGGGATTACCATGATACCGTTGCTGGTCAGCACATTATCCGCCTCCGCGGTGATAGGCCCATTAGCCAGCGCTCCCACCAACCTCGCTTTGATTCTGGAGGCATTCTCCTTGGTGATTACATTCTCCAGAGCCGACGGACATAATATGTCAACATCCATCTCCAGCAGCTCGGCGTTGCTAATATTTTCCGCCTGCGGGAAGTTTATCACCGAGCCTGTTTCCACTTTGTGCTGCAAAACCTGCCGCGGATCCAGCCCCCCCGGATTGCAAATACCCCCCTTAGAATCACTGACGGCAACAATCTTAGCTCCGGTAATCACACGCATCAGCAGAGCCACATTGGAGCCAACGTTACCATAGCCCTGAACCGCCACGGTTGCCCCGGATAAATCCATCCCCAGGTGTTTGGCTGCCTCCATTATGGTATACACCCCGCCACGGCTGGTGGCATCGACTCGACCCAACGACCCCCCCAGATTTACTGGCTTACCGGTTATCACCTCCGGTATGTAGTAACCCTTCAATTTGGAGTACTCGTCCATCATCCAGGCCATTATCTGAGGGTTGGTATACACATCGGGAGCAGGGATATCCCGGTAATAACCGATGAATTCCCAGATGGCATCTATATAACCGCGGCTCAGTCTTTCGATCTCAACAGGAGACATCTCTTTGGGGTTGCAGATAACACCCCCCTTGCCACCCCCGAAAGGGGCATTCACAACAGCACACTTCCAGGTCATCAACATCGCCATAGCCCGGATAGTATCAATGGTTTCTTCGGGATGAAACCTGATACCACCTTTGAAAGGACCGCGGGCATTATTGTGCTGAATCCTGAACCCCTTGAATACCTTGATTTGCCCATCATCCATCCTAACCGGTACGGACACCTGAAACTCCTTCATCGGTTCCCTGAGAATAGCGTGAATCCCGGCATCCAGATTGATAAAACTGGCTATCTCATCCAACTGAGCCTGGGTCATCTCAAATAGATTCAACTGCTTTTCAACCATTCTTATCACTCCCTCTTTATAGATTAAAATTTATATCTTTTCCGTTATGGTCTTCTCCTGAAGGTGTTTCTTCGCCTCCGGTATTGATATTTCGCCAAAACACAAGAACGATGCCATCAGCACTTCTCGAACACAAGCAAGGGCTGGGGAAACCTGCTTCTTTATGTTAAGCCCGAACCCACTTTGAGATATGAGGGTTTTCTGTTGCTGCTTACCTGATGATATGTTATACTTTCTTGAACATCATTTCAATAAATAGGAGGGAATTTCAGACTTGCCTGATACCGCCACCATAAAACAGCTACTAGAAGCCGGGGCGCACTTCGGTCACCAGACCAGTCGCTGGCACCCTCGCATGAAGAAATACATCTTTACCAAACGCAACGGTATCCACATCATTGACCTGGAGCAAACAGCGAGTATGCTGGATAAAGCCTGCGCCTTCATCCGCCAGGTAACCGAGGATGGCGGCGCCATTCTCTTTGTCGGTACCAAGAAGCAGGCACAAGAGTCAATAGTAAATGAGGCTCAGCGCTGCGGCATGTACTACGTCAATCAATGCTGGATAGGCGGGACACTGACCAATTTCGCTACCATTCAGGCAAGAATAGATTACCTGGTTCGCCTTGAGGACCAGCAGAGCCGCGGGGAGCTTAGCCGCCTGCCCAAAAAAGAGGCACTGAAACTGGATAAAGAGATAACCAAACTCAACCGACAGATGGGCGGCATTAAAGAAATGACCAGCCTGCCGTCAGCGATATTCATTGTTGACCCTGTCAAAGAGAATATCGCCCTGGCTGAAGCAAAACGGGCCGGCATTCTGGTCGTGGCGATTTCTGACACCAATTGCAACCCCAACACAATAGATTACCCTATCCCGGCTAATGATGACGCCATCAGAGCCATCAAGCTGGTATGCAGCAAGATTGCCGATGCTGTCATTGAGGGCAGCACCAGCCAGGCAGCTGCCGCACCCGAACCGGCTACCGATGAAGCCGAGCCAGAAACTGCGGCTGATGAGACCGCCGCGCTATCCCCGGAAATTGCCGGTGATGAATAAGGGCCCAGGAGGAAGGCTTGAAAATCTCCACCGACTTTATCAAGGAACTGAGGAAACAATCCGGGGCTGGCATCATGGAGTGCCGCAACATCCTTATCGAAACCGAAGGGGACATGGCAAAGGCACTCGAGTTCCTCAAGGAAAGAAGCCTGTTTAAAGCGGAGGAAAAGAAGAATCGTTCTGCCCTCCAGGGGTTGGTTGAAGCCTATATCCACACGCGAGGGCGCATCGGGGCCATGGTTGAAGTGAACTGCGAAACCGACTTTGCTGCCCAGACCGACGAATTCAAAGAGCTAGCCCACAACCTCGTCCTGCAGGTTGCCGCCCAAAACCCCCAATTCATCTCACCGGAGGAAGCCCCGGAAGGAGCTGAAATAGCCGCAGAAACAGACTGCCTGCTGTGCCAGCCCTATATTAAGAACCCCGATATGACCGTGCAGGATATCATTAATGAAGTCATCGCCAAGGTAGGGGAGAATATCAAGGTAAGCCAGATTGCCCGCTTCGCCCTGGGTGAGTAGCAAATTAAACTTAAAGGTTTATGGGGACGAAATGGACGCAACTAAATATAAGCGCGTTTTACTCAAGCTGAGCGGCGAGTCCTTCAGCGGCAAAGAGGAGTTTGGCATCGACACCGCTACCTTGAGAAGGATTGCGCAACAAATCAAGCAGGTAGTGGAAATGGGGGTGGGGATAGCCATCGTTGTTGGCGGCGGTAACATCTGGCGCGGCGCCCAGGCGGAGAGGGAAGGTATTGACAGGGTCACCGCCGATTACGCCGGTATGCTGGCTACCGTGATAAACGCCCTCGCCCTCCAGGATGTTCTGGAAAGAGAAGGGGTAACCACGAGGACACTGACGGCTATCGGTATTCAGCAGGTAGCCGAACCGTACATCCGACGCCGCGCCATCCGCCATATTGAAAAGGGCAGAGGCGTTATCTTCGCCGGCGGCACCGGCAACCCCTACATGACTACCGACACCGCAGCCGCCCTGCGCGCCATAGAAATCGAAGCCGATGTCCTGCTCATGACTAAAAACAATGTCGATGGCGTCTACGACACCGACCCCTTAATAAATCCCGACGCCAAGAAGTTCGAAAGGCTCACCCATCTCGAAGCCCTGAACCTGCGGCTGGAGGTGATGGATGCCACCGCTCTCTCGCTGTGCCTGGAAAACAAGTTACCCATCATCGTCTTTGACCTCCAGGCACCGCGCAGTCTGGAAAGAGCCATAACCGGGGAGGCTATCGGTACCGCTATCGCCAGTGAGAAATGATTGACCATACCTTAAAGAACGCTGAAAATAAGATGCAAAAAACGGTCGATGGCTTTCAGAAGGAACTAGCCACCATCCGTACCGGGTACGCCACACCCGCCATCATTGAACACGTCAAGGTAGACTACGCCGGCGTACCCACACCGCTCAATCACATTGCCGGTATCTCGGCACCAGCCGCTGACCTTCTCGTCGTGCAACCCTGGGACAAAGGGAGCCTGCAGACTATTGAAAAAGCTATCCTGACCTCTGACCTCGGGCTAACCCCCATTAGCGATGGCAACATCATCCGCATCAATATCCCACCTCTATCCGAAGAACGAAGACAGGAGCTAATCAAGCTGGTCCACAAGCGACTCGAGGAGAGAAGAATCGCCATTCGTAACTTGAGACACGAGGGCATGAACGAACTCAAGGAGCTGGAGAGGAACAGGGAAATCTCCCAGGATGAGCACAAGAGAGCCTCAAACCAGCTCCAGCAGATTACCGACCACCTTATTACCGGCGCCGAAAAGGTTGCCGAGGGCAAGGAAAAGGAACTCAGTAACATCTAGCTTACCCTGAAGTGCCACCAAGATGAGAGTCACAGAAAGAAAAATTACCCGGCTCCCCAGACATCTCGCCATTGTTCCCGACGGTAATCGCCGCTGGGCAGAGCAGCACGGGCTGACTAAAATCGAGGGTCACCGTGCCGGAGCCAAAAACACGCTCCGCATGGTGGAATATCTTAACGAATACCCCATAGAATACGTCACGCTCTACGGGTTTTCCACAGAAAACTGGAGCCGCCCCGGAGAGGAGATTGAAGACATCTTCCAGCTTCTGCTGGAATTCCTACATAGCTACGTCCCGGAAATCCACAGGAAGGGCATCAAGCTCTGCCACCTGGGACGGCTTCACGAACTCCCGAAATCGCTGCAACTAGCCATAAAAGGAGCCGCCGAACGCACCCGGGAAAATACCGGCATGACACTCAACGTCGCCTTTAACTACGGGGGACGTGCCGAAATTGTCGATGCCGTCCGCACCATCATCGCCGAAGGGGCTAAAGCCGAGGACATAGACGAAAAACTGCTCAACAACCATCTCTACACTGCCGGTATACCCGAAGTCGACCTGCTCATCCGTACCGGAGATGAGCTAAGGCTGAGTAACTTTCTCATCTGGCAGACAGCCTACAGCGAGTACCACTTCACCAATGTCCTGTGGCCCGACTTTGGCAAAGAAGACATTGAAAAAGCGCTGCTATCCTATAGCCAGAGGGAAAGGCGCTTTGGCGGGCCCTAACCCCGGTCAGGAGCTATGCTCAGGAAAAGGTTGCTAACGGCGCTGTGGGGGCTGCCACTCCTTGCTATCATCATCTGGTTTGGCGAGCCCTGGTTCACCATATTCATCGCCATCTGGGCAGCCCTGGCAGTGTTCGAATTTTACCGCCTCGTCGCCAACACCAGGGCAAAGCCACTCACCTATTTCGGGCTGGCTTGGACGGTATTTTTTATCGTCAGCCGCAATCCAGAGGTGATATCCACCCTTGAGCCGTATTTTGACACCAGCCTGCTGCCCCCCCTGCTGCTCGCCTCGGCAGTAACCCTATCCCTCATCCTGCTTCTTCCCTACGCCCGGCAGAAGCAGGAGACGGTCTTCGCCAGATGGGCCTGGACGATAGGGGGCATCATCTACGTGGGCTGGCTGCTCAGCTACCTGGTAGCCCTCAGGGGGCTGGAAGACGGCCGGAACTGGGTGTTTTTTGCCCTGCTCGTCACCTTCGCCTCGGACAGCGCCGCCTTCTTCACCGGCAAAGCCCTGGGTAAACACAAGCTCGCCCCGAGCATCAGCCCCGGCAAGACCTGGGAAGGGGCCATCGGCGGCATAATCGGTGCCATCATCATCAGCCTCCTTTTCATCCTGCCCACACCCCTCAACCTGCCCCTGAGCTGGGGACAGGCAATACTGCTGGGCCTGCTGGTCAGCATCTTCGGCCAGCTCGGGGACCTCATTGAATCCCTGTTCAAGCGGAAGATGGGAGTAAAAGATTCGGGTAATCTCATCCCGGGGCACGGAGGCGTCCTGGACCGCATCGATAGTGTTGTCCTGGCAGGCATAGTGGTATACTACTATGTGATATGGGTAGCTATGTAAAGCGACTGGCCGTGCTGGGCTCGACCGGCTCCATAGGACAGCAGACGCTGGATATCGTCCGCGCCCTGCCCCACCACTTCCAGATAATCGGGCTGGCTGCCGGAGGAAACTCCAGGCTGCTTTCTCAGCAAATCACCGAGTTCAAACCGAGGTTCATTCACCACCAGAATCAGAAAGCAGCCGCACCCCAGACCAACGCAGCCTATGAATTCCTCCCTCCGGAAGAAATTGCCCGCCACCCGCAGGTGGATACTGTGGTCATCGCCACCTCCGGGAAAGCCGGGCTCAGCCCAACGCTAGCCGCAGTACGCGCCGGCAAGAACATCGCCTTAGCCAACAAAGAGGTGCTGGTGATGGCTGGTGAGATTATCACCA
>Ga0114922_10006616_pt1 | contig 10611 bp, 9 predicted proteins | sample AartaG_FD_100975 | JGI IMG/M metagenome (GOLD analysis project Ga0114922, IMG submission 100975) | Deep subsurface microbial communities from Aarhus Bay to uncover new lineages of life (NeLLi) - Aarhus_00045 metaG | ecosystem: Environmental > Aquatic > Marine > Oceanic > Sediment | place: Aarhus...
AGTCTGTCGAGTTCCGCCTGCCAAACCAATTGACGACAGGTCTTCCAAGTCCTTCGCCATCCAGTTCAGAGGGGTTATTTCTCCGTTACCGCGCTTAATTTGGATTGCAGCTAGTAACCTGCAGATTGGAGCTGTCTTAGGGCGGGAGTTTCCCCAGTCCCTCCGATATAAATTGATATCGGAAGGATGCCATATCACGACGTCAATGAACCGGCTCTTTACGCATGGCCAGTGCAAATGGACAAGCTGACGGTGGTCCCCATCCTGATCGAGAACCTTCATTAGAGGCAACCGCCTCAATTGACTAAACAACCATGCTTCAATCTCTGCCTCGTAATAGAAGTCGAAAGCTCCCTCACCTTCATTCTTAACAAACCGGCGAGCTATCTGTCGAATGCACGTTTCGAGCGCTACGCGATACTCTCTGAGCCTCATCTATTTGCTTTTTGCTTAGATTTATTTGACAAAAGTATAGCAGAAGTCAGCATTTGGGGAGATTTCCCGAAGTTTTGTTTGAGAGGGAGCTGATTCGGCAGAATTCCAGGGACACTATGCCAATTAGGCCTACTGCAAATCAGGTGTCATGTCCCCAGAATACCAAAAGCGGTAGGGTCTTGAGGGTACTCGAGGAAGCTGCCGAGAGGCTGCAAATCGTCATTCTGACGAGCCATCCAGAAGGGTACGAAGCGCTAAGAGAGGCAAGGTTTCTTGACCTAGAAGAGCTCCTTCGGCGATGAACGCCACTTTGAGCACAGTTCCCTGAAGTCGGTTCATCGAACCGTGAGTCTGCCATGAGAGCATGGGTTAACACTTGTCCGTAATGGGCTGTTCATTGCACAATGACTCAAATTGTGCAACGCAGTCTAAGAAAGGCTAAGGATGGCAGGGGGTATGATTTCACAATGTCGTGAACCCATACGAGTGCGCAGCGTCAGCACATGGCATAGTTTGGGGGCCAAGGTTAACGGTCACTTTGAGGTTCTAGACAAGTCCACACTTCGATTTGCGGCCGGCGTTTGCCGTATCCTATAAGCACCAAGGGAACATTGACTGCAACTCGAGAGCCTTACTTTCCCTTTCTTCTTATCGTCTCGACAACGGTAGTTGAAGGTTTCCTCTTGGCCTCTTCAACAGGGATGAATCTGCCGGTTTTTGCATCTCTCCCTATTTTTTGCTCAGTTTCTTTCTTGGCTCCCATTACTCTGCCCTCCTCTCGAAACTGCCATTGGCTTTGCGGAATTGCGGTACTCTAGTTAACAATCATACAGCGAATAGAGCTATGTATCAACCACGATCAGCTAAGTCTCGAGGAGACAGGTATTGCGAGACTGATGCGCATAGTGGCAAGTGAGGATCCAAAAGGTCCCCTTTATAGGAGAGGCGACTGGACTTTCTAGCGTTTCGTTCAATACTCCAGCAGGGGTTTTCGGGATTTAATTGTTGATAGATCGTCGGCATGCCTCCAGTTTGTTTGACAGACGCCCCATAGCAGAGTAATAATTAGACAAAAGGGAAGTGCAAAGGAGGTATTAATATGGCGACTGATGTAGAAAGGATGTTCGAAGATTATCTTGCGGCTTGGAATTCACACGATGTGGAGAAGATACTTACCTTCTTCACAGATGACTGCGTCTACGAGGATGTGGCTATTGGAGCGGTCAACCGCGGCAAGGAAGAAGTGAAGGCCTTCGCCAGCGCTACCTTCGCTGCTTTCGCCAACCTCAAGTTCGAGCGAACGTCCAGTTTCGTCGCCGGCGACTGGCGAGGCGCCGAGTGGATCATGAGTGGCACACACGGCGGCGATTTTCCCGGGTTACCAGCCACCGGCAAGAGATTCTCCATAAGGGGCGCTTCGATCACTGAACTGCACGAAGGTAAGATCAGGCGAAACAGCGACTACTGGAATCTGGCTTCATTTCTGCAACAGATCGGCGTGATGCCTGCTGCGCCTCCTTCGGAATAGCATCATCTGCTGGCTGAAGAGAAACAGCCCGGACGCCGAGAAGTGGGCGAAGTGCAATTCACCCGCACTGTGGTGAGTTAAAGATTCAATGCAATTTTGAAAAAACAACGTGCCTAATAAAAGGGCGTTCTGTTGGTTCGCCATTTTGTTAGATTGACATAGAGCCCTATTATACCTCCAGTCTGAGCCATCCGATTTGAGAAAAGGGCAAACCTTTTTGATATTATAGCGTGAAGGAGGTACTACCATGGGCGAATGGCTAAAGGGTAAGAGTGCAGTAGTAACTGGTGCTGGGTGTGGGGTGGGTAAGGAAATCGCTATGGCGTTGGCTGCTGAGGGGGTCAAGGTAGTGGTCAATGATCTCGGTGGCGCTGTTGATGGGACAGGAGGTTCAAAAGAACCAGCCAATGAGGTGGTTGCCGAGATTAAGAAGCGGGGAGGAGTAGCTATTGCCAATTTTGATAATGTGGTGGACTTTGCTGCTGCTGAGAGGATTATTAAGAGCTGTGTGAAAAATTTTGGTAGGTTAGATATTTTGGTTAATGTGGCTGGCAACCTGAGAGATCGCATGATATGGAATATGACGGAACAAGAATGGGATTCGGTAATTGCGGTTCATCTTAAGGGCACATTCAACACTTGCAGACATGCCTGTGTAGTAATGAGGGAGCAAAAGATCGGGCGAATAATAAATACTATGTCTGCTGCCTGGCTGGGGACCACGGGACATGTAAATTATTGTGCAGCTAAGGGAGGGATAGTGAGCCTTACCAGGGCTATCGCTTGGGAAATGGGGAGGTTTGGAGTAACATGCAATTGCTTCTCTCCTGCCGCGGCCACAAGGATGACTATGACTGAAGCTATGAAGAAAAGCATGAAGAAACGACTTGAACTTGGAGTAATAACACAAAAGGCATATGATGACTTTCTTAGAATGCCTGGGCCAGAGGGTGCTGCTGCCATAGTACTATATTTGTCAACGGACCAGGCTGCCAATATAAATGGTGAGGCATTCTTTTGCCAAACTGGCAAGATTGCTCGTTACTCTAGGCCAGTGGAAGTAAAAGGCATTTACAAAGAAGGGTTATGGACACTGGAAGAGTTAATGGGGCTATTCCCTGACACGCTGGGGTAAAACTTGGTTACCCAGGATAGCCTGAACAAGGCAAAGGATAAGACATAATAAAATGGTCATTGGGCTTATTTTATGTTGAACTTATAGTCCTTCTTTCCGGTTAGAACGAGAGGAGGCAACTAGATTTCTGGATCTCATTATGTTTAATCTTAAGTTGGAGGAGGATGTAGAGCTTATTAGGGTAGGCAACACCCTGAAATAGTGGAGGGGCGCTAGGCTAAATTGTGTGCTTTGGCACAAGAGCCTCGCAGACTCGTGACCGACCAGCATGCATCCGTTGCCGGCACGGTACCCTTCTACATCATAGTGCTGCCGCAGGCTGTTGCACATTTGCCTGGATTGTTACTTAGTTGTACACCAAGCCAAAATGTGAGTCGGCAAAGCATCATGACTTTTTGGAGTGCCCATTTTGCAAGTTTGTAGCTAATAGAGCCGTTAAGTGAGCAAAAAACGTAAAAATCCGTACTAGATGTTGACATACTAACATTTAATTTGGATACTTTTGGGCTTCATGATCACGCTGGTCCCATGCTGTATGGTGTTGGGAGGATGCTTAAGATATCTGAGTTGCAGACAAGGTTCTAATCTTTAGGTTCACACAATCCCAAGATTCGTGTGGTATTGTCTGTTGACTTGACAAAGAGTATATTACTATGTTATATAAAACTAACTAACAGAAGGAGGCCCCCGATGAAAGACATACCACTAGATAAATTGTGGCAATGGTGGGAAGACCTGGCAAAACGCGAGCTAGAGCTTGAGCGTCAGTACAAACCTCTGATTGATGAACATGCACAAGTTCATGCCAAGAGGATGGCTCTTGAAAACCTCATGGCCCAAGGGCAGGTGGAGACAATCAACAAAGAGATGGGTGCCAAGTGGGAGGAACTGAGAAAATCGGAGCAAATGCCTTCTAAGGAACGAAAGCCATCCGACGTAGTTTGTGATGTGCTCTCACGAAAGGGTGTTCCTATGCATTACAGAGAGATACTTGAAGAGGTGAGCAAGGAAGGCATTGTCATAGGCGGTCATGATCCTGGCACCACCCTGATTGCATATCTCGGCCGCGACAAGAGGTTTTCGAAGGCACGCGAAATAGGTCGGGGGTACTGGCGACTAATGGAATGGGAAAAGTAGGGCAACAACTTAACAAATTGTGTAGGCGATGGCAAGGTTAAAGATAATTGTAAACGACGAGTTAATGGAAAAGGTCTCAGCATGTGTTGAGCAAATTTGGCCTAGTGACGGCGTGAGCGCAATCGGCCGTTTTGTCCGGGACGCAATAAGGCGGTATTTGAGGTATTGTAGGAATGGCAGAACTCGAGATATATCTTGAGAGCAAACTGCTTGAGGGAATCAGCAAGCTTGCTATGCAGCACTATGGAGAAGACAGCGAATCGTCTCGAAAGCGTGTAGTTGAGACGGCACTCAAGATGCGGATAGTTTGGGCAAGTTCAATAGAAAGGGGACAGCAGGAGACAGGCGAGGCAGTTAGTACCTGGGAGTTTGCAGAATCACCGGATACTGAAGAAAATGGCGATGCCATGCGCCGCTGGCTATTTAGGAGGTGAAAGATGATAACAACAGAGGTCATGAACAAAGAGCGATTAGACCGATACATTCATGAAGCAGCAAAGGCAGCTGCTTATGAGGAAGGGTTCGGTGTAGGAGGGTGCGACCTGAACCTGAGGAATTGGTGGGTAGCGTATACCAGACAATCCAGCCGGGAACAGTCAGAGAACGACCGCTTAGCGGAATACCTCCTAACATGTGCGAGATTCGCTAAGCAAAATAGCGCCATCGTTCCGAGGGAATACGTGATATACGACGCTGAATCTAGTGAAGACTTAAACCGCCCCGGTATGATTCGGCTGCGCAAAGAGTTAGTAGCAGGCAGGCGAATAGCCGGAATTATCATTCCTTTTCAGGGGCGTTTGTCTGCAGATCCCTTGCACCAGCTAGCCTTCGAGAGGGAGTGTGCCTACTATGGCGTACGGATAGTATACGGGGACGCCCCTGCTGGCGAGGATTGGGCAAGCCAAACGACCAGGCTTATCCAGGCCCAGGCGAACGCCTTGAGGGTAAAATGCAACCGTGACAATGCCCTGGCAGGAAACATTGCACGCGTTCTGGCAGGCAAAGTGCCAGCCCACAGAGCAGCCTACGGCTATGTCTACCGCACAGATAAGATTATCGAGCCTCGATCAGGTAGAGCTAAAGTACTCCGTGCCTGGTGGGAGGTAGACGAACTGGGACCCGATGGGGAGCCACTCTGGGGAAGCCCAGCCTGGGTGGTGATACAGATCTTCGTTTGGATTGGAGATGAGCATCGCACGGCTTACTGGGTTGCAAGTAAGCTGAATGAACTCGGGATTCGACCGCCCTACCGGACATCCTGGGCTCCCAAGACCGTAATTAAGATAGCCGGTCGGAGGTGTTATACGGGAAAGGCCGAGTACAATGCTAATGGCCGCGTTCCGAACCCAGATAGGCCTCTTGGTGACCTGACTCTAGGCATAAAGAGGACGCTCGTTCGGCCAAAACCTGATAGCGAAAAGGTGACATTTGATGTTCCATCTCTCATTACTGAAGAACAGTGGGTGAGAGCCAACAAAAATCTCAGGGAGCGAGGCCGTGGCCGGGGTAAGCAGGGTAGGAGGATAGTGGCATTGTTTCGTACTCGGATGCTTTGCCCGAAATGTGGAAAGCCTATGTCCGTCATGCAAAAAAATGGCAGCGATCAGGTCTACTATTATTGTCGGGCACATTATTGCCCATGGTTAAAAGACCCCTGCACCTACAATTGCTTTGTTCCGGGAACCTGGGACGATGAGGTCTGGGAGGAAATCTGCGCCATGTTAAGTGATAATGCCTGGGTGGAACAGCAACTGGATGCGGAGTTGTCTCAGAGTGCGGACATTGAAAAGCTTATCAGAATGGAGCAACTTAAGATCAGCCAGGTAAAACTTCGGGTCAGTAAGGTACAGGAAGGCTGGGAAAAAGGTTTCTACTCACCTGAGGAAGTCCAGATCAAACTTACCGAACACCGTGAAGCCATTGCCAAAGCAGAATCGGAGATTAGAAAGCTTCGTGAGCAAATAGCGAACAGGAGTCTCAGTGCCATCGAGGCTGAGCTGTTGCGGCAAGAGCTGAAGACCCTCCGTGACCGAAATCTTCAAGAGTCGACTTTCGAAGAGAGGGCTGACTTTGTTGCCAAGCTGGGAATCAAGATTCTGCCGTCAGAGGATTTGAAGTCCAGGAAGATATCTTGCCGGTTGAATCTCGCCAAAGTAAACGAAGGGAGGGAGCAGGCTGGTTTTGCAAAAGTGACCTTTGGTGGAGCTGGGGTGACAATAGGCAGAACTTTTAGACTCGCCTTCGCTCTCACTTTCTAGTAGTTATTACAATTCCCTCTGCGAGTCAAATAGCCAAAAGTAGAGGTCAAGTCGTTGCTCAATTGGTCAGTATCCTATTGTAGCCACAGCTACCTGCGTCACTCATTCCGTACAGTGAAGTGGACTGAAGCGCGGCTGGAGTAACAAAACAGGCTTCTGTTGCCTGGTCTGAATAAAACAAGCAATTGTGACCTTTCATAACAGAGTGGATTTTGGTTCAACGAGACAACAGACCAAGCAAAGGTTCAATATGCCCTGCATCTTCTGCCTGCACCATGGTATTACTAGTGCAGAACTTCAAGAGCTTGCGGGCTGCTCGGTGCGGTATATTTAACCCAAATGAGACAGAAGTCACATACGAAAAGGCGTGCAGCGATGTAGACTATGCAAACAGAATACACTTGAAAACTGGAAGGTGCCTGTAGCGCTGGCAAAAGGAGAAATTGTGGTTAGATTGTTTACGCTCCCTGTGTTATTAGTTTCTGTACTGATACTGTGTTTCTCGTTTAGCTGCAGTGGCGAGCTATCGCCAGAGAGCAATGATGAATATATGAGGCAGGAAGGAGATGCAATGCCGGGCAAGGTTGTCAAAACTGATGAGGAGTGGCGGCAAGTACTTACACCTGAACAATATGAGGTTACGCGAGGGAAGGGCACCGAGCCACCGTTTACGGGCAAATACTATGACTTCCACGAAGAGGGTGTCTATAGTTGTGTGTGTTGTGGCAATGCCCTGTTCAGTTCAAAGGCAAAGTTTGATTCTGGAACAGGCTGGCCAAGCTTTTGGGCTCCAATTTCTGATCAGAGCATTGAAACTGCCACGGATACCAGCCATGGGATGGTACGGATCGAGGTAATATGTCAAAGGTGCGGTGCACATCTTGGACACGTGTTTGAAGATGGTCCGGCACCAACCGGCCTTCGCTATTGCATAAATTCTATTGCATTGGATTTCACAAAAACCGAAAATGAATTTGAGTAGGTAATTGCTGTGTGGAACAGAGCAACTAGGCTGGTATTATTGGGTGCAATACTCATTGGTGTTATTTTGGCTGGTATTCTTCCCGGTTGTGCGAAGGAGAATACGATGGTGAATTTTGCAGAGGATGACGTAATTCCTAATCCGTCGATACCACCTATAGACGCTGCCGCACCGGTGAAAACTGAAACAGCAACTTTTGCCTTGGGTTGCTTCTGGGGACCAGATTCCCTGTTTGGGAGTATTGATGGTGTCATCCGAACCCGTGTCGGATATGCGGGTGGGACAACAGAAAGCCCTACATATCACAACATAGGTGACTACACTGAGACTATTCAAATGGACTACGACCCGACCCAAATCTCCTATGAACAGTTATTGGAGATTTATTGGGATAGCCACAATCCGGCAGTGCGACCCTGGTCAAGGCAATATATGTCCATAGTGTTCTACCACAACGGGGACCAACAAAGAATAGCTATGGAAACTAAGCAACGTGAAGAGGCTAGGTTAGATCGCAGCGTTTACACTGAGATTATTCCCTTCTCTGAGTTTCATTTGGCCGAGGATTATCACCAGAAGTACTACTTGCAGCGGGTGCCAGAGCTTATGAAAGAGCTAGGTGCCATCTATCCAAATGCTGGGGGCTTCACAGATTCCACCGCTTCGGCACGAATCAATGGATACCTTGGTGGCCACGGCACCTTCACGACATTGCAGGAGCAGCTAAGCTCGTTTGGCTTGTCTTCGGCTGGAAATGAAAAGATGTTAGAAATTGGCCGCCTACTATTGTCGGAATGACAGGGCTCCAAATTGATTTCTAGCTTCTCCTCAAGCAAACCATTGCACATTTCGTCATTTTGTGTGATGATTGATACTGGGGATTGTGGGGACACAATGACATAGAACTTTTACCGTTCAGGGTGCGTGTTTAATGTGGCAAAAACGATAAAGCATTGATTTGACACAAGCCCCAGTTGAACATTCCATCGTTTTGTTTAGTTCAGCCAAACCTAGACTGGTAAATCTAAGAAGGGCTGAGGAAAAGTCAAGAACTAGAACGAGATACCATGTTGCTAGGGTGTGAGGGGTTCGGAGTCACAAACCCGTGCCTGCTAAGCAGGAGCTCGTGGGTTCGAGTCCCTACGGGGACGCTATTTGACTATTAACGGCACAAATCTAACCCGGGAAGCTGAGACCTCCGTTCACACTCAGAATCTGCCCCGTTATCTGGTCCGAAGCACCGGAAGCTAAAAACAAAGCAGCCTCCGCTATATCGTTCGAGGTAGTTGGAAAGGGCTGGCGTTCCAAAGCTTTTTTCCCTATACGCGCGATAGGACTGGATAGCATAGTCTCCAAGTCGGGGGTATCTCTGGTAACCGTGAGACAGATGGTATTTATGCGTATCTTCCAGCGGGCAAATTCCCGGGCCAGTACCTTGGTGGCAATTACCAGAGCAGCAGCAGCGCCACCGGAGAGACATTCGCCCGGCGTAGGCCATCTACCTGCATCTGTGGTTATCATGACAATCTTTCCAGATTGTCTTTCTGCCATATGGTCAAGCACTGCCCTAACGCAGTAAAGCCTGCTGAACCACTGGCTCTCGGCGTAGGAGATGTACTCCTCAGGCTTGGTTTCTCTGAAGAACTCCAGTCCTGCTGCTTTGACCGGCCTTCCGCCGCTGGCTACCAGAATATCCACCTTACCAAGCTTCTGTATAGAATTGCTTACCATTTGAATCACATGCTGGTAGTTGGTCACATCCGCCTGTTCAAAAATGGCCTTGCGCCCTATGTCTTTAATCTGCTCAACTATTCCCAGCCCACGTTCTTCATGTCTTCCATTAATTATGATGTCAGCTCCATTCTGAGCCAGCTTAATAGCTATAGCTTTGCCGATACCGTAGCTCGAACCTGCTACCAGCGCTACTTTGCCTGACAGAGTTCCTTGCATGCTCTCCTCCTGATTGAACATTTCACATTTGTGTTGAAAACTTTCCCCTCTGTATCCTATCCGTTTATAAGCAGGTAGTCAATTAACCTGGGATTTCCAATGTCAACTCGTATCGACAATCACTACGACGGTAAGACTTTCCGTGTAAATCGTCCAAGAAAATGGGACACGGTGAGGACATATTGAGGTTTCCGCCCCGGAAATCACAAAATCAGGGTGTCGGTTGACTTGGTGTGTTGACACCCTGATTGCTCACAAAATCCAAGGGAGAATCTCTTATTGTGGCCTTGGTAGGCCGTCCTTATCTACTAGGTTTTCAAAGATCGTATGAGCAGCGTGTTCTATTCTGTTTGTGTTGTCACTAAATATCACTAGTCTGAATCTGTTAAACCCCATACTATCTCTATCATCCTTCCCAAGACGAATAAGTGCTGACAAATTGGTTTGTATGAAACTTGATCAAAGATAGTTTATCGTGATCAAAGTTCTACTCAAGGGTGATAACAGATGCGAGTGTGCCTAGACGGTATCAATAAATGTTATTTTCATAAGTGGCTACCTGTCGAATGAGATTTGATGGGAGCGAGACAGTACATAGCCCAACCCATATATTGACGTTGGAACTGTAAATAATCATCCTGGTCAGTACGAAAATGCTTGAACACTTGTTCATGGTCAGGGTGGTTGGGATTTTCTTCAAGCCAACGTATCAGTCCATACCAACCATCCGAAATGTATCTATCCCAGTCGTCGTGGCTAGCACGGATGATGTATTCGAGTTCAAAGCCTTCGTCCCGGGTAAATTGAGTTAGTTCCGGTTCTGTGTGGGTAGTTGTCTGTTTCTGGGCGTATTCCGGATGTACCTGATTGCTAAGCCAGTGGGTTTCGCCGATACCAAGGCGTCCATTCTGATGAACAGCCCGCTTCATTGCCTGGATCGTCTGCTGGTAACCGCCAAAAATAAACGTTGACCCAATACATGTTGCGGCATCGAAAGCCCCCTCTTCAAATACGTAGTCAGCCGCAGGGGAGCAAACGATTTCGATTTGGTCCGACAACCCTCTCATGGCCAGCTTTTTCCTGGCCCGGTCGCAGAAATCCTCGGATATATCTATGCCAATACCAGTGATACCGAATTCCTCAGCCCAGAGAGTGAGGGGCTCAGCACAACCACAACCGAAGTCGA
>Ga0114922_10006617_pt1 | contig 10611 bp, 11 predicted proteins | sample AartaG_FD_100975 | JGI IMG/M metagenome (GOLD analysis project Ga0114922, IMG submission 100975) | Deep subsurface microbial communities from Aarhus Bay to uncover new lineages of life (NeLLi) - Aarhus_00045 metaG | ecosystem: Environmental > Aquatic > Marine > Oceanic > Sediment | place...
AGTACCACCAGAAACAACACTACCTCGAGTATTAGTATAGTATGTATTGCCTGTTGTACTTTTTGCGCAAATATAATTAAAGTCCCCTCCTCCAACAAAACCGTAACTTGTTCCACCTCTGTAGTCATTTTTTATTTTATTACCTATACCTCCTGAAATAGCTGATCCTTTAACATAACCAGTAATACAATTACCTTCACCTCCTTGAATAGAATTATATTTAGTATAAGACTCGCCATAGTTAGTTACTCCATTAGATGTTATATAATGAAAAGCACCACCACCTATATTGTTAAGGTTTCCTCTATCTCCACAGGTTTCTATAGTATTATAATATCCACCAGAAATAACATCACCTAGATTATAAGCTCCGCCTTGAGAACCAGGTGGTAGGTCATTCAATATACAATTATAAGCACCACCACTAATAGTAGAACTGTCTGCAGTAGCAACATTTTTATAGTCATCATTTCTTACTGGAATAATACTACACTCTCCTGCGCCTCTTTCAAATATTCCTTCAGGCGTAGGAATTGACTGCTTAATGTCAGCCATTGTTATTGACTCTCTTTTTGATTGAGCCAACTTTGACCCTCTGTCTACTGTATCGACACTTTCTGATACTACATGAAACTTACATTCATCTGGAATTATTGCCATGATTTTATTTTTTATTGTTATTTAAACCGCACTTACATTCTTTGCAAGCACATGATTTTGTGTTAAAGAGGAACTTAGAAATAACTATATTCCAAATACAAATTAATTTATTCATTTCTTTTTTTTCTTTTTTACATTCTGTCCTTCCCATCTGCCCATTTTTTCAAATTCAGTTTCTCCTTGATATTTTCTTTGTATCGCTGAAGGCTTTAATCCTATTAACCCCATTTGATAACCTCTTTTATACTGAGTACTATCTATTTTTGTTGCAGGTTTTTTTGTAGAAACTCCTTTTGCATTATTTCTAGCCTGATTTGCCATTGCAAAATTTTTCCATGTTGGAGTTTTTTTCTTACACTCCTTTAACGCATCTCCTGTTAATCCTTTACAACTCATGATATAAATTTATTTAACAAATATACAAATATTTTTATTGTTTATTTTCTGGACTTTACTCCTGAACATTTCCATCTCTTGCGAGATAAATTATTTGGAGTGTTAGGGTCGCTTTGCTTTTTCTTAGATAAACCTCTTTTGATTCCTAAACTCCTAGCGCAGTAACTATCTCCCTTACTTGTCCCTGGCTTTACCCTAGGACCTCCTCCTTTTGCTTTTCCTGCCTGTCCGTAGCTTACTTTTTTTCCTGTTGAGGTTATCTTTACTTTTGCTTTTCCTTTTCTTGGTGTTGCCATATTTTATCTATTAAGGTCTAAATGTTACTACTACTCCTGGGTCAAACGAATCTGCAGCTATAGTAGTACCAGCAGCTACAGAAACAGCCGTTAGGGAATTGTCAAAAAATGCTTGAGGTTGTATAATTGTAACTCCGTCAGGAATTGTTAATGAGCCAGTAAAATTATTGTTTTTAAATGTTGCAGTAGTAATAGTTGTAGCTCCAACAACACTTCCAGTTCCATATAATCCAATTGGTAATGTTGATAAATTATTGTTTATAAATACAGATGAACCAACTGTATTAATAGCCCATGAACCTGTTCCTGTTGCTAAAAATGTAACTGAAGATATATTACAATCTGCAAAAGAAAAAGTGCTTAAAAAATCTCCCACATGATTCGTGTTTAATGCATCAAAACTTAAAGTAGTTAAGGAAGAATTAAATGCAAAAGAATAAACATCAAACTCACGAACCCAAGAATTATTAGTTGCGTCTATTGTTAAAGATGTAAAGTCATTATTTCTAAATGTACCAGTTGGTATTATACCTGAAGATATTCCTTCTAAAAAATTAGGGATTGCCGTAAAATTATTATTCTCAAAAACATAATTTCCTAACGCTATATTATATGCAGGAGATGCGTTTGTTATTCCTGTAATACTGTTATCCTTAAAGCAGTAATCGTTAAAAACAACAAGATTTGATGGTAATGTAATATTTCCTGAGAAAGCATTACTTTGAAAAATTGCATTTGGTAATGAAGTTACAAGAAATGATGAAAAATAAGCAGGTAATACAGAAATATTATTAGTCTTAAAATGACCTTGATTATTAAAAATGTGTTTTTCACTTGCAACAGTAGGAGCAGGCATTATTAAGTTTGTTATTTCACAACCGCTAAATGCATTATTTTCAAAAGTATTATTAAGTCCAATTGTTAGATTAGAAAAAGATGCGGATGAGGTTGCTTGAAGAGTATTGTTACTTCCAAAAGTCATATTGGTAACAGATAAATTACTTTGACTAACAAAAGTACCTATTAAATTATCTCCAACAGTCATGTTGGTAATTGTGCCATCTATAACTTTTAAGTTTGGAATGGTTATATTATTCCCTAAAGTCATTGTTCCTATAGTAACATTATCAAACATTTGGTCTACAAGAACAAAGTTATCAGGAATATTTACTGTTCCTATATTTGCACTCTCAAAATGTTCGTTCCCTGTAAATACTGTAGAAATAGGTATTGTTAAATCTCCTGTAATGTCTGTACTAAAAAAACAATTATCAGGTAAAGTAACCCCTGTCCCAAGAACTAAGTCACCATCAATACTACCATCAGAAAAAACAGATATAGGAAGCACTTCGTTATTAGGAACTATAAAGTTTCCTATTATATTCATCTGGTCTAAAGAATCTTGAACTAAAGTCCATGTTGGATCTATCGTAAAGTTTCCTGTTAAGGTTGCTCCTACGAATGCTAATGATTGAATATTAGCATTCGCTCCTATAGTTAAGCCTCCTGTAATAGTACTCTGAGCATCAAAAGTACCAGTAGCTATTATAGCATCAGTTCCTATTGTCATTGTCCCAATAGTTACGTCATCGAATGAGTTAACGGATGTTACTAAATTATTACCAATATTTAATGTTGTAATTACTGAGGCAAAAAATGCTGACTCACCGATTGTCACAGTATTACCAATATTCAGTGTGGTAAAGTCGACACTATTAAATGAACCAAAACCTAAAGTTACATTGTTACCTATGGTTGATAATACCCCACCAATAGTAGCTATACTAAAAGCCTGTTCCCCTAATGTTAAGTTATCTACAATAGTTAAGCCATTTCCAATAGTAGCACCTGCAAAAGCAGCTTGTCCTATAGCGTTTGGAGTAGACCCAATGCTTAATGTTCCTCCAATAGTTATTGAAGTTGCAGCTGAATTGCCTATAGTCGAATTAATGCCTATGGTTAAGTCTCCTGTAATAACACTCTGAGCATCAAAAGTGTTGCTAATTATTTCAGCATCAGTCCCTATTGTCATCGTTCCGATAGTTACATCATCAAATGTACTGTTACCTGTTGTTAAATTGTCACCAATATTAAGTGTAGTAAAGTCAGCTGAATTAAACGCATTTGCTGGCAATGTAATTCCATCACCTATTGTACCTAGGGTAATTGTAGAGTTTGTAAAACTACTAACATTTATAGTAGCCGTTCCATCTACTGTTAAAGTTCCAATAGCTAGGTTATCAAAAGAACTGCTATTTGTTACTGCATTGGCAGCTATGTCTAAAGTTCCTATAGCTGTGCTTCCTGTAAATATTCCATTATTTGCAGTTACTCCTGGACCTATGTTTACTGTTGTAATAGTTGTTGCAATATTATCAAACGCCTGACTTGCATTAACCTGAGTACTATTTATAGTTACACTAGTTAAATTAGGGTTGTTTGAAAATGAATCACTACCCACTGTAGTTACAGTTACAGGTAAAATAACTGACGTTAAATTGTTATATCTAAAAGCGTCTGTTCCAATAAATGTAACTGAAGGTGGTATAACTAAACTACTAATGTTGTTATACTCAAAAGCATAGTTTCCTATTGTAGTTACAACTGAAGTAGCGTCAAAAGTTAAGGTATCTAAACCTCTTCTTATTGCATCTGTCCAGTCTAACGCAGGGTCTGTACCTGCAAATGTTGTATACCTTTGTCCGTAAAAAGCATATTGATCTATGACTGTAGTTGTATTTGGTATTGCTAATGTTTGTATTCCTGCCTTTTGAAAAGATTGTGACCCAAATGTTTGTACTGCTTCAGGTAGAGTTAAGGTTGTTACTATTCTTGTATTTTCCCAAGAACCTACAAAGCATCCTTGGGGTATGTCTGTTATTGGACTTACACTATCAAAAACTATTGAGCTTAAAGATGTGTTGTTAAAAGAACTAGTACCTAAGCTTGTTACTGTATTAGGAATTGTAATAGACGTTAATCCTGTTCCCAAAAAAGCAGAGTTCCCTATGCTTAGTAAATTATTACTAAGGGTTACTGTTGTTATACCTACGTTTGAGAATGTATACTGACCTATGCTTGTAACACCACTATTTAATGTTAAAGAAGTTAAAGTTGATAAGTTTTGAAAAGCTCTATCTCCTATTGTTCCATTATTTATAACTGCAGAAGTTAAATTGGTAAATTCAAATGCTGCGTCACCTATACTAGTAACGCTATTTGGAACTATAATAGATGTTAAATCACTACCGTAAAAAGCACCATTACCTATAGTAATTAAGTTACTTGGAAGGTTTATAGATGTAAACACTTGTGTGTTATTAAAAACTCCTTCAGGAAGAATTGTAATCTGATTTGAAGCATCAAAGGTTACTGAATTTATTTTTGCGGATTGAAAAGCATAATCACCTAAAGAAGTTAAGGTTGAAGGAAATACTAAATCATACCCACTAGCTAAATAACTTGTTGACGAAAAAGCATATTCCGCTATTGTTTGTACTGAACTTAAATTTAAATTTTCTAAATATGGATTGTTTAAAAAAGCTCTAATCCCTACTGTATTTACTTGATTTAAATCAATCTCTGTTAAAAGGTTAGTTGAAAAAGAATTATCACTTATAGATGTTAAAGTACTAGGAAAGCTAACCTCTATTATTTTAGCTTCAGTAGCAAACGCTTGAGTCAAAGAAACTGCTCCTTCAGGAACTGTCAATATAACCCCCAACTGAGCTACTCCGCCTGTAACAAACACATCTTCTAAATAATTTCCACCTACTGCCGTAGCAGATATAAGAATCTGATTAGAAGCATTCGTGGTAACATTAATACCTGCATTACCAGCAACAATATCTAATTGACCTGCTAATGTATTCAAAGACTCAACACCTGACGCACCTGCGTTTGAAGATATGGTAATCTCGTCAACCCCATTTGTGGTGATATCAATGTCCGTACCTGCAATTAACTTTAAAGCTCCAACCAAAGTATTCAACGACTGAACAGAAGAACTCCCACCAGGCGCTAAAGCAATAATATCGCCTATAGTAAAGTTTTTTGTAGCATTGCTACTGTCTGTATCCGTTCCAATAAGCTTGTCGTCTAGCTTTGGAGATGTGGTATTGTAAGTACTTATCTTTGGCATACTATTGTTTTGCTTGTATTACTATCCAGTTTACTCCATCAGACCATACTGCACATCCATTATACGCCTTGTTTATAACATAAAACGCACCGCCATCGATTGTTTCCCCTGCAGGAGCAACCACATGAACTTTATCGCTTGCAACAACAGTAGAGTCGTTTACAATTCTTAAAAATCTGTAAGGAATATCCGCTGCAGACGGAAGTATTAAATCAAATACTCCTGCCCCACCTGACCATGTCAGGTCGATTATATTTTTTGTAGTAGTAACAACCAGGCTGCCACCAGGGGTTGCAGTAATAAACTCTGGCTCAAGTATTGCTGTAGGACCAAATACAACTTTAGATGAAATTTCTTCAATAGTATACGCATCCCTCATTGCATTTGCTTGCTCTGAACCTTTATTTTCTGTATCAACAAATGGAGCTACTCCATGAAACTTTGTTCCGTCTGGTATTATTTTCATTATTTTTTCTTTTTTACAGGCACACAGTTAGGAACTTTCTTTCCGTTTTTAGTTTTTAAACCAAAAGAAACAAAGCCTTTCCAACAAGTGTTTTTCATTTTTTTCTTTGCCATTACTTATATTTTTTACCGCACTTAGCGTAAGCAGTTTTTTGAATTGACTTATCAGAAGGTAATCCATTTTTTTCAGGATTAACTCCACTTTTTTTTGCTGCTGTAAAATAAGGTTTTAAATCTTTTTTCATAATTTTATATTTATTTTCCTCCTGTATTCCCTTTGTTTTTTCTTCCTTTTCCCTTTTTACCTCTAGCTCTTTTGTCTCCAGGTGTATTACTTTTACTAGCTCTATTTTTAGATTGAGCTTCCAATACTATTTTGTTTCCTTTGTGAGAAACATCCTTACCATCGTAGTTACCATAAGTACCTTTATCACGATTCTCTCTATTGTTTGCAACCCTTCTTTCAATCTGAGATTTACGAGCATTATATCTTTTCTGATATGCTAGTCTTTTCTTTCTTGCCTCCGGATTATCTCTGTAAAATTTTGCTGTTCTACCTAATGCCATGTAAAAATGTTATATTTACAAAGATATTAAATTAAATCCAATCATTTTGATGACAAGAAAAGAACCTGTTTACGACTACTTAAAATACTGGAAAGTCGTAAAACAATGGGCTAGAGCCAAATACAATTTATCAACAGCAGATATTGAGATGATGCTATTCCTTTATAGCGAAGGTTTATTTACAAGAAGTCAATTCGAAGAGTTTGATGAAATTATGTCTTGGAATAAAAATAGATTCCATCAAATGGTTAAGGATAAATGGATAATCAAATGGCGTGAACGAAAAGGAAAACAATCTACTTTATATGAGCTTGGATTTAGCGGAAAAAGACTATGTACATCAATATATAAAAAATTAAACAAAGAAGAAACCATCTCCGAAGATCGAAGACGGAATCCAATGTTTAACCCAAATACCGAGTATAGTAATAAAGTTTATCGTAAAATGATAAAAAAAATGAATGAAGAAAGAAAAGCTAAATCATAACACCACAACAACATCAGTCTCCCCTATAATTGAAACCATCTTATTGTTGAGGTTCATAGAATGCCCTGCTCTTTTATCGTAGTAAATAATATCACCCTCCTTAACAGTATCTACATCTGTTCCAGGAATAAGTACCTTACCCTTTTTATATCTAAATTGATTAGTGTCATCTGAAGTAAGAAGAATACCTGACTCTGTTTTAACCTTCTCTTTTATTTCTTCAATAACTATGTTTTTCCCTATTGCTTTCATTTGCGTTTCATGGTCATTATTGCGTTAGTACTTAATATTGTTGTCGCTACACTTACTGCATTCTTTAATGCGTTCTTCGTAACCTTGGCTGGGTCTATAATCCCCATCTCATACATGTCTCCAAACTTCTTGTTCTTAACATCATAGCCAAAATTGTATGGAACATCAGCACAAGAACATACCTTGTCCCTAATTTCCTTTATATTTTCTCCTGCATTCGTAAGAATCTGCTCAATTGGAGCAATTAAAGCCTCATAAAGCACATCTTGTGCAGCACCTTCTTCTAAATCTTCAGCACATCTTAACAATGCAATACCCCCACCAGGCAATATACCCTCCTCAATAGCTGACTTTACAGCACATGAAGCGTCTTCTACCCTGTCATATTTCTCTTTTTGCTCTATATCTGAGTTGGCGCCAACATAAATGACACCCACCTTACCTGTAAGTAACGCAATACGCTCGTCTATAAAGTCTCTCTCTCCCTTATTCGTGTTGTTCTCCTTCTGCTCCTTAAGCTCCTCTATTCTTGTTGTAATGTAAGTGCTTGACTCAGAGTCTTTTATGATAGTAGTCTCGTTTTTCCCAACCACAACCTTGTCAGCATGACCTAAATCATCCATGGTCAACATCCCTATGTTGTCACCCTGTGACTCACTGAAGTATGTAGCGCCTGTAGCAAGAGCAATATCACTCATAAGCTCATTGGTCTTGTATCCAAACGATGGTGGCATAATATTACAAAGCTTTAAATTGTTCTGAACAACATTGGCCGCCAAAGTATTCGTTACATTTCCTGCACAATTCCCAATGATTAATAATTTCTTGTTCTTGTTTATAATAGGCTTCAATACACTCTCAATCTGAAGAATATTAGTTATCTCCATGTCAGTCATCAAAACATAAACGTCATCTAAAATACACTCGTCATTACGATGATTATTAATAAACAACTTCGAAGAATATCCCCTGTCTATCTTTATTCCTTTCGTAATCTCATAATACGTTTTATCAGTCTTGCTATTCTCAACAGTAAGCTTACCGTCTTTCCCAATCTCATTGTAAGCGTCAGCAATCATATCACCCAAATCCTTGTCGTTGTTTGCAGATATTGTAGCAACATCCTTCAAAGTCTCACCATCTACATTCTTAGATGACTCGTCCAACTTAGATATAATATCCTCAGATAAAGACTGAATGTCCTTAATCAAAACATTTACATTAATCTTATTGTCCTTAAGAAGATTCATGCCGTTCTTTATAATAGCCTCAGTCAAAACAATAGCAGTAGTAGTCCCATCACCTGCACTTAAAGCAGTCAAAGACGCAGCCTCCTTCATTAAAGATACAGCCAAATTTGAAACAGGATCCTCTAAATCAAAATTCTTAGCAACAGTGACTCCATCCTTAGTGATAGTCATTCCCTTTGTGTGATTCGGTGACTCCATCATAACAGTATGGCCTGATGGACCTAATGTGCTTTTTACAGTTTTGGACATTAAAGTAATGCCTTCTAATAACTTGTCTCTCCCCTCTTGATCGAAGTGTAATTCTTTTGGATTCATTTAATTTGATTTAATTTATAAACAAATATACAACTTTTATTGTATGACGCAATGCTGAGTTGGCCAGCCCTATATATATATATAGTAATTTATACTTATAGTATTTTTTATTGACTCTCAAATAGAGAAAAAAGTTAACATAGTTAGCATAATCCTTTAAAATCAATAGCTAAGAGAAAAAAAGAAAGCATAAAGTCAGCATAAGTCAGCATGTTTTAAGCAAAAAAAAGAGATAAACATAAGTTCACCTCTAATTTTACACAAAAAATAACTCTGGGAAGAAAGTTAATTCTTAAAAAAACTCTTAATTTCTTTTCTCGTATTCGCTAATTCAATCCCATCAGCAATATCCTGAACAGAACTTCTCTGCTTATTTTGTTTCCTCTGCTTTGCAAATTTAGAAATTCCCATCTCATAATAATTTGTGTTAGCAATTCTCTCAGACCTATTACGATCAGATAAATGCTCCTGCATTATTGACTTCTTTATATCCATAACTCTATCGTTTAAAAAACAAATATACAAAAAAATAGTTCAGACACTTAGAGGGTTTGGGTAATATATACATATACGAGCGATCATCGACCAGGAAAAGATCTTTTTTTTTCGATGGGGGGGGTCAAATATTTTCCGTTTTTGTCTCATTTTTTTGGCTTTTTGCCTTGTCACCTTTGCACCTTGTCACCTTGTTACCTTGTCACCTTTGCACCTTGATATATTGTTTTACGCTTTATTACATATGCTTAACAAAGGGATAATGTAAGCCCTATTTTTATTTTAATTCTAACTAAATAAATACTTGTTATACTATAAAAATGTATATATATAAAAAAAGATCGTTAACATATGTTAAAAAAACATAATTCTAACTTGCTGATTTTCAGATCTTTATAAATTAGTTTGCGTTTTATTTGTTTTATATTATTTATTATTTGTACATTTGTAATCGTAGGGCAATGAAGTCACTACATAAATTTAAACAAAATGTCAAGTATCAAAACAAATTCAGTATTAAAAGCAGTTAACAATTTAAAGAATGTACCTGCTAAAAAAGTAGCTAGAAAGCCACAAACAGAAGCGCAAAAATTAGAAGCAAAAAAGAAAAGAATTGCAAATCCTCAGAGTTCGCATTTAGCTAGTAATGTAGCTAAGGCTGAAAAATTAGAGTTTAAATTTAATGCTAAGGCAAATTTAATTGAGGCAAAAAGACTTCAAAATAAAGTAGATTTAAAAGATAGTGGTTTCAATAATTTAGCTGATTTATTAACTGCAAATAAAGTAATTAATGCAATTACTAAAAAACCCGAGTTAATAGAATTGTCAATAAATGCAGTAAGACAAAACAAAGATAATAGTTTCGGTACATTTTATTTCAATCAATTAGCGCAACACGTGGTTAAATTGCTTAAACAAGACTTTAGCATAAAAACTTCGCTTTTGCATATTGCAAACCTTAAAAAAGCTAAAGCTAAAGCTAAAAAAGCTTAAAAGCTACATTTTAAAGCCTTGTTAAAGCGTTTTAGACGTTTGTAAAACTCAGATTTTGCAAGGCACAAAAACAGACAAAAAAGTCTTTAAAATATACGTTCTTTTCACTATTAAAAATGCAATTAGTTTTTTTAGGCTTGACCATTAAACGTTCGCAAAAGTAGGCTTGACCACTTTACAGAATTGCAAGTGTAGACATATTGATATTACCTATTGTTGTTAGTTAGCAAGTAACCAACAAAGACTGAGTACCTACATTTTAATGTAAGCGTGAAAGGTCGGACGTTGTAAAGG
>Ga0114922_10006618_pt1 | contig 10610 bp, 8 predicted proteins | sample AartaG_FD_100975 | JGI IMG/M metagenome (GOLD analysis project Ga0114922, IMG submission 100975) | Deep subsurface microbial communities from Aarhus Bay to uncover new lineages of life (NeLLi) - Aarhus_00045 metaG | ecosystem: Environmental > Aquatic > Marine > Oceanic > Sediment | place: Aarhus...
CTGTTAGATAATTCATATGCATAAAAAACATGTGCCCGATGAGCATAGGAAACATAAATGCACCGGTAATCCTCTGGAGCTTCCAAAGGATTGAATTATCGGTTACCCAGATCTTGAAAAGAACAATGAAACAGGCAATAAGGCTTACAGTGACAGTGATTGACCAGAATAGGGTAGCTGATATTTGCTGAGCCTCTTCTATAAAGAAAAACCCCACGATAAAAATATAGATAAAGCCCAGAATAATCATGAAACGTATCACTATCTCTTCTGCTCTTACATGAAAGAGCTCGTAAAGGATTAATCTCCCACCATTGAGGGAATGAAATATAAGAGGAATAGCAACACACCATTCAAGAAAGGAGAAGACAAAATTGTGCAAAAATTTCATGTCTGCGTCAAAGGCTATGGGGCTAAACAGTAAAGATAGTGTATAAATATGAGCAAACATATAGCCAACAAGTGTTAGTCCGGCCAACCTATGTCCCCAGCTTATCAAAAAAGACCATCCTCTGGAGTTCGCGTAGTAAGACAGAATGGGAAGTTTGTCCATGAGGGATATAATATAGGATTCTACCTTAGTTATTTGTAACGCCTTTTCCATGTAATAACCTCATCTTAGAAACTCATATATGGCACCAAATTACTATAAATTTTAGCGTGAACGATATTAGCTATGGCATCGTTTATTGTCAAGGATAAAACCTTAACGTGTGGTGATTCAAAGTTATCCACTTGTGCGAGGCTTATTAGCGATGGCATGGTGTTAGAAAAATTAGTGTTCTCGGCAACTGAAATTGTGCTAAGGTTTATGTATTAGAACGGAATTCGGGCAAACTCATCCATCGTGGTTGGTAATTTGGGATATAGAAATGGGCACTCGTTCAGAAATTGCCTAAGCCCTTAAATAACAAAATTTGATTTTTGTCCATGTTTTTGTATATAATATACATATGAATATTAGTTGACATTTGATTGAATTTTCAATATGCATTTTAATTAATTACATATTGATTCATATTGAGTATAAGAGAATCTTTTGATAAACAATTATAGAATAGTAAAAAAAATTACAGAGCAAGAGATTCACCAGCAGGTTAAGAAGATTGCCCGGGACATCACTAACGAATACCGGGATCGAGAACCGGTTTTGATAGGTGTATTAAATGGCGTCTTTGTTTTTTTTTCTGACCTTGTGAGGGAAATTTCCATACCAATAAAAATTGATTTTGTTCGGTTAGCCAGTTACGGATCAAAAGATGTATCAAACGGTAACATTACATTAACCAAGGACATTGAGTTACCGGTTAAAGGAAAACCAGTAGTAATTGTTGAGGATATTATTGATACAGGATCAACGTTGTCCTATCTGGTTACACATATTAAGGAAAGAGGGCCAGAATCTATTAAAATCTGTGCATTAATCAACAAGCTTGAGCGGAGGGAAAAAAATATAGGGATAGACTACTGGGGCTTTCAGATCAAGGAAGGTTTTATGGTTGGCTATGGCCTGGATTATAATGAAAAGTTTCGATATCTACCATATCTCCTTGGCATAGAGATAAAGCATTAATTTGAGGAGAATACCGATGATAATCGAATGTGAACGATGTCACACTAAATTTAACCTTGACGAAAATCTTCTGAAAGAAAGTGGTTCAAAGGTTAAATGTTCTATTTGTAAACATACATTTACCGCCTTTCCACCTAAAGAAGAGCCTGAGGTTAAAGAATTCTCAACAGAGGGAATAGAAGGGGCAGGGGTAATACCCACAGAAGAGACTCCTCAAGAAGAAGATGTGATATCAGATCTTGATAAAACACTTGTCACAGAAGCTTTGGAAGGAACTGGGCAAAGAGAAGAAGAGGAATTAGAGGCAATTTCTTTTGAAGATATATCTCAATTAGACTCAGACTTTATAGATGAGCAGGAAGAGTCAAAAATAGAGGCAGATATTGATGAGGCAATGGATAGAGCAGCAAAAGTTGAGAAAAAAATCCTCGCCCGAGATGTAGAGGAAAAAGGAGAAGAGATAGAAGAGGCAAAAGAGCCAGCTAAACCTCAGCATATTATTAAAAAACGGCATAGATCAGCATTATGGACCATAATGTTGTTAATAGTTCTCCTCCTTGTTGGAGCTGCAGCCGCCTTTTATTTGTTCAAACCAGATTTTCTCCTAGAATATTTTCCTTCGTTTAAAAAAACCCTTCCTCAAGAACAAGTCTTTGATATGGGAAACAAAAGACTATCTATTAAAAGAGATCCTGCTGATTTAAAGGGGTTTTTTGTCGACTCGCAGAAGGCAGGTAAATTATTCGTAGTGAAAGGTTTAATAACAAATAACTACCCGGATAAAAGGAGCTTTATCAGGGTGAGATCAAATATTCTTGATTCCAAAGGAAAGGTGGTTAAAAGCAAGATTACCTATGCCGGTAACCTCATTAGTGATAAGGAACTATTATCCCTATCTATGGTAGAGATAAATAATCACCTCCTGAATAAATTCGGTAAAGATAAGGTAAACACAAATATTCTTCCAAATTCTTCTATTCCTTTTATGATTATTTTTAGCGATTTACCTGAAGATATTAGCGAGTTTACTGTAGAGCCAATAAGTTCTTTTCCTGCTAAAAAATAAACCCTTTTAGAAACTTCAAACAGGGCTATATACATCGATCAAATTTGTAGATCCTGTAGCCAACCATAAAGGCGAGGTTTCCCTCTCAAAGGGTTAACTCCCAAAAAAACCTTTATGCCTAAATCCAATAAATGTTTGGGCACCCCCTGTTCAATCCTCCAGAGGGTTTTATTTTCATATAATGTCACATTAAAAGCATTTTTAGATAAAAAATATAGATGCGTGTAGAAAAAAGGCTACTTTTTCCCATCCTTATCATTCTCGTAATACTCCTTTCAGGGAGCTTTGGCTATATGGCTATAGAGGGTTGGAATTTTTTAGATTCCATATATATGACTATTATTACCCTTTCTACTGTTGGCTATGGTGAGGTGCGCCATATAGGCCCTGCTGGTCGTATATTTACAATTCTTCTTATACTTTTTGGCATCTCTATTATGGCCTACATAATAGGGTTGGTAACAGAGACCTTGGTGGAAAGTCAGATCAGGTCAATATTTGGGAGGAAAAAATTGAGTAAAAAAATTAAATCTCTAAAAAATCACTATATTATTTGTGGTTATGGCAGGATTGGCAGAATTATATGCAAGGAGCTTATAAGGCACTCGATTTCATTGGTAGTGATTGAAAAGAAGGAGTTACGGCAAGAATTAGAGAAGAATAATATCTTGTATATCATAAATGATGCAACGCGCGAAGATACCTTGATAGAGGCAGGTGTGGAAAATGCCAAGGGATTGATCTCTGTATTATCTTCTGATCCGGAAAACGTATACGTCTCACTTACTGCCCGTAGCCTGAATCCTGATCTTTTTATCCTTTCAAGGGCAGAACATCCAGCCAGTGAGGCAAAACTCCTTGCTGCCGGTGCGAGTAAGGTTATTTTGCCTTATAGCATAGGTGCACGGAGAATGGCCCAAGCGATTCTCAGGCCTGCTGTCAGTGATTTTATTGAGTCAACAATTCACGATTACAGCTTTGAACTCAACATAGAGGAGATAATGGTTGGGGAAGACTCTCATCTCAATGGCCTTACCTTGGTTGACTCTGGTATTAGACAGGAAATGGACATTATCATTATTGGAATAAAGCAAAAAGATAGTGAAATGGTATTTAATCCTTCCTCAAAAACAAAGATCCAATCTGGTGATATTTTTATTGCCATGGGAAAGTACAATGACTTAGAGAGACTGCGAAAAATGCTTATCCCCTTTATTGATACAGTTCTATAACGTTTTCATTGTTATCCCTTTTTGTTTCTCTTTTTAATGTCCTCCTCTCACCGAATTTCATTGACTTTAATAACCCCCACAATTTAGGCAGGGTATCACTTTATCTTTGTCAGTAAAGTTGGTGAATTCGTAAGAAGTCAAAATTGGGACAGCAAAGTAAAAAGTTCTCCCGCCAAGACGGGACAAGGCTTGCGAATTGTGAGGAATGAGGGGTACTTACCAGTACACCGCAATGATTTACCCTGTTAAATCGGCTCCGCCGCCTCGCGTAGCGAGGATTTAAAAGGGCGAGGATGAAGCGTAGTCCCGCGGGTGCGGGATAGTTGGACTTTTTATAAAACCGTCAAAGTTAAAGCGGTTACAAAAGAAAAGGTAAGAAAAAATCTATACATTACATCAAATTCCGAATATTAGCATTTATCCTAAATATCTATTGATAAAAATCCTTGACAAACGAATTTTTATTTATATAAATTGGAAATATCCGTTAAATATTCGGAATCAATTATGGATGATCTTGACCGCAAAACTCTATTGGAATTGCAAAAGAATGGACGCGTTAGTAATTCCGATCTGGCCCGCAAATTTGGCGTAGCGCCCTCGACCATGTTAGAGCGCATCCGCCATTTAGAAAAAAGTGGCATCTTGCGCGGGTACCGGGCTATTGTAGACCCAAAGGCATTTCACCTCATGGTGCAGGGATTTGTCTCGGTCGTGCTCGAACGCCATGATAAGGAGTACATCCGCAAGTTTGAAGAAGGAGTTTTACAAATCCCCCACCTAAAAGCCTGCTATCATATCACCGGCCGCTTTGACTACCTGTTGCACGTGATTGTACGAGATCTCAATCACCTGGGAGAGCTGGTGAAAGAACGGATTTCATCGATCACTGGTATTGGTAAGGTGGAAACCTTTGTGGTATTTTCTGAAGTGAAAAGCGACGAGGGGTGGATGATCGATAGCGACATAAAGAAGTTGGAGATGTAACAGCTTACATGTAATTTAATGATTCTTTTAAGAAGATAAGGGGATTGGTGACAATTAATAACGATTTCTGTTTATAGGAGGCTTGCTATGTCCAAAAAGAAGCTAATGATTCATGACTTTTACCGCATGAAGAAAGAAGGAGAAAAGATTACATGGCTCACCGCTTACGATTATCCTACCGCACAGTTTGAGGAGGCGGCGGGGGTCGAAATGATTCTCGTCGGCGACTCTATGGGCATGTGCGTTTATGGGTATGAAAATACCGTGCCAGTGACAATGGATCAATGTATTATCCATTGCGAGGCTGTTCGTCGGGGCGCACCCGACACCTTCGATCAGCGCACTAAATTTTTTCCCCTGGTTGATTCTTCAAGCCAAGCAGGCTATTGAAAACCAGGAATTGATGCCTGGCCGATTTATCCGTGTGCGTAATATGAAAGAGCAGGTTAAAGACCAGGGAGATACCATAGCTATGGCTGCAGCGATGCAGATCATCGGCGCAAGCTATGTGGAAACTTTGGATACAAAGGGAACTGATGGATCGAATATCCATTTGGGCGGTCCTGATACAATAACCGGCTATTTTGGTGGAGTTGACCAGCCTAACGACTATCCATTGAAATGGGCCGAGGAATTTTTGTACTATTATACTAACTACGGTATCAGGCAGGTGCTCAACATTAACGCAGGAACTATTTTCCTCGCCTATATGCTCTACAAACTGGGAATCGATAATGAATTCAAGATCTCGGTCTATATGGGCAACGATAATCCCTTTGCAGTGTTCTGGACCCTTATGGCTGCACGGATGTTCTCCCGCGAGGACGGCACCACCAGTCTCATAGGCTTCAACCTTTCCAACTCTGTCAATAACGACACTATTCGCGCCAGCGACACTATCCGCCGTGCCCTGGGCTTGACCGATGTAGTCCGACTCGAGCACCATATCACAGAGACCTACAAATCAATTGTTGTCCAGCCCTACAACAGGCGCGATGAATTAGTGGAAGTCGCCAAAGAAGTGCCCAACATCGCTGCCAAACATGAGGGAGCGGATCCTGAAATCGACAAATCACGAGAGCATCCGAGTGATATCCTGGACTACTTTTTGCCGAAAGAGGAAATTATCAAACAAGGTCTCATGGGGCTGCTAGAGCGCAACTACCTGGATAAGCATAAGGCACTCAACAGGACGGCTGATGCCTTAACGAAAGCAGGCATCGGAGTAATCTGTGCCTGGAATCTGCATAAGGGAGTTCTTGTTTAAAAATTTTCATAAGTTTTTAAACAGCGATAGATGTGATGATACCCAAAAGGATGCATGAATATTTAAGCAATGTCCTCACAAAGCAGACATATGAAGAAAGCCTTATTACGCAGGGTAGCCTTCGATTTATGGAATTTAGATTCCATGATATTGATCACCTTCATAGACTAGGGATCACGGTAGACAGCCTGGGTCCTTATGTTGTTGTTTGTATGTGGGAAGAGGAAAGCCCAATAGAGATAGGTGGCTACCTTGTTATAGACAACCTTTCAATGGGCAAGCCTGCAATCGGAGGGATACGCCTCGCCCCTGACATCACTCCTCTCACAATATATAATTTGGCTCGTGGTATGACACTTAAGAATGCAGCCGCAGCCATTCCCTACGGTGGGGGAAAGGCAGGCATAGTGGCACGCCAGGATCTATCGCAAGAGGAACACGAGGAAGTGATAAAAGGCATTGCCCATCTCCTATATCGGTATAAGGACATCTATAATCCAGGCCCGGATGTTGGAACCGATGACTCGGATATGAGGATTATTGCCATCGAAAATGGGCTTGATAACACCCTTTCAAAACCCAAGGAGATGGGTGGCACCTGCATTGATCTGGCTGGCGGAGCTGCAGGCGGAGTGGTTACTGCGCTTAAAACAGTGATGGGTGAATTGTACAAACTTAAGAAATTCCCTCAGTTTCATGACCTTGAAACCCCAAAGCTAAAAGACGTTACTATCCTGATCCAAGGTTTTGGTGCAGTGGGGGCAAATGTAGCAAAGATAATAACAACAGACGACCCTTCACACACCCCACGAATTGTTGGTATAAGCGATAAGGACGGATACCTATGCTCTAAAAGGGGTTTACCTGTAGACAAATTATTTAATCTGTGGAAAAAACATAAATGCGCTGTAAAGCTCTTTGCTCAAGGAGATGAGCTGCATAACTGTGATGGAACTTCAGTCACCTACTCAAACAATTGTAACAACCTGCTTAGGGAGTCTGGATTCTGCTTTATACCTGCAGCGCCTGTGTTTAACTACCTCGATATTGACAATTCATCGAATCCCTCAATCACGATAGACCAGATGGGCTCATGGCGGATAATCATTGAAGGTGCAAATACTTATTCACCTGATCCTGAGATGAAATCTAGGCGCATAAAAGTGGAGAGAGCGGTGTACCGCGACAAAGGGGTTCTCATTATTCAAGATTATTTGGTGAATTCGGGCGGTGTAATACTTGCTGTTCAGGAAATGCTTATTCCCACGCCAGAACACCTTCAGATACCTGCGCATTATCTTGGTAACATCCAAAAAGTGGAAGAATGGCTTGATAAAAACAGGAATGAGTTCAAAGAACTTTCCAATAGGCGTGCAGAAACCGGAATGAAAATGAGAGACAGAGAGATAAGTCACAACATAAAGGAATTTATACACCTGCTTTCACAAGACGCCAACATGCTTCCTTCAGAGGCCGCAGAGAAACTCAGCGTATCCCGTATAGCCTCAAGAGAGAAGAGACGGACAATAGGTGAGATTATGTGCACGATCAGTACAGTATCAGACATCGATTCTATACACAAAGCGGCAAAGGCCTTGGTCAAGTCTGAAAACGATATTGTGGCGGTGGTATCTGATGACTGCAGACTTTTAGGTGCGGTGACTACCTGGGATATAACACGCGCATCTGCACAAAAGACCTCACACGATACTCCACTAAAGATGATAATGTCTGAAAATGTGGTGACTGCAAAACCACGAGATCACATACTTGAGACAACAAGAAAGCTTGATCGTTATGGGATTTCTGCAATGCCTGTGGTAGAAGGAGATAGGGTTGTAGGCGTAATAAGCAGTGACATCCTTGCCAGACAAACTTTATTAAGCCTATTGTAAAACTATGTGTAGGAGATGCTGGTAACTCAAATGGATAAGGCAAGAGGCTTAAAACGAAGCGAATGGTGATCGCTTTTTTGCTTGTTGAATAGAATACCTCCAGATGCCTGTCTGTTTCCCATAGGGATGATAGGCATGGAAATGGTCAGAAACAGAGTCACCAACATTAGGCATAAGCTTTTAAACCACAAAGATGGTCAAAGACTTTATATAGCGAAGCTTCGCCTTCAAGGCTCGTACTAGTCCGGTACAGGCAAACCAACGAGTTGATGATAAGATTAAAAGGCAGCAGTTATCAAAATGTTTGACTAGCCATTACGGTGATGTTAAAAAAATGCACTACAATTAGATTCATTATGAATATCAATACGAGAGTGGGGGAGAAATGCTCGATCTAAAATTCGTCCGTGCTAACTTGGATCTGGTAACTGATATGCTCAAAGATAGGGGTTATGATCTTGATCTTTCAAGTTTTCAGAGTTTGGATAAGAAGAGGCGATCAATACTGACTGGCCTTGAAGAGCTCCGGTATCGGCATAATAGGGTTTCTGACCAGATAGCAGCCATGAAAAAAGGAAAAAAAGATTCATCATTGCTTATTTCTGAAATGAAGACTGTCTCAAAAGAGATAAAAGAGATGGAAACTGATCTGCCCGAGATAGTAGATCAGCTGAATAAGCTCTTATTGCTTATCCCCAATTTACCACATGAATCAGTAGTTATTGGTAAGGATTCAGATGATAATCCGGTTGTAAGGATGTGGGGAGAGATCAAGGACTTCGATTTTAACCCTCTTCCCCATTGGGAAATTGGAGAGAAATTAAATTTACTTGATTTTTCCAGGGCAGCCAAGATTGCCGGGAGTAGATTTTCTCTTCAACGTGGTTTAGGTGCAACAATTGAGAGGGCGCTGATTAATTTCATGCTTGATATTCATACCACTCATCATGGTTACATCGAGACCCTTCCTCCATTTCTAGTTAATTCCGATAGTATGACTGGAACAGGTCAATTGCCCAAATTTAGAGAGGATTTATTTAAGGTGGATGGATGGGATCTCTTTCTCATCCCTACAGCGGAAATACCAGTTACCAATATACACAGGGATGAAATTCTATCCTTTGATGAACTTCCTATCAGGTATGTCGCTTACACTCCTTGTTTCCGTTCAGAGGCAGGTTCATACGGCAAAGACACAAGGGGGCTTATAAGGCAGCACCAATTTAATAAGGTGGAGTTGGTTACGTTCTGTTGTCCTGAAGAGTCGGAGCAGGAATTGGAGTCCTTAACTGCCGATGCAGAAGAGATTTTACAGCACCTGGAGCTTCCCTACAGGGTGGTCTCGCTCTGTACAGGGGATCTTGGCTTTTCTGCTGCTAAAACCTATGATATTGAGGTCTGGCTCCCCGGACAACAGCTGTTTAGAGAGATATCTTCTTGCAGTAACTTTACAGACTTCCAGGCCAGAAGGGCAAACATCAGGTTTAAAAGGAAAGGGGGAAGAGGTACGGAACTTGTCCACACCCTTAATGGCTCTGGTCTAGCAGTTGGAAGGACTCTTGTGGCAATCCTGGAGAATTATCAACAGCCTGACGGAAGTGTAGTTATTCCAGAGGCCCTCAGGAAATATTTAGATGGGGTGTCTGTTATTAAGAGAGATTGAGGATAGTATGCAGTATGCAGTAAGCAATAAGAAGTAAAATTGCGGTAGGTGGAGTGCTTACTGCCTACTACTTACTGTTTACTTACTAATAATACCAGGTAGATAGGATAAACTTGAGGCTTAAAAATGAGAGAACTCGAGGACATATACAGTAAGATTGAGAGCTACAGGCCTGAGATCATCGAAATGCAGAGAGAACTTACTGCACGGCCTGCATTAGGACCAGAAAACGGTGGGAGCGGAGAGCATGAAAAGGCTGACTATATCAAAGAACAGCTCTTACTCCTTAAACCGGATACTTTATTTGATATACCTGCCCCTGATGAAAGGGCGGCCAATGGATACAGGCCAAATCTGTTGGCTGCCTGGAACGGGAGCAAGGAAGGAAGGGCTATCTGGATTCTTAGTCATTTGGATATCGTACCGCCAGGTGATCTTTCTTTATGGAAAGATGATCCATACAAGATGAGAGTAGAGGGGGATACAATTATTGGCCGGGGTGTTGAAGACAACCAACATGGCATAGTCAGTTCCTATTGTGCTGTGAAGGGAATTCTGGATTTAAAGCAAGCATTCCCTCAAAAGGTTGGCCTTGTCTTAGTTGCCGATGAAGAAATGGGCAGCAAATATGGACTACAATATATCCTAAAAGAGAGAGGGGATCTCTTTAAAGAGGACGACCTGATTATTGTTCCTGACGGTGGCAACAAGAAAGGTACAATGATTGAGATTGCTGAAAAGTCAATGTTGTGGCTAAAATTTACCATTACTGGTGCCCAGTGTCATGCCAGCACACCAGGAAAGGGAAAAAATAGTCTCTTTGGGGCAGCCACATTGATTGTAAAGCTCAACACACTTAAAGAAAAATTTAATCTCAGCAATCCTCTCTTTAAACCGCAGGAGTCGACATTTGAACCTACCAAGATA
>Ga0114922_10006619_pt1 | contig 10609 bp, 10 predicted proteins | sample AartaG_FD_100975 | JGI IMG/M metagenome (GOLD analysis project Ga0114922, IMG submission 100975) | Deep subsurface microbial communities from Aarhus Bay to uncover new lineages of life (NeLLi) - Aarhus_00045 metaG | ecosystem: Environmental > Aquatic > Marine > Oceanic > Sediment | place...
AAAAAAATAATCTTAGAGTAGTTATTGATTCGGGAGCGGGAGCAGGAAAACTTGTCACACCTAAAGTATTAAGTGAACTGGGATGTGATATAAAATTAATTAATAATGACTTGCTTGCAAATAACGATTTTCCAAGAGAAATTGAACCCATTAAAGAAAATCTTAAAGATTTAATAATGGAGGTGTGGCATGGGAAATATGACATTGGATTCGCTCATGACACAGATGCTGATAGATTGGCAATTATCGGAGAAAATGGAGTGTGTTATCCCGAAGATATTGGATTAGCACTAATTACACAATACTATTTAAAAAATCAGCAATATAAGGATAAAGAGATATATTTTGTAACAAATTTAGCATCTTCTTTGAGGTTTGAAGCTATAGCAGAAAAATATAATGCCAATGTAATTAGAACTCCTGTAGGAGAACGATTTTTAACAGAAGAAATGGAGAATTTGATATCGAATTCATCAGAGAATCGATTAGTTTTTGGTGGTGAAGGTTCATGTGGAGGTTTTATGTTTCCCTATTTTAATAATACTAGAGATGGTATTTTCGCAGCAGCAAAAATTGTTGAAATTTTAGTAAAAACAGGAAAAAATATCTCTCAACTTGTAGCAAAATTACCTAAATATTATTCTCATAGAGTAAAAATCAATATTAAAAATGTAGATACCAAATCACTTATTATAAAAGTAAAAACTGAATTGATAAATGAAGGAGAAAAAGTAGAACAAATTGAAAATGATCTTAGATTTGGTCATGGAATGGATTGGTTTGTTCTCATTCATCCTTCAAATACAGAGCCAGTAATTAGAGTTATTAGTGAAGCTAAAAGGGAATCGTTAGCTAGAGTTTATTGCGAAGCAACAGCTGAGCTTGTGAATTTAAGTATTTCCTAAAAGTCAATTTTGAAATGATGATCCCACTTTTTTCCCATTTTCCTCTTTTTTGTCTCAAAAAGATAAGAAACTTACCATTAAATTTATAAGTTTGGTAATAATATAGTTTTATTAAACATATTTGTTGATTGTATCATGGTAATTAAAGAAAATAGTTGGATTGGAATTAACCAAAAAGATATGGTAGTTCAAGATCCGTCTTGTGATAAAATTATCATGGTAATGATGTTTTTAGTGTTCGTACCATATATCCATACACCATTATCCTCATAAAAACATTGAAATCAACACCACGCTGATACTTTTCTTTTGTTTTCTCGTTTGATACAAAGCTTCTTCTTTATCATTTTTATCTTTTAGATAGTATTCTAAGAATTCAGGGTTAGGAAATCACATTCAAGCTATGATAATATCTCAATTGAAATACCAAATATGTTTTTATAATAAAATCATAAAAAATTTAAAGAATTTAAAAAAAGGTGGAAAAAATGTCAGAATTAAAGGAATTTACTCGAGAAGAGTTAGTTGAATCTTCTTTAGAGTTAGAACGGAAAGATAATTATATAAATTTAAATAAGTGGAGAGCTAATATATGGAAATCATATTTAATTCATTTTATAGAAGGATTTCATTTAATTTCAGGAATTCTATTACCATTTTTCTTAACATGGGGGAGATTAACATTTGTTGAGATTATGTTCTTACAAAGCTACTTTACAGTAATGATATTAGTATTCGAAATTCCTTGTGGAGCAATAGCGGATTACATAAGCAGGAAGTTCTCTTTGATATTAGGTACATTGGCAACTGCATTTGCTGCATTAGTTTATGGAAGTTATCCAAACATATTTATTTTTACTATTGGTGAAACTTTGTGGGCTTTTGGAGCAGCTTTAACATCAGGTACCGATACAGCATTTACATATGATACATTGAGAAAACTTGGAAGAGAAGATGACGTTTCAAAAGTAATAGCTAGGAATAGAAGTTTCAGTTTGCTTGGAATTGCAATTTCAGCACCAATTGGTTCAATTATAGGTGCATATTTTTCATTGAATCTTGTAATGAGCCTTATATTTGTTCCTTTTATTATAGCAACATTGATATCATTAACGTTAAAGGAACCTAATCATGACCTAGAAAGGAAGAAGGCTGATAAATACTTTACAGTAGTAAAATCTGGATTTACTGAGCTCACAAATAATAAGATTTTAAGAATTTTAGCTGTTGAAATGGTGATAACAGAGTCTTTAGTGTTTTTCTTAATATGGACTTATCAAGTGTATCTTGAAGCATTAAGTTTTCAATTAATCTTCTTTGGATTCGTAAGTACATTAATGACACTTGTACAAATTTTCTTTAACAATATCGTTCCAACTCTAGAAAACAAAATTCATAACAAGAGAAAGTTTCTTAAATGTTATACGATAATTCCAGGAATCGGATTTATTCTAATGGCGCTAATACACTTCATTCCAGTCAGTATTCCTTTAATTCTCATTGTAATTGGATTCGGGTTTTCAAGGAGTTTGATATTTGTTAAGGGAATAAATTTACAAATTGAATCAGAGAACAGAGCGACCGTTATAAGTACAGTAAATATGTTCGCAAGCTTCATAAGAGCTATTCTTTACCCCCTTGTTGGATACTTAGTAATGTGGAATTTAAGCATTACATTTATACTATTGGGAGCAATAATAATCATCTTTGCTTTACTTTCGAGAATAAAGAATGAATATTTATAATCAACTCAATTTTTTTTAAGTATATTTTATTTTAAAGCTACATTTTTAGACTTTTAAAATTTGAATGGATGGAATTTTCACGTTCTTGAGCCTAAGTAAATTATCTTTTTATTTTTTTTATAATTGTGTTTGCTAACTTTTTTCCTACTATCTCTGATAATTCATTTAAAGAAGCATTTCTTATATTATCTACACTTCCAAAATGATTCAATAACTTATTTCTGGTAACTGGGCCAACTCCTTCGATATCATCCAAGATTGACCCTGTAATCCGCTTTTTTCTTTGTTTTTTCTGAAGTTTGATAGCAAAACGATGTGCTTCATCTCGGACTCTTTGAAATAATTTTAAAACAGAGGAACTTTTAGGAAGTACAATCGGTTCTTTTTTGGAAGGTAGATATATTTCTTCATATTTTTTAGCTAATCCAATGATGGGGATACTAAGGTTTAATTCTTTTAAAATTAAAATTCCAGCATTTAATTGTCCTTTTCCACCATCAACTAAGATTAAATCTGGTAATTCCATATTTCTTTCAAGGAGCATGTTGTATCGTCTTCTTAATAGTTCTTTCATCATTGCAACATCATCTGGTGTAGATTTGGAACGAATTTTATAATGCCTGTAATATTTATTATATGGTTTTCCGTCAAGAAAGTAAACCATAGAACCTGTTGCATCAACTCCTTCGATATTAGAAATATCAAATCCTTCAATAATCTTAGGTAGTCTTGGTAAGTTCAAAATATTTTTTGCTTCCTCAAGAATTTTTTTTCTAAATTCTTGATCATTCATCTGGATTTCTTCCATTTGTACTTGCTGGAACACCATTACTTTTGCGTTTTTATTTGCTATTCTTAAAAGACTTATTTCATTTTCATTTACTGGAGTTCTTATTTGTATGTCTTCTTTGAGATCTTTTAGAAATGCTAAAAGAATTTTAAGTTTCTCATTTATTTTAGGGATGATAATAATACCTGGTAAGTGTGATTTAAAGTCCTGATAATATTGTTCTAAAATCGAACTTAAAATCTCATTTTTCTTAATTAATTTCTCCCGTAAGTCAAAAGTAAACGAACTTTTGTTTAAAATTCTACTTTCTCTGATATGGATAATAATCATTGCTACATATTTGCCATCACTATAAAATCCTATAATATCCTTATTTTCTTCATGATTCATTAAAACATGTTGTGTGTCAGTGGCATGATCAATATCATCCAATTTATCTCTCCAAAGTGCTGCCAACTCAAAATTTTGATCTTTAGATGCTATTTGCATCTTTTCTTCAATCTGTTTTTTTAATTCAATAGTTTCTCCTTTTAAAAATAACTCAATTTTTTTAATATTTTCAAGGTATTCTTCTTTAGTGATAGGAGTGAAACAAGGACCTGGGCAGAGTTTTAATTGGAAGTACAAACATGGTCTTTTTTTTTTCTTAATAGGTTTCTTACATGAACAATAAGGAAAAATTTTCCTTAAATCTCTTAATATGCGTATTATTTCTTTTTTATCTGTGTATGGTCCTAAAAATAAGTTATCTTGTGAATATTTTTCAGGGTTTCTAAGTATACGAATTCTTGGAAAAGCTTCAGAGTAAAAGATTCCCACCCAAGGATATGTTTTGGAATCTCTCATTATTACATTGAAACGAGGGAGGTATTTTTTGATTTGGATATTTTCTAGAATCAAAGCTTCCTTCTCATTTTCAGTTACAATATATTCAATAGAGTGAATGTTTTTAGCTAATTCTTTAATTTTTTCTTCATAAAATGGATCATTATAATGAGTTTTTGAGAAATATTGATTAACTCTTTTTCTGAGATTTAAAGCTTTTCCAATGTAAATAACAGTTTTCTTATTATCGAGAAATAAATAAACCCCAGTTTCATTTGGTAAACTTTTTCTTTGTAATTGTAAGTTGGACATATTCTATAGGATTATTTAGACCTTGTAAATTGAGAAGTTAAGCCTATAATACTTTTATATTAACAGAGATTAATATTTTATTGTTATACTAATAATCGTATAATTATAAAGAGGAATTAAAAAATTAAATCAAAATATATGAAATCCATTCCTATACTTCTTGTGACTACTGTATTTGCCATATTATCACAATTTTAAAATTTAATATCCTCTAATTAAAAATGTAATAAATTATAATTATACTTAGAATGTAAATTTAAAAAAAAATTGAGACAAAAAAATATTGAATAAATTGTGTTGAATAGTAATTATGGTAAAAATTAGGATTTGCCCTAGATGCAAAGAACCGAACTTAAAAAACGCTGTTAATGTTTCAGGTTGGCTTGCACCTGATATGTATGAATGCTCTTGTGGTTATATTGGTCGTTTTTATGTAGAAGTCGATACTGAGGATTATAAATTAGATCAAGAAGAACTCTCAGAGAAATAATACAATTGACTATAATATTAAATTCTACAAATCTATAATTAAATCATCTATAATAAAAATGGTGGTAATTTAACATGGAACAATTATTAAAAGATGCTCAAAAAATTAAAGCTTTAGAAATCCAAGGTGCGACGAATATCGCAATTAATGCAATTCAATTTTTAAGTGATTTTGCTAAAAGATTGAAATCTGACAATCTTGAGACATGCTTCAAAAATCTATACAACGCAGTTGACATCTTAATTGATACAAGGCCAACTGAACCTGCTATGAAAAATGGTTTGAAATTTATCATGAATAAATTAGAAAAAGAGAGAGAAAGTTGTTATGCAGAGTTTATATCAGATGTAATTGAAAAATATAAAAGTCAATATTATGATATGGTTCAAACTGCAAAGAAAAGAATTGCGATAATTGGTGCTCGACGAATTCCTGATGTAGATAAGAAATTTAATGTAATGACTCATTGCCACTCAAGTTTGGTGACTGCTATTCTCTTAGAAGCTAAAAGTCAAAATAAGAATTTTAAAGTAATTAATACTGAAACCCAACCTAGATTACAGGGCAGGAAAACAGCGAAAAAATTAGTGGATGCAGGTATAGAGGTCACTCATGTAGTTGATAGTGCCATGAGGTGGGCTGTAAGACATTTTGAAGTTAATCTAATTATAATTGGGGCAGATAGTATAACAAGTGAGGGAACTATAATCAATAAAATAGGTTCAAGGTTATTAGCATTAGTGGCTCATGAGGAGCATGTTCCTTTTTATGTCGCATCTCCACTATTAAAATACAATCCAGAAACAAATCTTGGAATTTTAGAAACTATTGAAATGAGAGATCCAAAAGAAGTATGGGAAAAACCTCCTAAGGGAATTGAAGTTTTAAATCCTGCTTTCGAAACTGTGTCTCGAAGATATATAGATGGATTAATCACAGAAGCAGGAATTTTTGCCTCAAGTCATGTATCAAATTATTTTGAAAAATTGTATCCAGAAATGATATAAAATTTTATTACGTACATTTAACCCCATTTTTCAAGAGCTCTAGCTAATTCTTTATGGTCTTTAGCATATTCTTTTAAGTCATAACCTTCTAAAACAGAGGAAATTGATTGTCTTATAGCACGAGCCCCAGCTTCAGTTCCATCAGGATGACCATGACAACCTCCGCCAAATTGATAGACCATATCTTTTCCCAATATTTCCATTAATTCGGGAATATGCAGTGGACTTAAACCCCCAGAAGCAACGGGTAATACTGGTTTAATATCATACCAATCTTGATCAAGTGTAGTTAAATTATTTCCTTCAATTTTTTGTTCTGTGATAGTCTTATTGATTTCTACAACTTCTTGTTTTCCACCTTCCATTTTCCCTATAACAGTTCCAGTATGAAGTTGATCCATACCAAGAAGTCTCATTAATTTAGCTAGTGCTAACATTGTCATACCATGCTTTTTACTTCTGGTAAAAGCTGCGTGCATAGCTCTATGAGCATGAATTACAGTATTTTTATCATCAAGATAATCTCGAATTTCCTGTAAAGCTGAGAATCCAATTGTTACGATATCCACCATTACATATTCCCCACCATTTTCTAATACAAAATCAGCTCGTTTTTTCATAACACTGAGAGGTGCTGTTATATTTGGCATATAGAACTTCTTTTCTCCAGTTTCCTTTTCAATTTTATCCCGAATTTTTAATGTTTCTATTATCCTTTTCTCAAACTTGTTAAAGGTCATACTTGTTAAATTTTCATCATCTTTAACAATGTCTAATCCGCCACTCCACGCTTCTCCGCACACTTTTGAATGCTCAACTTCAGTTAGTCCTACTTTCGGTTTTACAATAGTACCAAGAAGAGGCCTATCTTTCACTTTTGTTAATGCTCTAATGCCTTCAATTCCATATTTAGGACCTTTATAGGCATTGACAATATCTTTTGGAAAACTAATATCTATTAATCTTAAATTCTTTAAGACTTTCATACCAAAAATATTACCCGCAATAGCACTTAAAATTTGAGGTAAATTATTTGCTTCAAAAAGTTCCTTCGGATAGGCAATCTTTATTATATTTTTTTCTGGGTCAATATAAAATGTCGAAGGTTTAAGTCTTTCAGCTATTTCAGGTGATAATGTTGAAATTTCAGTCCATGTACCAATCGAACTTTCTTTTGCGATTTCTTCAGAGGCATGTTGCAAATTCCTACATTCTGGTGAAATCTGTACATAATACATTGCGATTAAATCATTTTCACTTGGCTTGTAGTCCAAATTTATGTAATCAACCAAATTAATTCACCAATTATCTAATAAATTTTAATTTTATTTAGTTATATGAGAATTTCCTTAAAAGAAATTTAAATAATGAATTATGATATTAAAATCATAAAAAATTAATAATATTTTTAATTATATTACAGAGTGATGATACTATGAGTGAAATAAAATCTTTCACAATCAACGTTAAGGAGTTAAGCTTTAAAAGTGAGCAACATGTTCTTGATTTAATTAGATTCTTATCTGAAGCCTTACCCCAGATAAACCTTGACCGAAATGGAAATAATATAAACGTAGAAATGCCAATTAAATTATCTAAAAGAGCCTTAAAACTTAGGATTAAAAAATTTCTTTATAAAAACGGATTACACAATGATTTCAGACCAATTTCATATAAAACTTCTGAATCTGAAGGATATACTGTGAAAGAAAAGAAAATTGTTGAATTAAGCTATTATTAAATCTTATCCTTACAATATAGTTATATAATTTAGAAAATATATTCAGATGTGTCTTTAGAAGAAACTAATTTTAATATTTCTGTTAAATCTTTAGATGATTTATTAAGATGCTTGAGTTTAGCTAGCCTTTTAGAAGTAGCAGGTTGGCCTAAACCTGGAAATGTTCACCGTACACAAAATTTTAAAAAAACTAGATTTGAACACTTTATGGCAGGAATTGTTGCTATTCAGCCAAATTTTAGAGTTTTTTGCGAAACAAATCTCCAAAAATCTTTTGAGAATGAAGATGATTACAAAAATATTGAATTAGGACAATTTTTTAAGAAGGCGGCTGAAGAAATGATAAGATGGCAAGATGGAGGTAATGTTTTGTTAGGACATATATTAATATTAGCACCTCTCGCAGTAGCAGCGATAATTTGTATGAAAAAACATCAAACTAATATTAGTGATTTAAAAACTTTCCTAAACAAAGTAATTGAGAACTCATCTGTTAATGATACAATAAATCTATATCAAGCGATTAGATTATGTAATCCGGGAGGTTTAGGAAGGATTAAAAAATATGATATCAATGATGAAAATTCTTTTAATGAATTAAATAAGGATAAAATAAATTTAAAAAAAATATTTGACCTTTCAAAAGAATATGATTTGATAAGTTTGGAATATTCTACTGGATTTAATTTAATTTTAAATGAAGGATTACCATATTTCGTTAAAACCTTTAATCAATTTAAGGATATAAATATAGCAACAGTCAATACTTACCTTAAACTTTTATCTTTAAATCCAGATACGTTAGTTATTAGAAAATCTGGACTGGATTTGGCTTTATATATCTCAAACATGGCATCAAATATTTTAGAATATGAAGGTATTTCCTCTGAAAAAGGTTTAAGATTAACAATAGAATTAGATAATGAACTCCAAGCAAAGAAGGGCAAATTAAATCCTGGTACCACAGCTGATCTTATTTCTGGAGTAATTTTTTGTGCTTTGCTATTTGGTTTAAGATTTTGAATTCAAAAAAATTATTTGATAGGAATAATTTACTATTTTTAAGAAAGCTATATTATTAATATCAATTTGAGGTTAATAGTTTATGGAATTCTGCGATGAATGTGGTGGAAGAATGATGTTACCCTCAAACTTGGATGGGAAAAAGGTATTCAAGTGTAAATGTGGAGCAACAAAACCATTCAAAGAAGAAAAATCTGAGGCGTATAAACTTACCACTAAAATAGTGCATTCTATTAGGGATGAAGTCACGAATTTAACAGATGTTATCGAATGGAAAGAAGAATATTTGAGAAGTACAATTAAAAACTTTAAATGTCCTCGATGTGGATACGATAAAGCACATTTGGAAACAAGACAGACACGTAGTGCTGATGAAGGAATGACCCATTTTATAATATGTTTAAAGTGTGGGAAGATGAAAAAAATTGGTAGTTAATTCAAACGATTAGTTTTCTTATTATTTCTTGTTCTTTAATATCTTCTAAAAAGTAAAGCTTGATCAATTTATCATGTCTCTTTGAACCAGAAATTATTTGAATTTGATTGGATGAAATATTCAATCTCTTTTTTATTAAATTTATCAATTCTTTATTTGCCTTATTTTGTATCGGCTTTGATTTTAGAAAAATCGTTAAAAAATCGCCATTATTAACAACTTTTTGGCTTTTACAGTTAGTTCTCACATTCAATTTTATAATATAATTCGTATCTGAATGTTTTTCTAGAAATTTCATTTATATAACAAACTACATTGATAAATTAAATAAATTCATCTATTCTGTTTTTCAAGAGATTATAAGAGGGTTTTGACAATCTAATACCTCCAGCTAATTTATGACCTCCACCTACGCCTCCAAATTCTCTTTTTATATTTGATATAATTTTATTTATTCCATTTGTCTTATTTTTTTCTAGATATTTTCTTGAGCATCGAACACTTAATTTGATTGTGCCTGATTTTATCTCAAGGCCCCCTAAAAACAGGATTTTATTTGGGTCAAATAGTTCATTAACAGTACTAAAACTTGCTGTATCTGACCAGTTGCTTGGTGGTATTTTTCCCTTTACTTCTATAAATATTGCCTTTTTGGTTTCAAAATGAGGTATTTCATTTGAAAGAGTTCTTAAATTCCGAGAAAGATTATCAATATACTCAGAATACAAATTTTTGGCATAACGAGTAATTGATTTTAACTGAATTATTGAAATTGCCGCGCTAATATTCTTAAAACATAAAATATTCAATAAAAGAGCGTGTTCAAAAGCAAACTTTAATAATCCCAATTTATGAGGCAATAATGAATAATGCCCAAAACTGTTAATATCGGCTTCATTTTGAATTAATTGGATTTCAGATTCACTTAAATCAACTAATTTTGTTCTTGGATCAATTTGTAGTGTATTTAAGAACGAATTGATTTTCTGATCTGATTCTCCTCCAAAGCGACTAAGAAAGGGTAATATACTGTATTTTAAACCATTCTTTACAGATTCATGCATACTCCCAAATAAAATCAAGCCTTCTTTGTCTTCAATGAGTTCTTCATGTACCAGTTCTTCATACACCTCTCGGTTAAATGATTGTAATCTATCCATCGGTCTTAATGAATCTCCAGCAATACCGATAACCGTTAACCATCCTTGTTTCATTATAGATGGTTTTACTTGTTTTGCAAACATGTATGTTAAAGTGGCTCCCGCAATATGTTCAAGACCGTCAAACCCATAAATAGTTGGATTAATGAAAAATAGATTTTCAGGTAACTCATCA
>Ga0114922_10006620_pt1 | contig 10609 bp, 8 predicted proteins | sample AartaG_FD_100975 | JGI IMG/M metagenome (GOLD analysis project Ga0114922, IMG submission 100975) | Deep subsurface microbial communities from Aarhus Bay to uncover new lineages of life (NeLLi) - Aarhus_00045 metaG | ecosystem: Environmental > Aquatic > Marine > Oceanic > Sediment | place: Aarhus...
CTCCTCGAGCACCTCCATGCCACTCACTTCAGGCATGCGTATATCGGTGATCAAGAGATCGTAGTACTCAACCTTAACTTTCTCGATTGCCTGGGATCCGTTACCGACGGCTTCAACCAAATATTTTTTACGTTGCAGGGTTTCGACAAGGAAGTCCCTCATCAATGGTTCGTCGTCGACCACAAGGATTCTTTTAAATTCCATAAATATCCCTTCTCTCAAGGATAATAGGGTAACAGAATGGTTATTTTGGTTCCGACACCAGGCCGGCTGAAGACTTGGATCGTGCCATTCTGTTCCTGGATCATTTTTTTGGCGATAGCCAGTCCCAAACCTGTGCCGTCCTCCCGGGTTGTAAAAAACGGGTTGAATATTTTTTTCTGAACCTCTTCACTCATACCCACACCTTCATCTTCCACGAGCAGTTCCACAAATCCTTTTTGTGTGCGGTTAACCTGGCTTTGGACCTTTGCGCCGTCCCGGGCGCGGGACAGGCAAATGGTAAGACAGCCACCGCCGTCTTTCATAGCGTGTACAGCGTTGTGGAAAATATTGAGCAGTACCTGCTGCATCAGGCTTGGATCAATCCGGGAACTCACCGGTTGCCTCGGGAATTTGCGTTTAATCCGGATCGGTAAGGTCTGGCTTTCTATTTCTATTTCCAGATACGCCAGAACCTCGTTCACGTATTCAACCAGGTTGGTCCAGCGAAGGTCGGCTTTCATCGGGCGGGTATAAATCAGAAGATTGGTCACTATTTTATCGAGGCTGGCCACACCCTCGATAATTTTTTTAACCAGATTGCGGCGGGGGTCGTCATCATCGAGGTCTCTTTCCAGAAGAGCAGCAAAACCGCCGATACTGCCCAGAGGATTGCGGATCTCATGGGCCACATTGGCAGACATTTCCCCCAGTGCACTCAAGGTACGAGATTTGGAAACTTCTTCCTTGAGTTGGTTGACCGCTGAAAGGTCGTTGAAAATTTCCAGTGCCCCGACCGACTCCCCTTTCTCATCGATCACCGGGCAAATCATTGACTCCACCGGAATCTTACGGCCGTCCTTGCAACCGATAATCCGCTCGGTTATTGCCGCTTCTGCCGTCTCTCCGGCAAGCACCCTGGATAGAGAATCTGTCTTTCCGTCTAATTCGGCAAATGGAAATTTTTTGTAAGGGTTTCCCAGGACTTTGTCCCGGTCAAATCCGGTAATCGTTTCGGCAGCGTGGTTAAACAGAACCACTTCCCCAGAGCGGTCAACCGCCACTACGCCGCTGGTAATATGCTTGAGCGCACTGACCATGCAGTTATCAATTATAAGGCTAGCCGGCTCAGCATTTGATTCAAGCTTGGGGTCTTTCATATCCTTTTCAGCAATTCTTTTTTCTTGTTATTGAATTCATCTTCCGTAAGAATACCAGTCTTGCGTAAATCATCCAGTTTTCGGATCTGTTCGATAGGCTCACCTCCTTCGAACTTTTCCTTTTTCATCTCGTGAGACTTTTGCGCCGAATCCTCTCTGTTCAACTCGACTTCGCTCAGGTCTGGAATTTTCACTTCGTCTTCAACCAAGCGGAAGCTTGTTAGTTCTTCCTCAAGCTTGCGTACCCGCTCTGCACTTTTGCGGAGAGCCTTCCGTAAGCTGATAATTTCCACGGCGTGGCGAAGTTTAACACTTACCTCCTCGAGCCTGAACGGCTTGATAATTGTTTCGTGAATATCCATCTGGGCGAGACTTTCGGCATCATAAGTCTGTGGCGAGAGCAGAAAAATAAGAGAATCCAATTCGTATGCACGCAGCCGGGCGATTAAATCCCTGTTGTCCTTTTCCCCGAACTGGCTGTTGATAATCGCCAGCCGGAACCGATTGTTGGAGATCAGGTTCCTGGCCTTGGCGCAACTCTCCACTGCAAATACCCTGAAACCGTCGTGCTTGAGATGATTGCTTAACAGGTCACGGCTGAGTAACTCACTATCGACCAGCAGAATGTTGTAACGGCCCATACTTATTCAACGCCAATTATCAAGAGCCCTGGTTTCTGGTACAACCAAATATCAAAAAAACCCTCCCCCCTGCAAGCCCCAGGGGGTGATGGAAATCCTATTTTTCTTCCGCCTCTTCCTCTTCCTCCACGTCCGATTTCCTCCCGCCAGTAGCCTCCTTGATAGTCAGGCGTTTGAACTCGACCTGGTTATCCTCCAGCACTGCCATAATTCTCCTCTGGCGAGAGTCGACTTTTCTTACCACTTCATTTATTCCGACAACCACACCCGGCCATAAAGTTTGAAGCACATAGATCTTTCTTTCTATATTGAACTGGTCGACAAACTTGGACTCGAAATCCTCCTTCTCGGCCAGCACATCTTCGTTTATGACTTGCAATTTCTTGATCTTTTCCAGGACTTCCACCAGTTCCTTTTCTTTCTCAACAGGAAACTTCGGCAACCGTTTCTTCAACAGTTCGAGGAAATCCATACGTTTCCGCAGGAGTTTATCCTCCTCTTCCAATACCGTTATTTCCGCTTCCAGCTGTTTGTTCTTGAAATTGGCATCTCCCTTGATAATCTTCCCGACTTTGATCTGAGTTTTGGTATCGCTGATTGAGCCAATGTTTTTGGCACGTACACAGCTGCCGCTGAACACGCTGCTGCCGGCAATCATTCCTTTGTCTCTCAGCGCGACTACATCGTGTTCGGCATGGATCACGCTGTTGAGAATGTAGCTGCCCACTTCGATATTCTTTCCTGCGGAAACCACACCCTCTTGGATAAACAGCGCCTTTATCGAACCGCCGGCGACTACCTTGGCTTTTTTCTCATGCTGCGTACCGATAATTCCTTTTTTAACCTCTATATCACCGCTGGTGGAGACAAGTTCCGCAGCCTCCACAGTTCCCCGCACGATGATGTTACCCTCGGTGTGCACGCGGAAATCGGCTTTCACATCTCCATTGACCACCACATCGCCGGGGTAGGATATATTACCGATAGAAAAGTCGACATTGCCTTTCACTACGTAAACGTTTTTGACATTGAGAACTTCATCCTCGGAAAAGACATTGCCGATTATCTCGGAGAACAGTTGAAGGCCATTTTCGGAGAGATACGTATTTTTGCCCCGGGGTATCAGGACATCTTCACCCGGCCTGGGTGGGGTGACACGTCCGGTAACAGTGTATCCCGCTTCACCCTGGGTAGGTGGCTCCTTGACTGCGAGCAACTGATCCTTGTCGACTATCTTTATCAGATTGATATTCCTGAAATCCACCGAACCGTCTTCAGTGATCAAAGGTTTGGCGGATTTATCCAGATCGACAAGAATGTCAACCTCGGCGTCTTTACCGTTTGCAACAGGCTTGCCCCTGGCGACAATCGCATTTCGCACAGGCTGGCCGGAATCAATCAATTCCTGGATCGCATCCTCATCGATACCAAGTTCAACCCCGTACTCGTATAATTTATACAGCACATCGTTTACCGTGATTCCCACCAGTCCTTCGGGCACACCCAGAGAGAGGTAGGCTTCCATTTCGTTGTCCGATATGCTGACATTGATGTATTTATCCTTGAGAGTGTCGTATCTTTCGAAATAATCGGCGATCTTGACCGGCTCGCCGGTTGCTTCCTCCCAAATCTTGCGGATTTGGTCAAAATCGCTGTTGACCACACCCTTGCGGATAATTTCCTTCTTTATCTCCTTGAAGTCGTACTGATCTTTCGTCTCGCGGTAAATGGCAAGATAGACACCATCCTCGCGCTGTTCGAACTTCCCGACTTCCTGATTTGTGATAAGAATATTATCCATATTTCCGAAACATTTTATAGAACTGTAAAGGAGAACAGTTTGGCACTCTCAAGGTTTTTGTCAATTTTTCTTTCAATATTTGGGGTTTAAACGGTTTGACAAGGTAACTGTTCACCCCGGTTTTCATGGCCTCGATTATATCTACTTTAACGCTTCGCGTGTAACCGGCAGAATCAACAGATTCTTGAATTCCCCGCCTTGAACCTTGATTACAAATTCCAGGCCACTCGTATTCGGAATATTACAGTCAGTGATGATAAAATTAATTCCACTTTCGTTTTGCAGTTCGTCGTAAGCCTCAGCCCCGTGCCCGGCTTACACTATGTCCACCTGACCAATCCGCTTCAACGCATTTACTATTTTTCTTCGTATCGTTGCGGAGCTATCAACTACCAGCAATTTAAGCGAGGCTGGGTATTTCCTCCTTTAAGGGTTCTCCCGTGCTTCAGGCTAAATTCTTTAAAAGTCTCAATCAATACAAGTTAAATCAGTCTCTTGAATCATGCCAGTAAGATTTGCTCAAACTATCTGCCGACACCAAAGCGGGCTTTAATTTTATCTTTTAAGCCATGCTAATCTTACACCTATAATTAATAATTTTCAAGGCAATAGGGATAAAAACAAGGAATTTTATTCCATAGGGAGGAAAAATTTTACCTCTGTCCGGTTTTGGCTTGAGAACTCAGAGATTTTGCACTCAAAGCCTCCCAGAGTGCTGAATAGTCGTTTTTTGCGTTCCAGACTATCCAGCCTACTGCCCCGCCTTCAGTGGCCGCCTGCATCTGCTGAAGGAAATAATCAGTGCCGAAGTGCGGTTCCTGCCACCTGAAACCCTGAATATAAGGCTGCACACCCGTGCGGTGTGATCCCTTGCGCATAGCCGCTTTTTCCGTACCTTCCCGGACTATATGGTAAGCCCGCAGGGGCCCGTACTCAGCCTTGAACGATTCGGGAAAATGCGACGAATAAAGCATGGGACAGATAACGTCTGCGTATTCGGCGATCAGATCGTAGTCCTGGCCGATCCAGTAGTCACGGTCCTCGTGCAGCCAGGGCACCCAGCCGAATACATCAGCTGCCAGTGAAACCCTGGTGGTGTCAATGACTTGCCGGACTCGGGAGAGTAAAAAGCTAATAATCTCCGCTTTATTCAAGGAATCGATCGCCACAGGGTAGAAACATGTGCTCACATCACCGTCTGACGGAAACCGGAGGTAATCCAGTTGAATCTGGTCGAATCCGAAAGAAACCAACTCCTCCACCACGGCGATCAGGTAGTCGTGCACTCTGTTATCCTGAGGGTTTGCCCAGGTTTCCCCGTTATTCTGCCTCCAGGGAAATCCCGTTGCGGAATCGAGCACGGCGTAGGGGTAAGCGTCGTTCTCGCTGTAAGTGGAAAGCAGCGGGTCTTTGAAAGCAACCACCCGCGCACACGCTATTAGCCCGCTATCGTGAAGGTGCTGCACCAGAGCCGCCGGGTCTCCCACCCGCCTTGTATTGGAACCGGCCTGTGAGGCAAGCGGGTTATTGCTCCTGTAAGACAGATAGCCCTGATCATCTTTCATGTCAATCACGAAACCGCTGACCGGGGTGCCCCTGCACCTTTCGATCAGCTCTTCGATACGGCTGCTGTCGCCTGCGGTGCCTGCATTAAGATAGATCCCGTTGTATCTCAGGGCCAAAAGGTTAAAACCCGGCTCGATCTCCAGCGATAGCCGCGTGGAATCGGCCCCAAGACTGTCTTCGGCTCCGGGGCCAGGTACCGATACTGTATCTGCATGTGCCAGCGAGTCCAGAACAGGTTCCGGAACTGCTGGAACGACAATGCTTCTCTCTTCCAAAACGGGAACTCCTGAGGAGGAATCGGTGCTTACTGCGGAATCCGGCTCTTGGGAACCATCAGGCAAAAAGGCCCCCTGGATATTAACTGAGGACGAGTCGTCAGGCTTCCCGAGAAGCTGCCCTGAGGATAAATGAATGCCGGGCAAGCAAACAAGAACGCAGAAAGCACACGCGCCGGCAATCTGAGTTATGAAAAAACGGTAAAATGAGAACAACCAACCTCCCCGGCCAACTGGTTGCTTTAATTTCCCAGGAACGGAATCGCTCAAGTTTTCAACTCTTCACAGGCCGCCTTGATTGATTCTGCAGTAATTTCGACCAGTTTCAGCAACTCTTCCTCGGAAAACGACAGGTGGGGCATCAGTACCACCACGTCGCCGAGAGGACGGATAATTACTCCCCTTTTCCCTGCCTGAAAGACTACCCGGCTGCCCATTTTCAGAGCCTGATCGAAAGCTCTGGCTTTTGTACGGTCGGCAGCCAGCTCGATCCCGACCATGAATCCGCACTGGCGGACCTCCCCCACTGCGTCAAGAGGAACAACCTTTTCCTGAAGAGCCTTGCGGAAAAGACTGATCCTGGGCTGGATCGCCTTAATTACCTGCTCCTCTTCAAAAATATCGAGATTTGCCAGGGCAGCAGCAGCGGCCAATTGATTCCCGGTGTAAGAGTGGCCGTGATAGAAAACCACTGGTTTCTGCTCGCTGCCCAGGAACCTCTGATAAACTTTCTCAGTGGTTAAAGTCGCTGCCATTGGAAGATAGCCGCCGGTAAGCGCCTTAGAGAGGCAGAGAAAGTCCGGCGAGACATCCTCGTGCTCGCAGGCGAACATCTTTCCGGTCCTGCCGAAACCGGTTGCAACCTCGTCGGCGATCAGGAGCACCCCGTAGCGGTCGCACAAGGCGCGCACGCCTGAGAGAAAACCCGGCTCGGCGGTAATCATCCCCCCTGCGCCCTGGACCAGCGGCTCGATAATCAAGGCAGTGGTTCTTTCCCATAGGCGCTCCATCAATTTCTCAAGGGAGTCCAGGCAGTGTTTCAAGTAAGAGTGGCGATCAAGCGGCGGCCCCTGGCGGTAGTAATAGGGATATTCGGCGAATCGGGCCCTGAAAATCAGGTCGCGGAATACTCCATGAAAAAGGTCTATTCCGCCAACGCTCACGCTGCCGAGTGTATCTCCATGGTATGCGTTGTGGAAAGAAATGAAACCCGTGCGCCGCCTTTCAGCCGGGTTCTGGGAAAGCTTGCGATACTGGTAGGCCATTTTGAGCGCGATCTCGACAGCGGTGGAGCCGTTATCCGAGAAAAAAACCTTTTTGAGACCATCCGGGGCAATCCGCACAAGCCTCCGGGCGAGATAGGAGGCAGGCACGTTTGCCAGGCCGAGCATCGTGCTGTGAGCGATCCGCTCCGCCTGGTCCCTGATCGCGGCAGTGATCTTGGGGTTATTATGGCCGTGCACGGTCACCCAGAGCGAAGACACTCCGTCCAGGTAACGGTTACCCTTCGTATCAATCAGATAGGAGCCCTCTCCCCTCTCGATAACCGGCGCATCTTCCTCCTGCCAAAATTTCATCGGGGTGAACGGGTGCCAGATATATTTCCTGTCCAGAATTGCAGGGTCGGCTTTATTCTTTTTCATATGGTTCCAGTCCAAGGTCCTGGAGCATTTTCAGGTCGGCTTCGGCATCCCGGCCCGAGGTTGTCAGGTAATTGCCGATAAGTATTCCGTTGGCCCCGGCCCAGAAAATCATAGACTGCATATCACGCAAGTTGTATTCCCTGCCCCCGCAAATCACAATATCCTTGTCAGGCAGAACAAGCCGGAACATGGCGATAATCCTGAGGCAAATCTCGGGAGTAAGATAGCGGGCCTTTTCGAGAGGCGTTCCGGGGATTGGATGAAGGAAATTGATCGGCACACTGTCAATATCGAGCGCTTTTAACTCAAGAGCCATGTCCACCCTGTCGGCGTCGGTCTCCCCCATGCCGAATATTCCTCCCGAACAGACCCGGAAACCGGCTTTCTTGGCCGTGCGGATCATCTCCAGTCTATCATCGTATGTATGGGTGGTGCAAATCCGCGGAAAAAACCGGCGGCTTGCTTCCAGGTTGTGGTGAAAACACTCCAGACCCGCTTGCTTGAGGCGTTCCAACTGTTCGGCACTCAAGCGGCCCAGGCTGGCGCAGCTCTGGAGATTTGCGGAGCTTTGCCTGATATTTCTGATCGTCTGCTCCAGAACCTTTAATTCCTTTTCACTTCCCACTGCAGCGCCGCTTGTCACGATAGAGAACTCACCCGCACCTGTGTGGGCGGCTTCGCTGGCGGCCATGGAGAGGTTTTCCACGCCGAGCAAGGGATAGCGTTTGACACCGGTCGCATAGTGGGCGCTCTGGGCGCAGAAAGAACAATCCTCGCTGCACGATCCGCTCTTGGCGTTCACTATCGAGCAAAGGCGAATCCTGTTCCCGCTGTGTTTCCTCCGCAACCTGTCGGCAATCCTCAGAAGCCCGGTCAGGGGAATTGAGCAGTCTCCGAGCACGAGAAGGGCTTCCCCCTCCCCCAGCCCGCCATCCCGCTCCAGACAAATCTCTATTGCTGCAAGCGAATCCCTCTTCACCCGATGGTTCCCTGTCATCATCTTCTCCGAACAAGCATCGCGGTACGTCTCATTGTATCATGGACTGGAGCCGATGTAAATTCCCGATGCTGTGCCGGAATGCTCCGAAAGTATCCAAGGGAAAAAAGAATTTCCTTCACCTTGTGGAGACTCTGCAATCTGCTGACAGCTAACTTTTGTTCTTTCCTTCACGGCAAATTAGGCGGAATATACCCCACCAGGCAGGATTAGTAAACTTAAAAAATCCACCGCTTTCAACCCTGGGCGTAAAAGGATTGACTATAAACAATGTTTATAATTAAATTTATCAACAGAAGTCGAGCGATTCCGGCCTGAGGAAAGCCGGGTTGAATTATGCATACAATACAATCAAAAGGTTAGCTGCCTCGAGGAATAGGATAATGATTATCCCCCAGGTTTACGAAAAGACCCCCCAGGGTGAAAGGGCGTTCGACATATACTCACGCCTTCTGCAGGACCGTATAGTTCTGCTAGCCAGTTACATAGACAACAACCTGTCAAATCTTGTGGTCGCCCAGCTTCTCTTTCTCGAAGCCGAGGATCCTGATAAAGACATTTACCTGTATATAAATTCTCCCGGCGGAAGTGTGACAGACAGCCTGGCGATTTATGACACGATAAATTTCATCCGCTCAAGCGTATCGACAATCTGCACGGGCATCGCAGGCGCCTCAGCCGCTCTTCTGCTTGCGACCGGGGCAAAGGGCAAGCGCATGTGCCTGCCCAACGCCAAGATCCTTCTGCACCAGGTTTACGGCCGCGCAGAGGGCCCTGCTGTGGATGTCCAGATCCTCGCCAAGGAGGTCGAAAGGCTCAAAAGTGTTATCAACCAGCTCCTGGTCAAGCATACCGGAAAGCAACTGCGCAAGATAGAACGCGACACTGACCGCGATTTCTATCTCACCGCGGAGGAGGCTACCAAATACGGTATTGTGGACCAGGTGATCCAGGCCCACATATTGCCGTCAAAAGAGAAAACCTGAGAGAAAATAAAGCTGGACCGATTAACCAGGGAGCCATTCTCAGAGCAATTTTCCCGGTTCTCCAATCCAAGCGCAAGGGATATTTTGAAGATGAAACAATGCTCGGAAAAAGTACTGATCTGTACCCTGTTTTTTGCCTTTCTGATTTCCGGCTGTGGAAAGGAAGAGAAAAATCCGTTCCTGGAAAGTGTGCTGATCGAGCAATTGGTGGTCAAACCGAGAGCCTCGGCCGCTGAACTGGATAAGACCAGGGAAAAGGCCGAAAAGGCGCTCGAACAGTTGAAAAGCGGCGCTGATTTCAGCGAACTGGCCCGCGAGCATTCAACCCACAAGAGCGTCTCCCAGGGTGGAGAGCTTACTATCACCAAGGGCTGGATGGACCCTGCTTTTGACCAGGCTGTGCTGGCAATGGAGGATTCGAGCCTGAGCGGGACTATCGAAACACCGGAAGCTCTTTACATCGTTTACCGTGACTACGGCAGATACCTTCAGCAACGTTCCAGTCATATTTTGCTCTCACCGGATAAGGAGCTCGAGGGGGAAGCCAGGGAGAGAGCTCTCAAGGAGCTTGAAAAAAAGGCCTGGGAACTCCGCAGGCGTATCCTTGAGGGCGAGAGTTTTTACGACCTGGCCCGCGAGCATTCAGACGACGAGGGTTCGGCCCAGAAGGGTGGTGATATCGGCTGGCACAAACGCAACACCCTGGTCAGGGAATACGAGGAGGTAACTTTCAACCAGGACCTGGGAGAGCTCAGCGAGCCGGTGCAGACCAGCTTCGGCTGGCATATTATCCGCACGGTGCAGAAAAAAGACCTGAGCCTAAGTATGAAAATCATCGAGTTCAAGCCGGAAATCACCGATGCCGACCGCAGCCGGGCGCGCAAGCTCCTGGAGGAAGCCCGCAGGCAGGCGGCAGCCGGGGTGCCCCTGGCTCAACTTCCGGAACGTTTCGCACTAAGCCAGGACGGCGCATTGAGTTTCAACGAGAAATACATGGTGCGCAAGAACCTGATGGTACCCGAGCTGGCCGAACAGATGGAGAACATGGACGAGGGGGATGTCTCAGGAATTCTGGAAAGCCCGGCGGGGTTCTATTTCGTGCGGCTGCTGGAGAAGGAATGAACTACCCCGCGGCAGAGCCGCGAGGTATCAGTGTGATTTTTGTGTGAATCACTGAAATCCGTGATCCTGATTTCGGGTATTAAACCCCAACTGTATAATATAACACCCCCCTGTCTCCCCCCTTGATAGGGGGGAATGGTGGCTCTCAAGCACGATCTGAAATAAGATCACCAGGTTTAAATCCCCTTCTTTCCGAATTGTGAAGGATGAAAATAAA
>Ga0114922_10006621_pt1 | contig 10607 bp, 15 predicted proteins | sample AartaG_FD_100975 | JGI IMG/M metagenome (GOLD analysis project Ga0114922, IMG submission 100975) | Deep subsurface microbial communities from Aarhus Bay to uncover new lineages of life (NeLLi) - Aarhus_00045 metaG | ecosystem: Environmental > Aquatic > Marine > Oceanic > Sediment | place...
TAAGGAGCACTTTAAAAAGGATTACTTTTCGCGGGAAGTAACTTTTGTTCACTGCCTTGATTTTTTGGATTTTGAATTGATGAAATTATGTAAACATAATATCAGTGCCAATAGTACATTTTCCTACTGGGCATCACTTTTGAATCCCAATCCGGATAAAACAGTGATTATTTCAGGGAAATGGTTGGCAGATACCGAAGTAGATAATGAGGAATTACATTTTCCTAAAGAATGGATAAAATTATGATCATTCCATTAGATAAAATGATAAAAGATTATGCCCTTTACATTGAAGGAGTCATTCACATAGGAGCGCATTACGGGCAGGAGTATGCAGATTACATAGAATGTGGTATTAAGGATATGGTTCTTTTCGAGCCTGTTGTATCTAGCTATAAAAAATTGCTGGAAATACTACCTAAAAGGAAATGTATAAAAACATTCAACCTGGCTCTTGGCAATGAAGTAGGTGAAAGGGAAATGTATATTGAAACGGCCAATGCCGGTAAAAGCAGTTCTTTGCTCGCCCCAGGGACACATCTTACGATGTACCCACGCATAGAATTCAATGAACGAGAGACGGTAAAGATTGATAAGTTAGATAATATTGATTTTGATCGAAGTCAGTACAACATGATTAATATTGATGTACAGGGGTTTGAATTGGAGGTTTTTAAAGGGGCTGAAAATACGTTGGATTTTATAGATATTATTTATACTGAAATTAATTTGGAAGAAGTTTACAAGGGGTGTTGCCGGATGGAAGATCTTGATGATTTTTTGAAACCTTTTGGGTTTATCCGGATACGGACTGAAGATAATGGTCATTGGGGGGATGCCTTATATTTAAAATACATAGGATGATGATTTCATTAGCAGTAACAAATTTTAATAGGAGTGATTCGGTAGTAGAAGCATTTATTCAAGTCGCGGACAATGATAAGATAAATGAAATCGTAATTGTAGATGATTGTTCAGACCATGATGCGTATATCAAATTATGGAATCTTATCAGTGCTTTGAATAATGGTAAAATTAAATTATACAGGAATAAAGTAAACCTGGGTCCGTATAGAAATAAGTGTACAGCTGTCAAGAAATGTAGCAATGATTGGGTTATTCTGCTGGATTCAGATAATGTAATTGACAATAATTATATTGAGACGATACAGACGTTGGATAAAGAAGATAATATACTGTATGTTTCAGAAACATTATATAGAGAAGGTAAAAAAGGAATAGGATGGTGTTACAAAGATTTCAATAAGTTGATTATAGATAAGGAAAATATTAAAGAATATATAGACTTGGAATATTTTGAAGCCTTTTTAAATACCGGGAATCATTTCTTTAATCGGGCCAGATATCTCCAAGTTGTTGGAAGTAAGAAGAGAGAAGTAGATTTAAGTATCAACGATGCTATTTACTTTTCCTATTTGTGGTTGTTGAATGGAAATAAAATGAAGGTAGTTCCCGATTTATATTACATCCACCGCGCCACTAAAGATAGTTGGTGGGTAACCAATTCGAAAGAGTGTATATATGCGGCTGCTGAGATTAGTAAAAGAATTAAAGAATGGTAAGATGAACATAGAAGAAGTTCCTGTAGCGTTTCAAGTACGGACAAATCACGAGTATCCTCCTTTTAATACGATGATTTTTGAGGAGTATTTCCTGAATTATTTCACTTCTCTGGGAATTGATACGGAGCGTAGATATCTACCTATTTTGTGGACTAATTTCTATATCAGTAGAAATTATGGAAATTCGGATATGCGCGATTTGCAAACGTATCTAGATAGCTTAGACAGGAACAAAACATACTTTACCGTCCTTCAATATGATGATGGCGTGCTGCAGAATATAGATGATTTGAATATACTTGTATTTGGAGCTGGTGGGGGAGGGGCTAAGAAGGTTCCACGTAAAAATTTAGGATATCCAATTCCTTTGATCTGTACTCCAAGTCCCAATATAGACAAAAATAGAAAGCGGGAGATACTTTGCAGTTTTGTAGGGGCATTTGATAGAGGGAAAGTACGAAACCGGATTAAGAAGCTACGAGATCGTTCTGGATTTGTTATTAAGGATCGGGCAGGGTATGGAGTATTTGCAGATTTGATGGAAAGAAGCGTTTTTTCTTTATGTCCGCGTGGGTATGGGGCTACTTCGTTTAGAATTTGTGAAGCTCTGCAGCGGGGCTCTATTCCAATTTATATATATGACGAACCGTGGATTCCCTGGAAAGGTGAATTTGAGTTCAATGAAATCGGCGTATTGGTTCATGAAAGTGAGGTAACAAGTATTCCTGATATCATAAGTTATATAAATGCTGATGCAGTAAATAGATACAGAATAACGGGACAGAGGATATACGAAGAATATTTTTCTTTTGAAGGATGCACTAAGAAAATAATTGAAAGATTATGAAGAAGTATTTATTGACGGTGGCTTTATATCCGCCGGAAAAGCAAAAATTACAAGACCACTTTGAAACGCTTCACATGTCGCGGGGGCAGGAGTATTGTGACTATCATGGGATTGAGTATATTCCTATAATCGAACCCAATAGTATTCCTGAGCATTGCAGACGAAGGCATCCGTATTGGTATCGTCATTTTTTGATAAAATACTGGATTGATATTGGATTTCTTAAAGACGGAGATATTGTAAGTCATATAGATGCTGATATTTGTATAGTAAATGGTAGCTGGTCGTTTGAGCCTCCACCTGGAAAGAGTTTCGCATACGCCGTGGATTCGTGTAATACGCATTGTATGGGAGCATTTTCTTTTAGGATCTCGGAGTGGTCTAGACAAATGCTAACTAATTTGTTAGATGAGGAACGATACAATAAGTATAAAGATACTCAGTTCTGGCATATATTTCAGGACCAGGCTGCGTGGTATTCTTTAGCAGGGATTAAAAATACATTTGCTGATATCAACCAACCTGCTTGGAAAAAAGAAGAACATCTGGGGTGGAATTCTACTACGGAATCTGATCCTGTTTACTCGTTGGAGGAGTTGTATGCAAATGTAGAAATATTGCCGGTCGAGTGGAATGTTACTAGTTGGAATGGAAGTAGTCCGTATTACAGATTTCCAACAAAAACAGGAAAGCGGGAGGATGTTATATTCCGGCATTTCGGAGGGGCAACGTGGGAGCGTCGCTGGGCGTTGTTTCCTATCATCTTCAATAAAACCAAAGACGAATGAATGAATTGATTCAATTATATCTGGATAATAAGCACACTACTGATAAGTGGGGGAATACCCCTATTACTCATACGTATTTGGCTGTTTACGGGGAGATATTTAAGCGGTTAAAGGATAAACGCAACAAGATATTGGAAATAGGGATCTACAAAGGAGATTCCTTGAATTTGTGGGCTGAATATTTTACCAATTCTACTATTTATGGAATTGACAATCATACGGCTCAGATAGATATCCTTCTTCATAACAACGTAAAAGTTATTGGAGATATAGATGCCTATTCTGATTGGGCTGTAAGGGTTTTAGGAGCTTTGGGGAAGTTTAACGTCATAATAGATGATGGATCTCATTATTTGTTCCACCAGAAGTACGTAATTGATCACTATTGTGATTTGCTGACAGACGATGGCATATTGATAATTGAAGATGTAGCTTGCCATGTACTTGAGGAATCCGGAATGCGGTGTATAGATATGTTAATGACTTATTTTCCTGATGATTTAAAACCATATGCTTATTATGACGACAGGAGACAAGTAAATAATAATATGGCTGATTCTTTAGTAATTCTTGATAAAAATGAAAAACGTAGGATTGATATGTAATCTAGCCTGGGAGCGGTGTTATAACCTGAAGCAGTATTACCATGCTATAAAATCCATGTATGGGAAAGTCAGGCTTGTTAATAACTGTAAGGATTTAGAAGGACTTGATTTATTATTCGTCGGGGACGACCATCATTACGTGCATACGGAAATCCTTATGCTACCAGGATTTGTAGATAAGTGTAATACAGATAAGATCAAGGTCGTGGTATTGACTGCAGAGCGGATATTTGATTCTTTCTTTCCACAAAATATAGATAAGTTCAAACACGTGCGGAAGCTTAATTATCTTTATCAACATACAATGGATGCCGATGATTGTGAATTGTTGGGGACTAAATTACATAGACCACTTTTTTCCAAAGATTTTAAGGATTTTATAGATGTAGATGTGGATAATAAGCTGGATAAAATTGTTTTTATTGGCAATACTAAAGCTGCGGGGTACGAGGAAAGGAATACGGTTATCCAGCGATTCCGGGAAATACTGCCACTTACGATACTTCCACCGACAATAGAGACGTGGAAAGAGTACCTGGAAACCCTGGCCAAATATAGGTTTGTATTTTATCCGATCGGGAATGGTAATTTTCTGGCCTTTCGCTTTTATGAAATTCTGCTGGCTAAATCTATTCCCATTTGCCAAGTAAGGAAGAATACATTGAAGTATTACGATATAGAAGCAAAGTTTGATGATTGTATTTTCTTTGAAGATGTAGAGGAACTCCCTGAAAAAATAAAGAATTGTACATATCAACATAGTTGCAGGGAGCTTTGGTCAGAAGATTATCTAAGTAAAATATTGAAAGAAGATGGTTTATTATAAGAATAAAGGAATTAGGAAGACTGCTTTAGTTTGTGGAGCTGGTGGATTTATTGGACACCATCTTGTAGAAAGGCTAAAACAGGAATTTTATTATGTAATAGGGGTAGATCTTAGATATCCTGAATTTACTACGACCGCAGCCGATGTTTTTTTAATAAAGGATTTACGAGATCCAAAAGAAGTTAGATATATTTTCAATGCTTATTGCATAGATGAAGTTTACCAAATGGCTGCAGACTTGGGTGGGGCGGGATATATATTCAGTGGGGATCATGATGCAGATATAATTCATAATTCTTCACTTATTAATATCAATGTAGCAAAATATGCGGCCCGGGTGAAAGTAGGAAAACTATTCTTTCCAAGTTCTTGTTGCGTATATCCTAAACTTAGTGAGGAAGATTTCAATAAACTAGACTATATGGAGGATAGTACATACCCGGCTCAACCAGATAGTGAATACGGGTGGGAGAAATTATTTAGCGAACGGTTGTATCAGGCATATACTCGGAACTATGGATTGGATGTACGGATTGCCCGGTTTTTTAGTGCTTACGGACCGGAGTGTGCCTGGAAAGGGGGAAAGGAGCAAGCTCCCGCAGCCATGTGTCGCCAGGTGGCTGCTGCTGAAGATGGTGGGATTATTAATATATGGGGAAATGGGAAGCAAACCCGCTCTTATACATATATAGATGACTGCATTGATGGAATACGTTTGTTGATGAGAAATAAGCAATCTTTCGAGCCGATTGGTATTGGGACTGAGGAAATCGTTAGCATCAATCAACTGGCTGCGATAGTTATAAAAATATCAGAAAAGAAATTAACAGTAAAGCATATAGAGGGACCTGTAGGAAAACAGAAAACAAATTTTGATAACAGGTTAGTGCGTGAGAAATTAGATTGGACACCGGACAAGCCTTTGATATTTGGATTACAGCGGACATATAAATGGATACATGAACAAGTTTATGCAAAATGATGAAGAATATAGAGCGGGATGGGGTACGCATCAGTTGGTTTTGTTTGCGGCATTACAAAAAGTAAATAAGTCCGTACTGGAACTTGGAGCAGGAGTGTTTTCAACAAATCAAATGCATGATATATTAAAAGATCGTGGTATAAAATTGTTGACAATAGAATCGGATAGAAAGTGGTTGGGCAAATATAAATATTTGAAGACAGATCTGCATGATTTGAGATATATAAAGGATATTGAAAAGTTTTATGCTGAGGATACAGAGCAGTGGGGGTTGGTTTTTATAGATAATAATTATACGAAGGATTCTGATGTGTGGTGGGGTAGGAAAGCGGCAATAACAAAATATAAGGACATTGCTGACTATATCATATTACATGACTGTGATGCTGTTTTAATAAATGATAATACGTTCGGCAAGGCAATTAAGCCCATTGATCCGGAGAAGCATGATCCAGGCATCCGAGATTATAGCAAAGCGTTTAAGTATTGGATTGAATTTTTTATTGATGGGTGGGGACGGACGAAGCCCCCGGTATTACTTGCGAGTAATAAAATTTGTCTAGATGATATTCAAGGGATTGATAGGATGATAATTGCAAATAGAAATGTAAAGCTATGAAAGATAATGTACTAATTCAGATAGGGACGCATGATGCGGCGGGAAAGGATGATCCGTTTCTTGCTACGGCGAAAGAAACTGCTGCATCTAAAGTGATTTTGGTCGAGCCCAATAAATTGTTGAATACCGCTATCTGGAGAAATTATAAGGACGTAGACAATGTCTTCCTGGAAAACGTAGCAATTACTAAAGAAAAGAACAGAGGGGCAGTCAAGTTAGTATATCCGAAAAGTGGGGAGAATGGAGTAAGTGTAAATGGATATTCTTACGGGGATCACAGTTTCAGTTTAATACCGATGGATGACTGGGGAGATGATTTTGAGGTTTTAGAAGCTCCCAGTATGACTTTTAATGAGCTATGTAAGAAGTATGAAGTAGATCATGTTCATTATTTACAGATTGATACCGAGGGGTATGATTCAGAAATTATACGGTCTATTGATTTTGATAACATAGAAATAGATGAAATTCGATACGAAGACTGGCCCTTTAGTAAAGATTGTTACAAAAGACATGGAAGCAAAGCTAAGTTGTACGGAAAACATGGTGGGCAATATATCCGCCGACTTTTAGAATCTTTGGGATATGCCGTAGTAGAAGAAGGAAGAGATGATATGAGAGCTATAAAAATGATATGATGAATAGAGCCTGTATAATAACAACTCCGTGTTCAGGTAAAAGTACCTTTAGGAAATCTTGTGAAAATAAATATAAGATGCTTCACGTAATTGAGCAGGAATTAGAGGAGGTGCCAGCTTATTCTTGTGTTTTGACTGCAAACCACATACCTAATCAGGAGGAGTATATTTATGCGATTGTTTTGATTGATAAAGAACAATTAAATCGGCAGAGTAATAAAAGAAAAATAGAAGACCCGGATAGTGGGTGGATTGGGGAAGTGATTTTTTCTCATCCTGAGTTTGGCTATTATGCAATACAACAGACAGCGCAGGAGTATAACATTCCAGTATTTACGACATTTGAAGAGGCTTTGGATTTTATAATAACTAAAATGATATGAGCGATCAGAAGCGCACGGTAGTTTTGGTATTAAAAAACGGAAGAGGGTTTGGTTTCCGGGACGTGGAATTAATTGTCCGGCATATTAATGGAACCTGGCAATCTGATATTCCTCCTCGTATTATTTGTCTTTGGGAAAAGGCTTCAGAGTATTATGATCTGGGAAACGTAGAATTGATCCCCCTCAGGAATAGATTAGGTGGGTCTTGGTCCAGGATGCAATTATATAGTCCTGAAATGGAACAGTACCGCCCGTTCTTGTACGTAGATCTGGATACTGCTATTATACAGTCGCTGGAAAATATATTTGATCTGGTCAAAGATCCTTCCCAGTTCATTACCTTGGAAGACTTCTACCAGAAAAGACAATTGGCTACAGGGTTGGTTTGGATGCCGGCGGGATGTGATAAAATTCGTAAGGTATGGAAGGAATGGAAGAAAAGACCAATTGCTAGAAGGCGGAGAATGGATTTCTTTTTACGTAAAATCATTAGTGCAGATGCTTTTTGGCAGGATCTGACCGATACTATCCATGATTTCAAACCTAGCAAGCAACCACGATTGACAGAAGTTCCTAGAAAGACTAATTTGATTTGTTTTCATGGTACTCCCCGCATCTTTAATGCTCAGGAGGTAGATTGGGTCAAAGAATATGTTTCTAAGGTGTTTACACGCCCTCTAAGCAACGATATCCTGGTAACTGTTATAATACCTTATAATAAGGATAGAGGTTGGCTAAAGGAAGCTATTGGGAGTGTGCCTGAAGGGATTCAGCTTCTTGTCAGCAAAGGAGATGGAGGGTGGCCTGAGAACTTCAACAAAGTTCTTCCCCAGGCGACGGGAAAATATATAAAGTACCTGCATGAAGATGATATGTTGACTGAAAATTGTATCAGGGATTCTATTAAAGCCATAGAAGATCAGGAGGTAGATTTTATACATGGAAAAGCAATTGAAATGTATGTCCAGAACCGGGATAAAAAGGTTGTTTATACTCCGGTAATAAAACGTCCTACGATACAGGATCTGTTGAAAAAGAATGTTATTCACAGTACTTCTACGATGTATCGTAGAGAGGTATTTGAAAAGATAGGAGGATTTAATGAAACGCTGAATACCCAGGAAGAATATGAATTTAATTTGCGATGCTTGAAGGCTGGTTTTAAAATAGGATATTGTGATTCTGTACTTGCTATTTACAGGCGGCATCCTACGCAGAAGGTTCGGGTTGTAAGTCTGGCAGAGAAAAAAGAAGAAAAACAACGGGTTAATGATATGTATAAGGATGTTGTTAAGATAGATATCAGTAAGGATGAATACGTATATGTTAAACAAGAAATCGAGCATGATTGAGCAGTCTCCTATATTGGTAACAGGGTGCCCCCGCAGTGGTACAAGTTTGGTTGGAACGGCAATTCATATGTGTGGAGCTTTTCAGGGTAAACTTATTAAGCGTGGGATGTTTGAAAATAATAAGATTTTAGAAGAGGTTGTTATACCTTATTTTAAAAACATCGGAGCCGATCCACTGGGGCAACATCCATTACCAAACGTAGATAGTATATCAATTCCCGTAGATTGGCGAAAGCGGATAGAACAAATAATAAAAGATGAAGGGTATTCAAAAGGACAGTGGGTGTATAAAGATTCCAGATTGAGTCTGATATGGCCTGTATGGAATTATGCCTTCCCAAATGCCAAGTGGATAATCGTCCGCCGTAGGACTGGGGATATCGTACAATCTTGTTTAAAAACCGGATATATGGCTGCTTTTGATGAGCGGGAAGATTGGATACAGTGGGTGCGCCAATACGAAAAAAGGTTTGTAGGAATGATCGAGGCAGGAGTAAATTGTAAAGTGGTTTGGCCGGAGCGTATGGTATGTGGGGATTATCAGCAGATGCATGAAACGTTGGATTGGGTAGGATTAACTTGGAATAAAGAAGTAATAAACTGGATTGATCCGTTGTTATGGGTCAGTCGGCAAAAAGAAAGGGAAATGTAATGGCAAGAACAACGGCAGCAGAGGTTAAAGCAATAATGGATAATTGTACTGTAGATGATGATGTAGTAGATGTCTTCATCGTATCCGCCAATGCTTTGGTTACTGAAGTACTGGGGGATGATTCTGATATAGGGGCTACTTTGATGGAGCAGATCGAGTGTTGGTTTACGGCACACATGCTGGCAAGTACACTTCATCGCACGACAAAAAGTGAAAAGATCGGGGAAGTAGCTGTTACATATACAGGGGAGTTCAAAGAAAAACTATCTTCTACGCCATACGGGCAGGTAGTGATGCAGCTGGATTTTACCGGTAAGATGGCTAACATAGGCAAAAAGAGGGCAAGTATTTATGCAATAAGGAGTTCTGACGACTAATGGGAATTGAAGGTTTTATATCAAGGCTTTGCACTCAGACAGCGGTATACTGGGGAACGCCCGCTGAAGATGGGTATGGAGGCAAGACGTTTGCTGATCCTGTAGAGATTGATTGCCGCTGGGAAGATGCGGTAGAAAAGATCACCCGTGTAGGAGCTAGTTTAGGAGAAGAGGTTATTTCCAAGGCAAAGGTATACGTAACTGAAGATGTAGAAGAATTGGGATATTTGTATTTAGGTACTCTGGATGATTTGGATAGTGATGAAGAAGCAGATCCAACGACAATAAAAAAGGCGTATATGATAGTTAGGTTTGATAAAGTCCCAGCAATGAGGTCCACCAGTGAGTTTTTAAGAAAGGCGTATTTGTAATGGTAAAATCGGTAAATCCAAAGGCAGGAATAAAGGGGATGGATATAGTTATGTCTAATCTTAATAGGGAGCTTCTGGCAATAAAAGGACGTAGTATGAAAGGATTGATTGAAGCGTCTATACTAATACGGCGGGATATGGATAAGACTCCCCCATTGATTCCTATTGATACAGGCAATTTACGAGCAAGTTGGTTTACTACATCTTTTCATAAAGGGGGTTTATCTGGTCTAAAGATTGGATTTTCAGCAAACTATGCTATGTGGGTCCATGAAAATATAGGAGCCAGTTTTAAACGTCCCGGGGCGGGAGCAAAATTCTTTGAAGCTTCATTGAAACGAAACAAAGACGAGATAATAAAAATCATTAGAAACAACGCACAGATACCATGAACGCACCATCAGAAGATATAAAGGATATGTTGGAGGATACCAGTGCTTTGGGACTCACCTTTGCTACCAATTTGTTCATTGGTAAGGAGCCGGCGGAACCGGATACTTGTGTAACTATATTTGATACACCAGGATTCCCCCCGTCGCTAACTTTGAGTGGGGATGGAGGATATTATTACCCTTCAGTACAAA
>Ga0114922_10006622_pt1 | contig 10607 bp, 8 predicted proteins | sample AartaG_FD_100975 | JGI IMG/M metagenome (GOLD analysis project Ga0114922, IMG submission 100975) | Deep subsurface microbial communities from Aarhus Bay to uncover new lineages of life (NeLLi) - Aarhus_00045 metaG | ecosystem: Environmental > Aquatic > Marine > Oceanic > Sediment | place: Aarhus...
CCCGTTAGGAAGCGGTTACCCGTCTGGACACCGTCCGGCGTATCTCCGCTCCCTCACGGTCGCGGTTCTGTCTTGCAGGCCTGATCGGCAACCCGCAGATTTACGAGTGACGCGACACTAGGCTCGCGTCGTATACGCATGTACCCGCCTGGGTCAATTGCCCCAGTGACGAGCGCGGGGGATCCCACCCGCAGAACGCCGAACGGGGGCGACAAACGGGCGTTTCGCGAGCGGGTAGCATGGTCCACGCTTGCGTGGCCATGCTGTCCCGATCTGAGCAAGGATGCTTACGCCGGCGTGAGCATGGCACCCGACGCCACCGGGAGACGCGATTCGAGTATCTGGGGGTGGGTAAGTACACGGGGTAGCTCCGTTACGTGAGTTTCGGCGGGCGGATGCAGTCCTTGGTGACCAGCTTTTGCTGGTCGGCGTAGCCGGGCGGAACGCCAGGGGCGGTTACGGGTTGCCCGGCGTCGAGGCTGGCGGCCACGTCGAGGTTCAGGTCGAGCAGTTGCTCGAGCAGGTCGGCTTTCGGTTCAAACCCGTAGGCGCTGAGGACGGCGGCGTCGAGGGTGGCGTGGGCGTCCTTGAGCGGGTTCTTGCCGGGTAGCTCAAGCGTGCGGTAGACCGCCCGCAGACCGCCTTTGATCTTGGTAAGCGCGTCGGCGCGGACACGGCGCACCTCACGCCCGGCCTCAGCGACGGCGTCGATCCGCCTCTTCGTGGGCGACTGAGGCCAGGGGAAGGTGTCGAAGACCGATTCCGGCGTATAGCGAAATCGTTCGGTGAGTTTAGAGCACTTGGCGACAAACCACTCCCAGTGGGCGTTGGACTGCAGGATGCCGAAACTGTAGTCGTCGTCGAACGCGAAGGCCTCAATCGTGTGATCGGGACGAATCTGGGGATGTACGAAACAGAAGATGGGGCGTTTTGTCACTTCGGCGCACGCCAGAAACCTGGAGAGCTTACTGATTCGGTCAACCATCTCTTTGCGACAGCGGAAGTGCTGCCACCAGGATAGAAGCCATACCTGATCCTGCCCCGTCATCTTTCCAGTTCGCTTCCGCTCGCGCTCAGCGTACTTGTTAATGTGGGGCAACACGGTTCGCTCAACTCTCTTGAACGCCTGCGGGTATGCCTTGGCCTCGATGATTGAACGCTTCTGGAAGTCGATAACCCAACGGTCGGGCGCGCCGTTGGTGAGCATGACGCGACCAATGAGGTAGGGATGCACGACTTCTCGATTCGTTGCGCCGGACTTGAGCAAGTCCATGGCGTCTTCCGGCGTCAGCACAAACCCTTGGTGGCGCGGAAACTGCCCATTGAAAATCTTTTGCGGTTTGCGATTGCAAGATATGACACGTGCCATACTTACGTCGGTCCCGTCCGACAGCGCCGAGTTGATCTGGGGAGCGTTGCGGTAGGCGAGTTCGTAGTCTTTGTGGGCCGGGAGCGCGTTGCGGCGGCCGGTCTTCTTCCTCTCCTTGGGCGCGTCTACCTTGTACCACAGGCGGCGCTGCTTGGGGAGCAGCTTGGCGTCCTGCGTCCTGATCCAGTTGACGATGGAGACGTGCACGTTGGCTTCGCCGGACCAGGGTTGGTTGTCGACGGCCTCGATAATCGTGCCGGTCCGGACGATGTGGTCGAGGCCGCCTTCGCGGGACTTGTTGTTGCGGATGTTCTGTGTGCCGACGAGGCCTGCGCGCCCCGCGACCGGGTCATCGCGCGTGCAGGGCGGAAGGTGGTCGTGCGTTTTGCGGAGCCAATAGACGCAGTAATCCGCCATGCCCGGGACGGCTGGATAGGCCCTACGGACGGCGTTGACGTAGTCTGCCCCCCGCTCGGGCTTGAGGCGCTTGGCGCCGAGGAACGGCGGGTTGCCGATGATGACGTCGGCTGCGGGCCAAGGCGTTGGGACCACTTTCCCGTCCGACCAGGGATCCTCATCGAGTTCGGCGAAGAGCATGGTTGGGATGGGTCGTCCGTTCTCTGTGACGGGGTGAATCAGGGCGTCCGCAGCCGTGAAGTTGTCGTCGAGGTTGTCCAGCGGGAGGGCGCGCTCGGTGATGCCGAGCTCGTCGATGGCGAGCTTGCGGGCGATCATCATGGTCACCTTGGCGATCTCGACGGCGAAGGGGTTGATGTCGATGCCGAAGAACTGGGCGGCTGTGACGAAGGATATCCTGCGCGTTTTCTCCCGGCTACGGGAGACGGCGGCAAGACGCTCGAAAAGGTCGCCTTCGAGGCGCTTGAGCTCGCGATAGGCGAGGTAGAGGAAGTTGCCCGATCCGCAGGCCGGGTCGAGGACGCGGTATTGCTGCATGCGGCTGTGAAGCTGTTCGAGCTTCTCGATGGGGCGAGGTCCGCGGGCGGCTTTTTCGATGGCCTCGCGCCAGGGTTCGGTGATCGTCGGGCGGACGATCTTCATGATATCGGCGGCTGTCGTAAAGTGGCCCCCGTAGGCGTGCCGCTCCTCCTTCTCCAGGGAGTGCTCGAAGAGGGTCCCGAAGATCTCGGGGCGGACCTTTGACCAGTCTTCCTTTGCGGCTACGTGGAGCTGGGCGAGTTCATCCCCATAGAGTTCGAGACGGGCGGGTTCGGCGAAAAGCCCGCCGTTGAAGTAGTCGACGCCCTTGAACCGCCCCCCGGGCGTCTTGCCCGGCCGATTCATCTCCTCGAACAGGCCGCCAAGCAGGTCGAAGGAGTCGGTGGGCTCACTGCAATCGTCAAGGAGTTTGGCGACAAAGTAGCGCGGCAAAAGGTCGATGTCTTCCGCGAACAGGGCCACAAGCATCTGAAGAACAAAACGCTGGGCGCTGTCGCGCGGGACTTTGCGAACGATCAGCTTGTGAAAGCAGGAGGCCAGCTTGTCAGCCGCGTCTCGGGTGACCTGTTCCTGATCGTTGCCGAAGACGGGGCGCTCGTGTGACGGAAAGAGGAACGCCAGCGGACCCCAGCGGTTGGGCAACTCCTCCAGGGCGAGGCGATCCACCGGCGTGTCCATTTGCGTCTCGAAGTCGTATACCCAGAATTCGTCGAAATTGCAGAGAATGACGTATCGTGGGCGTCCGGGAACGAGCCGCACCCAGTAGTCGAACGCTTGCCGGTAATGTCTGTTCAGATCTTCCCCACGTCTCTTCATTTCGATCAGGACGTGTGGTTTCCAAACGTAATCAGCGAAAGCGATGCCACCGCCGGATTCCTTCGGTTTGCGGATTCTGAACTCCGCAGTACCTCCGACGTCGAGGCACCCTTTGTGCCCGAGCGCCTGGAACAGGCGGTCCACGTAGATTTGGGCTTGCCCCTTTTCGTCGCCCGTTACGTACTTCGTGCACCACTCGACGAATGCTCGAAGGCTACCTGACGCTTCGCCGTCCATGGGGTACGTTATAGCACATTCTGTGCGCGTTGACACGGCAGGCTCGTAGGCTCCGCTGTAAGTCTGGGAAAAAATCCGCTCGGCAGTGCCGAGAGACTCCGCTGTCAATACTGGCATTGAGGTTTGTTCGCGCGGGGAATCGATTCTTTCCCAAACTCAGAGCGGACCCTACCCGGATCGCGAAGCGTGAAGCGTGTCTCGTGAAGCGTGAAGTCCATCCGCACCCTTCGCTGCGCGAAGGATGGGGTACCGCGGCGCGTTCTTCGTTTTTGTGTGGCGTCACGCCTGGTGGGTGACATAATGATCCGCAGAGCGCCACTCACAAATTATGATTCGCAGTTATGATCCACAGAGCGCCGTCCACAAGGGGCGACGCTACACCCACCACACGAAAACGAAGCTTGCTCCAGCGTTACTCCTCGTGGGTGACGTTATGATCCGAAGAGCGCCACTCACAAGGGCGGCGCTACACCCACCACGCGTAGACGGAGCTTGCTCTATAGCTTGTTCGCCTTAAGGTATCTTCGGGCGGCGGTGACGCCTTCGGCGTTCGGGCGGAATTTTCGTCCCACGATTATCCCCAGCGTTCGTGCCGCTCGATGACTGAGGGCGGTCTGACTGCGCACCACTCGTGCCACCGCGCCGAGCCCGCTGTGGTTGCCCATTCTGCCGAGCGCCTCGGCAGACCGTAGCACGACCTCGTCATCCTGATGTTGGAGCAAACGCTGCAAGTAATCAACTGCCTGTGTCGCCTGCAACCGGCCCAGCGCCTCGGCTGCCTCCCCTTGGATGGTAGGGTCGGGGTCGTCGAGCAGGCTGATAAGCGTAAGGATACCGTCGTGTCCGGCAAGCTGCATGAAGATGGGGATCGTCGCTCGGCGGATGGGTTGATCCGGCGACATGGACATCCTGAACAAGTCGGCACGCTTGTCCTTTGAAAGCCTGCGGGCGTCAACGCTCCACCTGGCCAGCATCCGAAGTGTTTGCTCGCGCGTTGAGGTCGGCGCGTCCGGTCCGATATGTTGAACCTCATCACCACGGCTGGGTCCGGGCCGGTTATCGCGCCCTCGTTCTTCCCCGTGATGCTGCCGAGACTGCGCGCGCGGATCGACCATTTTCAGGGCTTCACGAGCTTTATGCCCATCATTCGCGGCCGCTGGATCTGCCTGCGGGTCATCCATACAATGTATTTCGACGGTTTATCCCTGCGAATTGATCCTGCGGCTGCCTCGTCGCCGTTCCGCCGTCGCCGTGCTACAATTCCGTCATGTCGCTGGTGGTTCAAAAGTTCGGCGGGACGAGCCTGTCTACGGCTGACAAGATTCATCGCGCAGCCCGCCGCGCCGTCCGGGCCAAGCTGGAGGGCAAGGGTGTGGTGCTGGTCGTCTCGGCCATGGGACACACCACAAACCGTCTGATCAAGCTGGCAGGCGAGATTTCTGATAACCCGCCCAAGCGGGAGCTGGACGTGCTGCTGACCACCGGAGAGCAGGTGTCGATCGCGCTGATGGCCATGGCCATCCACGCCGCCGGGCATGAAGCCATCAGCCTCACCGGGGCTCAACTGGGGTTGGTCACCGACCGTGCCCATACGCGGGCCAAGATCCAGCGTATCAGCCGCAAACGCATCGACCGCGAATTGGGCAGCGGGAAGATCGTTATCGTCGCCGGGTTTCAGGGCATCGACGCCGCCGGCGAGATCACCACGCTGGGGCGGGGCGCTTCCGATACAACGGCGACCGCTCTTGCCGCCGTGCTCAACGCCCAGATCTGCGAGATTTACACAGACGTTGACGGCGTCTACACCGCCGACCCGCGACTGGTACCCCAGGCCGTCAAAATCGACGCGATCAGCTATGACACCATGCTGGAGATGGCCGCGTCCGGGGCGGGCGTGGTCCATTCACGGGCGATCGAGTTCGGCAAGAAATTCGACGTTCCCATTCATGTGCGCAGTTCACTCACCGACACACCTGGAACCATGATCATGGCCGAAACGGAAGGCATGGAAGCGATCGCCGTTCGCGGCGTGACGCTCAAGCAGGACATCGGAACCGTCTCGCTGATCGGCGTGCCGAACAAGGCTGGGACGGCTGCCGCCGTCTTCGATCGCATCGCCCGGCAGAACGTCCTGGTGGATGACATCGTTCAGAGCATCTACGACGACGGCAAGCAGGCCAACATCGCTTTTTCCACCGACGTGTCCGATCTGGCCGAAGCCCGTCACGTATGCGAGGAACTCGCGACCGAGATGGGAATCTCCGCGGTAAAGATCGACAAGGACGCATGCAAGGTCAGCGCCATAGGGGTGGGCATGCGCACGCACAGCGGAATCGCAGGCACCATGTTCAAAGCGCTGGCTGATGCGAACATCAGCATCCAGTACATCTTCACCAGCGAGATCGTGATCAGTTGCATCATCCGACGTAGCGACGGCCCAACCGCCTTGAACCAGGTCCACGACGCGTTCGGGTTGAACGAGGCCGACGGCTCGTCAAAGGCCGACTGATGTCTCCACCACGCCGCCATCGCGTTCCGGACTCGATTGTCCTCCAGCCTGTCTGGCGAAGACATCCGATCGTCGCGGCGGTGACGGCGATCTTGCTCGGTGTCGTCGTCTACGACCGGGTTTGGCGCGCAACGCCGACAGGCGAGGACGACTACGAGGAGTATCACGACCGGACATTTCGCGTGGACCGGGTTGTCGATGGTGACACGATCGACATAGTTGCGCCCGACGGCGACAGCCCGATCACCCGTGTCCGCCTGTGGGGCGTGGACGCACCTGAAAGCCACGGATCCCAGAATGGTGGAATGTACTACGGACAACAAGCGTCCGACTATGCCACTTGCACTCTCTCCGGGCGGTCGGTACACATCGTCTTGTCGCCTGACCGTACACGCGGCAAGTACGGTCGTCTGTTAGCGTATGTGTATCTTCAGCGCGATGGGCCGATGTTCAACGAGATGCTGCTCGAAACCGGCCACGCCTACGCCGACCTGCGTTTCGACCATCACTATCGAAAGAAGTTCGAAGCGTTCGAGAAGCACGCTGCCAAGGTCGGCGCTGGCCTGTGGGCAAGCGTGACGTTAGAACAGATGCCTCAGTGGCGGCAGGATCGCCGAAGGCGCTAGTGTGGTATCCCTAACGCTTCTTTGTTTTTGGCGATTTTCTCTAAGATTTGCTGTAACCGTTCACGGCTCGGCGAGTAGTAGTGAGGCGATGTCATAGGAGATCGGCAGCTCGTTGATGTCTTCCAAGCCAAAGACCTTTTTCAGTTTCAGCGCGATCACCGCAAGTGAATGGGAATCGTTGCACTGGCTCGCATCCAGCACGCGGGGGATGCCGCCGATGTCGCCGAGGTTGAGGTCGAAGACGTCTACTGGACCGTCGTCGAGACCATCACGCCGATTCACGCCTGTGGCGTGCTGGGCATCATGCCGGTCTTCGTGCTGCTCGGGCTGGTCGGCCTTCGCCGCTTGACCGTCCGCGCTTGCCGCGACCCAGCCATCGGCAACCCCCCAAGCGCTGCACTTTTCAACCGGCGTTCATAAGCGGAACGAGGGAACCGAGCGAAGCGGAGCCTGCCCACGACGGCGCGACCGACCAAGCCTCCGGGGCGTCGCCTGAACCAAGTCGATGTCTTCGGAGTACCGGTGTTGAGCGGATGGCCACGGATCGGGCTCGGAGGATGTCAGGGTATTCGCGGGTAAGGTCAGGAACGGCTCGTCGCGTCTCCTCCGGCCCGTCGACCGGCTACTGAATCGCCCGAACCACAAGATCTGACAATACCCAGGGGAAAATCGAGTTTGCTGGCTTGACTAACGCGATTCTCGTGCTATCCTTCATACAGTGAACTTGGCAGTGCAAAGTACACTGCCGTGCGGAGTTTTCTGCAAAGGGGTTGCCACGGCGGGATGTATGTCGGGTTATGGGACCTCCGCAACCGACGTCGATGCTTCAGTGCTGGCGCTCACGCGATAGCGCCCCATCGAAAGGACCTGTATGATCGCTTATCAATCACTCTCAATTGCGACAAACATCTTGGCGCTCGGGCTGGCGCTCGCGTCGCACGCGCGAGCGGGAGACGTAGTATCCGGAGACCAGATCTCGTTCCGGAACGGTACAACGACGCTCGCAGGCACGCTTTCCGTCCCGCCGGGTGCCGGTCCGCATCCCGCCGTGGTCCTCATCAGCGGCAGCGGGCCACAAGATCGTGACGGCGCCGTGGACGCGATTCCCGGATATCGTCCCTTTAAGTTGATTGCGGAGCATCTCAATCAGCAGGGCATTGCCGTGTTGCGCTACGATGATCGCGGCGTGGGCAAATCATCAGGCGACTATCTCAAAGCTGACGAACGTGGTTTTGTGAAGGATGCGGAAGCCGCCTTCGAGTACTTGTCGCATCGAGACGAGATCGACTCGAGCAAGATCGGCCTTCTTGGCCACAGTGAAGGGGCCCTGATCGCGGCAATGGTCACAGGGCAGAACAAGCGCGTCGCCTTTGTTGTTTCCCTGGGCGGCCCCGGGGGCAAGGGCTACGACTTGATTCTGCAACAGGCGCGACGCGCTGCCGAAGCTGAAGGCATGAGCGACGAGGAGGTCGCGCAAGTAGTGCGGGAGCAGCGCCGGCTGTTCGACTTGGTTCTGGCGCAGAAGTGGGATGAGTTGGAACGCGCAGCCCATGAGATCACGATCAGAAGACTGCGGGCTCTGCCGGACGAGAAGAAGTTGCTGATCGGCGACCTGGAGACGTTCGCGGAGCGGAAGACAACGAGCAGCATGCGGGCGTTTCGAACCAAACGCTATCGCTTCCTCCTGGATCATGATTCCACAGAAGATTGGGTGAAGGTCAAGGCACCAGTGCTCGCTATATTTGGCGAACTCGATGTTCAATGCGATGCCACGCAGAACCGCGCGGGGATTGAGCAGGCCCTGAAACGCGGCGGCAACCGGAACTTGACTATCCACGTGATTCCTGGCGCCAATCACCTGTTCCTTAAGGCCCGCTCCGGCAGCATGTCGGAGTATCTGACACTGCCGAAAGACGCTTTCGCTCCGGACGTATTGACGACGATCTCGCGTTGGATTCGAGACACCGTCAAGGTGAAATGACAACTGCACGGAGGGAACCATGTCGCAAGAACTGAGTCTCAAAGACGTAGAACGCAGGGCTTGGCTGTCGCTCTTTGACGACGGCCTTGCTGACCTCGGCCTTGGCGGTCTGCTGCTGTGGTGGGGCGTGATTTCCCTGCTGGCACAAACTGATCTCTCCAGACTGGTCATGACGACAATCAACTTGAGTGGCTATGCGTTGTTGATGCTCGCGTTTCGCCTGGCCAAGCGATACGTGACCGTACCGCGTATCGGGCGTGCTCGATTCAGCCGCCGGCGGATCATCCGGGTGGCTTGGGCGGGGGTTGTCGCCGCTGTCCTCGTCAATACGACCTTCGCGCTCACCGTCGTTGCCATCGGGCGGCAGCAGAGCCTTCTCGGTAAAGCCGTCTCGCCGTTCGTGTCCCCTGTGTTGCTTGGCGTGTTCTTCCTGATGCTCTTTGGCGTGCCGGCGTTCATCCTGGATTATCGGCGTCTGTATGTAATTGCCCTGATGTTCGCGCTGCCTGAGGTTGTGCGAACCGTCTTTCGGGAGTTCTGGGGTCTTGATCCCGGCGCACACGTCTTTCGGGCAGTTGCAGGCGCGATCGTAATTGGCATGGGCGCGACAGTCCTACTCCGGTTCCTGCGCTCCCACCCGGTGCCCCAAGGATCAGAAGAAGAGATGGGCGATGGCGTCAGCGGATGAGAAGCGAAATGCCAAGCTGCCGGGAGACGTGAATCGGCTGATCCATGAACCCGCGCGTCTGCAGATCATGGCAGTGCTCTACGTTGTGCAGAGTGCCGACTTCACGTTCTTAGTCGCGCAAACGGGGCTGTCGTGGGGCAACCTCTCGTCGCACTTGGCCAGGCTCGAGGTCGCTGGCTACATCGAGGTCGAGAAGGGATTCGTAAAGCGCAAACCACGCACGATGCTTCGCATGACGGATGTTGGACGTGAGGAATTTCGAGAGTATCGGCGAAGCATGAAGACCATTCTCGATGATCTTCCGGACTAGCCGTGAAAAGAAAAAGGGGTCAGGTTGATTTGTTTCCCGGTCGGTCCCGCGGGCGAGGATGAAGATGCTCGCCGGACACGCCGTTCGTCCGAAGCCGGCACGAATGGATAGATGGGCCGATCGAGACGATCCAGACCAAGCCGGTGCACGGCAACGAGACCCGGCGCCAAGCAGCTAAGGAAAAGAACAGTCCTTCCTGAAAAACGGAAGGGAAAAATCTTTCGGCGCGGGACGTGCACACTTGACGGGAGAATGCCTTTCGTGGAAAGGGTGGGGGACGGATCGCGATGCCCAATCCGCAATCCCCAATCCGCAATTCGCAATCGTCAATCGTCAATCGAACGGGGGGGCGCTATGAGCGGCCGACCGCCCCGACACGTCTGGTATACAACTGCTTTAATGATAACGGGTTACGTGCCGGCGTCCCGGCCCGCACGGATCCGCGGCCCGCCGGGGGTTTCCAGCAGCAAGTGAACCGCTTCAAACCCGCAAGCGTAGTACAGGTGTGTCGGGCGGGAACCGCCCTCAGTGTGCAGGGTGATCGGTCCCGACCATCGACGTAAAAACGTAAAGGACGAGCGCCGCCCAACCGTCCCGGCGGATGGACACCTCGGGACGGCCGGCGGCGCCGAATAGACAGGTGGGCAGTGCCCACCATCGACCTTGGATTATAGCCGGGCGGTGGCCGAGCGCCCACAAAAGGCGCCTGCCTGCCCGGTTATCGGAGGACAAAACGATGATGGATATGATGGATTCAAAAACCACCAGGACCGCAGCCGTCCTGCTTTGCTGCATCGCCGCTGTGGCACTGGGGGCCTCGTTTATGTGGGACGATAACGTCAGTTCCGGCAATTAGAGCAACGAAAACAGTTGGGAGTTGGTGCCGTTCTGTCAGATGGACTGCTGGCCACGGACCCGCAACGACGACGCGACCATCGATAGGCTTGGGGAGGAGACAGTTACCCTGACCGAGGACCTGGACATCGACGACCTAGTACCGCGTTTCATAAGTTTCACGACTATGCAGCATGCTCTTTCGCAGCCAACGGTTTTCCCGTGTAGGTCCACAGGTAGGGATGGGCCAGATGTTCGTCATAGTATTGGATGAACTCGA
>Ga0114922_10006623_pt1 | contig 10607 bp, 12 predicted proteins | sample AartaG_FD_100975 | JGI IMG/M metagenome (GOLD analysis project Ga0114922, IMG submission 100975) | Deep subsurface microbial communities from Aarhus Bay to uncover new lineages of life (NeLLi) - Aarhus_00045 metaG | ecosystem: Environmental > Aquatic > Marine > Oceanic > Sediment | place...
CTTGTTTTGTTCAGTAGGTCACAATAGCCTGTTTTGTCACCTCAAACACGCATCCTGAACGGTAGAAGTTCTATGTCATTGTGTCCCCGCAATCCCGATTACGCCACACTGCACAAACTAGCGGAATGTTACCAATAACCGCTCCGCATCTGATAAAATGAATCTAATCATGCTGGAATCAGGAGCGGAGTGAAGTTCCGATGAAATCAAGGAAGACGGAAGTAGGAAGAAGGCCCCCCGTCAAAGGCCCAGTGTCGAGGAAGTCGACTCCTACCAAGGCGCAATTAGAGAAGAAGCTTCGTGGGGCAAAGTCTGATGCAGTAGGTTTGCGATATGAACAGACCGTTGCGAACTACTTCACACACAGAGGGTGGAGTCTTAGACACAGGCTTCGTAAGTATGGCTACGAGTATGACTTATATGGTGAGAAGAGCGTAGACTTTGGTCTTGATACTGCATACCTGGTAGTCGAATGCAAGTGCAAGGGTAGAGTGTCAGCCAAAGATGCTGTACGTTTCATAAATAGGGTAGACGCAGTATATAGGCACCTTCCCGAAATAGGTCTTGAAAAGTCCCCCCTCCACGCGTATTTCTGTTATTCAGAAGAGGTTGACAAAGACGCCTCAGCTGTGGCCAAGAGAAATAGGCCATCTATCAGACTCCTCAAAATAGAGCGGTAGAAGAAGAGAGGGGCGCAAAGCACTTAGGGAATCAGAAGCTCATCATTTTACCCTAGGGGATCTTAGAACGAGAGATAACATCAAGCCCTACCAGTCACAGGCGTCAAAGATGTGGAGCTTGGGCAACGAAGGGCTGAATTGTGCAGTGCCCCGCGCAAAAAGATGACCTGCACAGACAACCCAATACCATAGAATTTGTTCGGCCTTCAGCAGAGTCTGTGGCTCTGATGTCCAGATTGCCAATGACTTCGTTTGCGTCCTACTTGTCTCTTTTTCACATCTGCTTCCGACCCGTAATCTGCAGCAGCTGTCTTGTTGGATGTGTTGTCTTCACATCCTTGAACCCAACGGCTTCGAAAGCTGCATTTAAGTCCCTATCATTTGCGAGATTTCTCTTGACAAAATCAAATATCCACATCATATCGCTGCCCACCAAGATCAAGCCAATTCCTCCATTCTTCAGCACCCGATATGACTCAAGGATACCCTCCTTGCGTTCCCTCCATTGGTGAATACTGGCCACACTAATGACCATGTCAAACGACCCCGTGGCAAATGGCAGCTCTTGAGCGCGTGCCTTGACGAACGAGACACGGTCGTCGCATCGATATTCGCAGGCGGTATGATAGGCATCGCGCAACAAAGCATCGTCCAGGTCAACACCAATGCCTACGACTTGTGGGGCCATCGTTGCAAGAAGCACGGGCAATCTTCCTGGTCCAGTGCCAATGTCAAGTACTGTGCCACGCGCTAAGTACAAGCATTCCGGCAGAACAATATGTTTAAATTGCTGTTGTCTCTGGCGAAGAGCCTCTTTCCAAAGAGGGCTCGTATAGGCTTTACAGTAAGCCCACCAATGACCAAAATACTTGTGAAAAACGGAGGGCTCCATTCGCTTTTTCTTTTGACATTATATCTTATCGGTCACAATCGTTCGCATTGTTTACCACTGCACAATAACTTGGAATGTGACTTCAAAGACAAAAAGATAGGGTCAAGGAATGAACCTCGACCCTATTCGAATTGAAACCCTGTCACATCTGCTGCCAGGCTCTATTTAGCTTCTTGTCCTCCGACGACTTCCTGTCAACAGCGCCAGCTTACGATTGACAGGATAGCCGGCCTCAGCCAGACCCAGTTTGTCCATCACCTTTGAGTAAGGCTTACGACGATGGCTGTCTATTACCCTGTAGCATTCTTCACACACCTTGATTCCCTGCGTGGTATAGACTCGCAGTATTATCAAGGCCGGCACATCATGCTTGCAAAATTCGCACTTCACTTTGTCCCCTTTCTTTTGGTATTTGCCTCCGCAACGCACAAAAAAAGGGGTATCCTGCCCCCGCACAGGGCAAGATACCCCTACAGAAAACACAGAAAGGCGGCTACCTCGCCGCCTTCTTGTGCGTGGCTTCTGTTTCGGTCAAACGCTCTAGGCTACTGCTGCTTTCTCTCTCTTTCGGCTTCGCTTCGGCTTTGCCTTGACTATCTGTTCGGCTTCGGCTACTGCTTCGGCTTCCCCGCTTGGCTTGGTTTCAGCTTCGGCCTGTACTTCGGCTGCCTTCGCTTCCCTGTCCTGCTTCGCCTGCTCTTCCGCCTTGGCGCTCATCATCGGCATTACTACGAACTGGTAGCCATCGGCAGCAAAGAGCATGGGCGAATAGGGATTGACTAGCTTAAAGTCCACCATACCCCCACAAGCCTTGAGAACGTCAGCAAGATACTTGCCCTCTACCCTGATAGAGCACTGGCCGTCGCCGTCGGCTGGTATCACGGCCTCACCCTTGTCATCGGGATTGGCCATGACAATCTTGCCTTCGCCAACGGTTAGGTCTACAGGGTAGCTTTTGGGATTGTCTGACAGAGCACGGAAGGATAGCAGCGTCTTGATTGCCTCAACGGTATCAAGGTGCGCTGTGGTGGAGAAGTCCGTTGGTATCACCTTCTGGTAGTCTGGAAATTGGCCTTCGGCACTGTGTAAGGTGTAGCGAATAGCCTCAGTGTCAATTACCAGCTTCGTACCATCAAGGCTGTCACCAGTTGCCTCAAATCCCAGCTTCACCCTCTTGGCCTTGCGGAGAGCATTGGCGATGCCTTTGAGGTCATCACGATTGACAAGTGCCTCACCCTCACCCTCGAAGTCCAGATTGGCAATCGCCAGTCTGAAACCATCGGCACCAGTCAAGGTCAATTTCCCCTCATTGGCCTTAAACAAGACGCACTGGAGAGTTGGTCTTGCGTCCTCTGTGGCCGTGAAGGGCAGTACCCTGCCCAATGCCTCTGCTAGCTCGGTGTTGCCGAGATTGGGAACGATTGTGTTATTGGCACTCACTCGAACTTCCGCAAGGGTGAAGGGTGTGTTCTCACCAATCCAAGCCTTATCGCTGAGGAACGACGTAATCGTCCCGCATACTACCTTGAGCCGTTTTTCAGCGACCTGCGCCTCGCTAGCGTCGCCGTTCACGGAAGCTGGTACTATCTTGACGATGTTGCTTCCGTTCAAAGCCCGAATGTAGTTGAGCAGGCCTTTGCGCCCAATCTCGAAGTCCATCAGCGAAACCCTGTCCGCCAATGAACGGGATAGAGCGTTTATGAGCCTCGACTTGTGAGCCACAAAGCCCTCGCCTGAGCGTTTGCCCACGATATTAAGTTGTTCCTTTATTTGAACACCTCCTTTTGCCGTTTCAGCGAGAGGGCAAGCCTCGCTGTCGGCTAGTAGTAGACTCTCGCACAACTGCGCCTCGCTAGCTTGTGCGATTGCCTCTACTATACTAATGTCCGCTTTTGGCTAAAATCTTAGCCCCTAGCTCCAGAAAAACTTAGCTGATATCGCCTTCGTAGTTTGGCGAGATATACGCTTTCTGCGTCCGTTAGTCGTTCTCCCCTATTCCTTTTGACAGCGATTGTCTTTAGTCGTATCGGCGCACCGATTAGGAAAGTCTTGGCGTCCAGCCAGTCGGCCAAATCAATCGCCCCATCATCGGCAATCAACTCAGCAAGCTCGGTGATATTCCCCTCGCCGTCTGTGATGGGCTGGTTCATACTCTCAAGGGTGATTGCCCTCGGGCAATCGGAATAAGCCCAGTTTTCCCTACACTGCGCCCGCTGGGCCTTGCTACAATGCTGGCAATCGAGTCCGTTGTGGTATGCGTAGTGTTTGTACCAGTAATGGTCTTTGATGTGCTCGGCAGTCCTGATTTGCGCTATCTCTGTGAACTGCTGTCCTCTGTCAGCCAGTGTCTCGCCTGTCTTTGCCAATCCCATGATGATATCGTGTAGCAAGTCCTCTCTCTCATCCGTGAGCGCCTTGTAAGCGAACCGCAGAGCTATCCTGTAATAGTTTGAATACGGTTCCGCTAACCGGTCATAACCGTTGTTACCGTTGTCAATTTGCTTTCGCCTGTACGTTCGGCTAGACTTCAATCGGCGAGGCGTTGTCCGTGCAGTAACGCAATTTGCGTTACTTAAGCACCACCGACAAATGCCTTGCCCTTCTTCTAATGTCCAAACCTTATGGCAATTGCTACAGTATCCTGTCATCGCTTACCCCCTTCTGGCTTATTTGCCCAAGGGCAAGCGCTCAAGCTAGGCCTATGGCTATTCAATTGTTAAGGTGCATGGCTATCCACTATCCATAATCACACAAAAGGACATTTTGTTCATTAACAGAATGAACCTATATTCTCATGATAGTCGGCGGGCAGCTTCATTTTGCTTGCGATGAGCGAGTGGCTGAAATCGCAGATACAGCCTTATTCTAGGGTGAAGAGACTGCCCACGCATGGCCGCCGGAGAGGGCAGGCAGCACCGAGGGCAAGACGGGGACCACTGGCTTGGCAGCAGGCTGTCAGTTTACTCTATTCGCACAATCTTGATGCTGGACTTTGGCTTGTTCGACCCCGCAATCTCCGCCAGTCTCTCCCTGGATAAAGGCAAACATAGCTTTCCCCGACGAACGTCAGCGACCAACTTCTCAATCAAGGACGAGAATAGGTCTTCACTGAAAAGGAGATAGCCATTTCCCTGTAGTCCGTTCACAATTTCGGGTTCCAGCCGATTTGAGTCACGGGCCAACTGAGATATAGATATGGCCTTCGCGTCGTCAGGTAGCCCTTTGGGGCCAACGCACACCATCACTCTCCCGAAAGGGCGCTGTCTGTCCCCAGATGGACGGCGCAGATAGTCCATAATGGCTGACCGCGTATCATTCCTTGAGAACAATGCTGTTAAAGCCAGCCCGACCGGAAATAGTGCAGCGTTAGCTTCGCTGTGAGCAAGGCTGGCCGAAGCCTCAATCCCCCTCAACTCCTTGAGTTTCTCCACAATAGTGCCATGTGCTGCTGTTAGCTTTGATGCCTCATCCTCCTGCTTCAACCGGATTTCCTCTTCAGCAAACAGGGCATTTAGGGCAGGCCCCGCGTCGATTAGCTTCTCAGCTTGAGATCGCAGATTTCGCAAATGCTCGTGAAATGACTTCAGACCTTCCATTGCTCCAACCCACCAATCAGCAACTTAGTGGCACGGGGTAGAATGGCATCGGACGAAAAGCCCTGTCCCTTCACCCAAGCGTGTAGAGCCCGCACGACCGATAGGGCAATAATCCTCACGCGCTTGCCTGCGATGTTCTCTTCACCTCGCACGAGGGCCAGCAAGTCGCTCAGCCATTCGCTGGCCTGCAGAATTCCTTCATATCGACCAATCTCCCTGCCAACTTCTATGGCTTCATCCCTGAGCCGCTGCACCTGTGCCAGAGCTTCATCATTGCCACGCTGCAGTTCCTCCTCCAGTTTGGTGATGGTATCGTGGGCCAGGGGGATAAGCTTCGTGATCTCCTGACTCACCTTTTCCCTCGTTTCTTTGATAGTGGCCTGCAGATTCATTTTCTCGTGCTTAAGGCTGCCAATAACTGCTCTAGCAATCTCTATCTCCTTTTTGCTCTTGGCAATAACCTGCTCCATATTGTCAATTTCCTGCCGCCTGTTCTGAATTAGGGCTTCCAGTGCCAGCCCTTCATCGAGGGTTTCCAGATCGTGCAGCAACCGTCCCCTGAGTTGTGTGGGCTTGATCGCATGACGCTGTCCAATCACCTGTAGCTTCTCACTGAATTCAGTCAGTCCCCTCAGGGAGAACCCAATATCTTCAAGCTTCTGTATTTCCCTCTTCAGAGCAGAGAGAATCGTTTCAGATTTCTCTGCCTTCGGCTCCATATCGGCAATGCGTCGTGACAGGTCTTGTTCTCGCCTTTCCAGTCCTTTGACCCGGGGAGTCAGCATATCACTTTTCTGCTCCAGCATGGCCACTGAACTGGCAAGTTCATCTTGCTGCCTGGTGAGGTCTGCGAGCTCCTTCTTGGAGTCCTTTAGTTTGCCCGACACAGGTTCCAGATCGGCGGCCTTTTTCTCCAGTTCGTGGACTTTCTTGTCCAGAGCTTCGATACCCAGGCCGCTCCTCTGCTGAACTTCTTGAACGCTGTAGATAAGCCGGACAAACTCCTTGGCATCATCTTCGTTTCGCACTGCCTTGAGAATCATGGGCCATCGGTCGATATCGGCCGGGTCCAGTCCACATTCATTGATCCTGGTAAGAAGAATAAGTCCTACGGCACACTGGCTAGGAGTCAACTTCGACTGCTTCAAGTCGATGGATAGTTCTCGAAGCAACTCTATCTGTTCAGCGACATCCGCTGCTTCTGGCACCGTGCCGGCCTTCAGGTCAGCGACTACATTGGCGACTGTCCCTTTGCTGACACCGCATTTGGCGGCGATTTCATCATAAGATAGTCCGGACAAGTAGAGTCGGACAACCGCGAGTTTCTTCTTTGCTGTTAATCGTTCCATCTTTAATCTCCTTTTGCACTTGATTTTCCCACCGAAAAATCGGGGGAATTTGAACCATATCTGAACGCTGTATCCAACATTTGAACGCAATTCTGAACAGTATATGAACCCTCTTGAACAAGAAACCTCTCCTCCGATTTACCTCAGATCTCATGAACAAGACCAAGCTTTATCGGCCTTACGTCCGGTCGGCCGTGCCTGGGCCATAGAGAGCGCGCTGGGGATTGGCCCAGGCCGTCTCAGGAGCAGTCCTACCGGCGTCGGTGAGACGGAAGTATCGGCGTGGCGGACCAGGCGGGTAATTGTCCTGGAAGCTCGACGGCTCTTCCCGTCCGGTGAGTTCAACCCAGCCCAATCGCTGCAACATAGAAAAGTAAACTACGAAGCTGTGGAATCGACAACCCTGAGCCTTGTAGGGCATGAGATTAAGATATCTCTTAGCCAACTTCTCTATGTTCTCTGGATCGATACGGCGCTTCTGGCGTTTGGCCATTTTTTCTTCTGCTCTTGTTGCCCGATCGATCGCAGTGGCTTTCATCAGCGCCACCTTGTAGTAATGGAAGATATCGGCCTGGCACGCACCAACTTCGTAGTCAATTGAGGACGACCCATGTGGTCCATTGCCCAAAAGAAACTGCCAGATGAACCAGGCACAGCCGAACGGGCGGAGAAAGCCACCTTTGGCTGGTCTCAGGAGATCAGCCACCTTCGTTCCACCCCAAGACAGAAGGTGTGCCGGTCAACCCTTCTGGCTCCAGAGCCTCTGATACCATTCCTGATGTTCTGTGCCAGATACCTTTCTGTACCTTGCAGTCGTGTTGAAGCTCCGGTGACCCAAATGTTCCTGAAGCAGTCTCAAGCCGTCGCCTGAATCATCGAGTTTTACTGCGTGAACTGCGAACCCATCTCGTAAGCGATGCGGACTAATGTTGTGCGTCTTTCCAGTCTCAGGATTAACGAGCTTAGGTAAGCCTGCTTTTTCGGCACATTCCTTTACAATCTGCCATGCCCGATGCCTGTTGATCCCGAAAATCACCTCCTTGCCCCCTTTCACAACCGGACCACCACGCCTGACATATTCCTTGAGCAACCTCAATGTGCCGGCATCAATTGGCAGTGCTCTTTGACGATAGCGTTGTTGCAGCTCAACTTGAGCCTTCGTGACTATGCTCCCACAGCCCGGACAAAACGTGTGACTTTTCCCGAGTTTGTGCCCGCATTCAGTACAGGACAACTTCAGGCTAGCTTTTAGATGCCTAATAGTGACTATGCCACGTTCGAAATCCACACCCTCAGTTGTCAAAGCTAAAGCCTCACTAATCCGGCATCCGAGATGGAATAGAAGATGAATGAGCAGCTTGTCACGGAGGCTCGTTGCCACTTCCTCCAATAGTGTCACTTCGGCAGGTTCCAGGTAGGTCTTCACGATTCACTTAAGCTGAACTAGGTACCTTTCCAGAAAGGTTCATCTGTGCTTCTGTTGTATAATTTGGAGGGGGAGCCAAGATTGGTTTAAGGCGGGTCCGGTCCTCCTTCTACTTATTTCTTGGCTCACCCCACGGCGTCACTCAGGTTGCATTTCTTTGGACGTCCACCCCTCTTCCCCCACTCGCTGGCCATACAGGGATATTTACGACGCATTGCTCGTTGACCTGTCCTGCCGATCTCGCAAAAGAATTCCCTGCCGCGATTGCGCAGGCATGATAAGCCACCCTTCTTGCCTGCCTCACGTACTGTCATAGCCAATTCCTCGCTCGGTGATGACGCGAGGATGGATAGCTGTCCACGCCTTTGGATACTATCCCCGTTATGGATTGACGATCCATTGAAGGTTAGTCTAGCTACGGGGATTTTCTCTACCTTTTCTACACGACGGCGAACACCGCCAGAGCAACTCGTTTCTGTCGCCACATCGCTGACTTGAACATCCCTTTGCATAATTGCATCAAGTTCCTTATGCTAGTGATAACTACGGTAGCACACGCACTTCAAACAAAATGTCGCCTAGTTTTGTGCAAATACGTTGAGGGGGGTATCAATATGACAGAAAGAATGAAAGCTCATACCAATGGCACACAAAGGTTCCGTCCAACTGACTTGTTTATTTGCGAGAAGTGCGGACACGAGTTCTCCATCTCGCCTTCTGAGAAGAAAGAGATAACCTGCCCCAAGTGCGACGGAATTTCAAACAAGTCGGATTTTGTGCCACTGAACGCTAAGCGCAGACTGTGGGTTAGTCAAAGCATGCTGCCGCAGTACTATCAAGAAGTTGTTTTCAAAGAGGTAAGGGAGAAACTCTATAGCATTGTTGACCTGTACAGAGAATTGTTTATACACAATGTAAATATGCGTGCAATGAAAGCGTTAGGGTTTTTCGCTTATGGTGTCCGTGCCGGTGTTAAGTCGGCATACTCCGTTGACATCTCATGGGAAGATACGGCACGGATGATAAAGCAGCACATGGATCCCGCACCTCTTTTCCATCAACTGGATGGTACGAAAATTGGACTTGGGGAAGGGCGCGGCCGACCTCCAAAGCCGGAAAGACTCACACTGTTGATCGATGCTCTGCTACTGTCGGTTTACCCAAACGGCTATCTGCACTTTCTAAGAGATTCTCTCACCTTGCGCTACAAGGAATATGAGGTAAGCCCAACATACGCTAGAGCTCATAAGGACCGTTGGGAGAAGTTTCGCAGGAGCAAGAAGGCCACTGAAGTCTATTGCGGACGAATCTGGAAAAATTTGCTCGGCATGGAACCTGCGCTGGTTCCAGAAGACTGGGACTGGGACTTGGACGTGGCACGTGAACAGGGTCTAATGGAAGGAGAAAACAAAACATGATCGTAGGGCAGCTATTTGAGTCCCATCATGTCTGCCGGGCTTGCCTTCTCATGGGCTCTCAGCGCATCCTCCATACCCAGTGCGCTCGTATATCTCCTAACCATTTCCAAATCGGAGTGCCCCAACAAGTATTGCAGATTGAAAACATTCCGGTCGGTTCTGAGAAAACTTAGGGCAAAGGAGTGTCTAAAACGATGAACACTGCCCTCCCCGGTTACGCCTGCCCTCTCTTTGAGCCGTTTAACCAAAGACTGCACCCCGCTATTGTGCAAGGGTTTCCCCTCTTCAGTCAACCACAGTGCCTCCGCGTTATTGTGACCACGGCATATCAGATAGCGCCAGAGCGCCTTCTGCGCGACTTTCCCAATTCTTACCACGCGCTCCTTGCTGCCTTTGCCGAGCACGCGAATATAACCCGTCTCAGTATTGATGTCCCGAACCTTCATGTTGACGAGTTCCGAAAGCCGAACCCCTGTATCAAGCAGCACTAGGGTCATGGCTCGATTTCGGCTACCGATGAACCTAGCGTTGTGCTCATAGTCGTAGTCGCAGACTGCCAGCATGCGACCGATCTCACCGCTCCCGTACGGGACCACGACTTTGGGTTTCGGCTTGGAGATTCTGATTCTGGCGCCAGGGCTTTCTGCAATAAAACCCTCCTTCACTAGCCAGTTCAAGAAATTCGAAAGAGTAACCCAGTAATGATGAAGAGTCGTATGAGAAGCGCGACACTGAGAGGTCTCCGAACCGTTTCCTTCGACGCCCCATCGGTTCGTTTCAGTACCTACATAGCCTAGGAACTCCCTAATCTGCCATTCAGTCAGGAACCTGATGTCATCAGACCATCCCTGCCTGTCAGCATACCAGAGAAAACGCCTGAGATTCTCGTCATAGTCCTCTACTGTCCTCTGACTCTTTCCCTCTGTGCGCTTCGTGAGCACGAATCCCTTCACCAGAGACCTGAGGGATAGCCCTGGCGAAGCCTCCATTCTTGTTGATACGACCATTGCTCATTTTGCGGACCCGCCTCATTTTCTACCGATTAAGGTGGTCTAGCCCCTATTTAGCCACCTTTGTCTTTTCCGACGACTCAGGTGGTCAGACCACTCTCTCCTACGTTCAAAGTCGGGGTGAGTGGATTTGAACCACCGACCACCTGAACCCCATTCAGGTGCGCTACCAGGCTGCGCTACACCCCGTCGCTATGACTTCTATCAATATGTTATCATAGTGACCTCGACAAAGA
>Ga0114922_10006624_pt1 | contig 10607 bp, 7 predicted proteins | sample AartaG_FD_100975 | JGI IMG/M metagenome (GOLD analysis project Ga0114922, IMG submission 100975) | Deep subsurface microbial communities from Aarhus Bay to uncover new lineages of life (NeLLi) - Aarhus_00045 metaG | ecosystem: Environmental > Aquatic > Marine > Oceanic > Sediment | place: Aarhus...
GATGATATTCTGATTGACGGAAGACCGGATAGTATCAACCGTATCATTGATATTCCCATAAACGAATGGTCATTCGTCTCTGGCGCACCAGGTTCTGTCTTAACTTTTTTGGAACTTCAAGAATCCAATTGGAACAACATCGAGTTATATTACCATGACAATCAAAAAGGTGGACAGGCTGATAGTCCATACCACGGCACCATCGATACGGGAGACAAAACCTCTTACGGGGACAATGGCATCCTGTTCCTGAGCGATGGCAGGGACAGTCTCAATCTCGACTCTGACCTCACGATGTTTTTAATCCCGGAAACCAACCTTCAGAAATCGGATGGGGAAGAGCTTGCACATCATATCATTCATCCCGTTCAACTCACTTCAACACTGAAGAGTGATGTAAAAAATGAAATTCATACACATATTCCGAATAATGTTATCCTATTGCAGAACCATCCGAATCCATTCAACAACACCACAGTCATACCATTTGACCTTCCGACAGCAGAAATGATCCGATTGTGTATCTTCGATATAAATGGACGGAACATCAGAACGTTAGTAGAGGGTTTATTGGAAGCCGGTTCACATAAACGACACTGGCATGGTCGAGACGACCAGGGTAAACGGGTTGCATCGGGTATTTATTTTTATGATCTTTCCTCTAAGAATTATTCTCAAACCAAAAAACTCATTCTGGTACAATAGAAAAATGACCAGTATAGATAAAAATGGTAAAATGGGAAAACTTGCTTTAATATTATCAATTATTATTTCCATGTTCGGATCGATATTCAGCTTTCACTGCGACCATGGGTTGGCTCCCCTGCCTGGTAAGCTCGGTGTTGACATCATATTTCTAAATGAAGAAATACCCGAACAAACGGAAGGTGTATATTTATTCGTTGCCCCTGTATTTCCGCCCCATGCCATTAATGAACTCTATCTCAATCCCAACAGCATTCCCCTGGATAGCAACAGGGTGTACACTGAAATTGACCTGTCTTATGGACATTACGAAGCAATCGGATTATGGTGGTACAATAAAGAGACCAGCTCAAATCTAGCCGATGTGTTTACTTTAAAACTGGACAATAATTTTATGCCCTACCAATTCGATATCACTCCGGATAAACCTTACCACAGGACGACACTTCCTGCCAATTTAAATCGTGTCGATCGTGACGCGACTATTGAAGGTACAATTTACTTCAATGGCCCCTTTCCTCCCAATACGCTGGCCACAACAATAGCCGCCTACATTCAAAAACCGGAAGAAAAAGTCGAATACTTGGTTTACCTGAAATCCATGGATTTCAGTATCAATGAAAATCCATACCACTACAAGCTGCCCGTCAGGAGTAAGGGCAGCGTAAGGTATCTGGCAGTGTTCTGGCTTTCCGAAAAATCCGGACTGGATGACTTCAGAACGATCGGTTATTATGAAGATCCCGAAAATCCAGGACAACCCGGTATGATCCGTCTTCAAGAGAATCAAGTGATCACCGGGATTGACATTTATGCTGACTGGTCCTTAATCAACCAATAATCATCGGAACAATGATCATTTTATCAAAAATTCAAAACTCCACAGTTTTATCTCATCAGAAAAAACGAAATTGCTGTAAATGGCTCATCCTGCTTACCCTGGCTCTCAGCCCTGTCTCGCTGATGGCATCAGGTCATATTACCGGAAAAGTCATCGATAGTAAGACCAAACAACCTCTCCCAGGTGCAAATATTCAGATTCTGGGCACGATCCGGGGATCCAGTACGGACCTTTCCGGGAAATTTAAAATCGAGAATATCCCTCAGGGGTCCTATTCAATTCGAGCCTCGATGATTGGTTATCGATCCATCACATTTGATAATGTTAAGGTAATGGATATCCGGGAGACCAGAGTTGACTTCGAGCTTATTGAGACTCCGGTGGAGTTTGATCCCATTGTCGTGCTCGGGGGCAAAACGAAACAGCGTCTCGATCAGGCTGCCGTTTCATTATCCGTGGTCACTTCTAAGGAGATACAAAGGCGGAATCCAATCAATTTAATTCAAGCCCTGGAAACAGCACCTGGTGTCCATTTTGTTGGAAATCAAATCAATATTCGAGGATCTACAGGTTTCACATTTGGTGCCGGTAATAAAGTGTTACTTCTGCTGGATGGTGTACCCGTTTATGCCAGTGACACAGGTGAGTTTAACTGGGATATGTTACCACCGTTGGATATCGAGCAAATCGAGATTCTCAAGGGTGCAGGTTCTACCCTATGGGGGGCTTCGGCCCTCGGTGGAGTCGTAAATGTGATCACCAAATCCCCAAGGCCGGAAGGCAAACTCCTCTTCTCGTGCACTGCAGGTAAATATGATAAACCCTATTATGACGAATGGATTTGGACCGACCAAAATCCACTGTACTATACACGAGAAGATATCAGTCTCAGCAAACGATTTGGACCGTTTGGGATGCGTATTTCCGCAGGTCACTCGATGTCCACAGGCTACACCCAGCTCGGTGATTATAAAAAGGTCAATTTAACCGGTAAATTTGATTATCGTTTCCGGAACAGTATAAAATGGACAGGTTATGCCGCCTACAGCTTTGTGGATCGAGGTTATTTTCTTCAATGGAAAGGTCCCAACGATCCTTATGAAGTAGATGAAGCCTATCTTGACAATTATGCTAAGACCCATCAGCTTAATCTCTACACAAAATTGGTCGTTCCTATCTCGTCTCGCTTTGCAATTAACGTGAGGGGTTCTTTTATTCGCTCATTAATGGGCAATCAATTTGGAGAAGGATCCAACTTCAATCCCGCAATCGGCCAGGGATTAGAACTTCAGGCCGATTGGATCCCATATCCGGGACATACGGTGACCATCGGTGTTCAATATCAGCACGACAGTGGCAGCACTAAATATTTTGGTGATCACAGGGGATATTTCATCGGTCCGTATCTACAAGACGAGTGGGAGATACGCGATAATTTCAGGGTGACCACGGGTTTCCGGTATGACCGCTATCAACTCATTGGTGGGTTGAAAGAAGACCTGTTCAGTCCCCGCATCGGCTTGAATTGGCAACCCTGGACCTTCACCAGCTTACGTGCTTCCGCAGGGAGTGGCTTTCGGGCTGCTACTATTGTCGAGCGTTTTTTAGAACTGAGTATCATGAATTTTAAAATTGTTGCAAACCCTGATTTGAAAGCGGAATCCTCCTGGGCATATGATTTAGGCCTTCGCCAATATATTACGAAAGACTGGAATATCGACATATCTTTATTCGACAATGAATACTGGGACCTCATCGAGGCCCACTTGGATTTGATTCGAGGTCAAATCCAGTTTCGTAATATCTCACGGGCACGTATTCGAGGCATTGAAGCTACGACCAATTTCAGTATGCCCATTCGAGTCTTTGGATTGAATATGACACCAACTCTACAGGCAAGCATAACGGCGATGGATCATGAAGAACTAAAATACCATGAACCATTGACTTACAGACCAAAAATTTTAGGCACCATCAAATCATCGCTTCGTTTTGGTCCTGCTCAAATTGAGGTGGACTACCGGTATGCCAGTAAGATCGAGGAGGTGAAACTTTATCCAATTAACGATCGGGTGCCCATGAAGTTCCTTGACATGAGAGTCTCCTATGACTTCTGGTATTTAACGTTCAAGCTGGGCATCAATAATATTTTGCAATATAACTATGCGCCCATGGAAAGCAATCTGATGCCCATGCGAACCTTCACAGCAGGCTTGCAAGGAGAATTTTGAGAATATCGTACAAATAATTTAAGGAAACTCCAATGGAAACCTACAACCTCGTCAGTCTCGCGGGCATATTCATCCTCCTCGGATTTGCCTGGGTCTGCTCAACGAATAAGAAACAGATGAACTGGAGAGTCATCCTCTGGGGTTTGTGTCTCCAGTTCCTCTTTGCCTTCTTTGTCTTCATCGTTCCAGCCGGTGCCAAGGTTTTTCTCTTCGTCAACGATCTCGTGATTAAAATATTGGACAGTGCCGGTGCCCGTTTCCTATTTGGTCGGCTGGCACTGCCTCCGGGAACGACTGCCGAGAACGGAGAGACATCCCTCGGCTTCTTTCTTGCTTTCCAGGGATTGGCTACCATCATCTTCTTTGCCGCCTTGATGGGTATCCTCTACTACCTGAAGATCATGCCCCTTCTCATTCGGGGTTTCGCCTACGTCTTCACCACCCTCATGCGTATCAGCGGTGCAGAGTCTCTCTGTACATCATCCAACATTTTTGTGGGTGCCGAGTCTTCCCTCACCATTCGGCCATACCTCGAGAAGATGACACGTTCGGAACTCACAACGATTCTTACCGCGAGTATGGCCACAGTCGCCTCCAATGTTCTGGCAATCTACGTCTTTAACCTGAAAGATTATTTTCCCCTCATTGCAGGCCATCTTGTATCAGCCTCTATCCTATCGGCTCCGGCAGCAGTCATTATGTCCAAGATCATTCTACCCGAAACCGAAACACCCGAAACATTGGGTCAGCACGTGAAGCCGGTATATACCAAAGAGAGCAACATTATCGAAGCCATTATTAATAATGCCTACGCCGGTGTGAAGTTAATCGTAGGCATCTGTGCGCTGCTCCTCGCATTCCTCGGTCTCGTTGCCCTCTTTGACCTCATCCTCGGGGGTGTCGGTGGCTGGATCAACAAAATCATTGGACTGAACGTTGATTGGACACTGAAAGGTCTTCTGGGTTACCTGTTCTATCCTTTCACACTCATCATTGGTGTCCCTCCTCATGATGCTGTCGAGATTGCTAAAATTATCGGTGAACGCTCAGTCGTTACCGAAATAACGGCTTACCAGGATCTTTCTGTAGTCCTGGGACAGAATATTCTTCAACATCCCCGCTCTGCCATCATTTGCACATATGCCCTATGTGGATTTGCCCATATAGCCTCCCTGGCTATCTTTGTAGGAGGCATTTCGGCCATCGCCCCCAGCCGTACAAAGGATCTGTCGACTCTGGGTCCCAGGGCTCTTTTGGCAGCAACTCTGGCCTGTTTGATGACGGCTGCTGTGGCAGGAGCGTTTTTCAATCATGGATCGATATTATTGGGACAATGAAATGACTCGCTTTCTTCCGGATGAATACCTGCATTCTCCTGTATTATCCCTAATAGAGAAAAATCATGAAATTGATTAGAAAAACAAAATCCCTCTGCCCCGTTTGTTTGAATAAGATATCGGCAGATATTATGGAAGTGGAAGGTAAAATCTATATAAAAAAGAAATGCAAAATTCATGGCGAGTTTGAAGATATTTATTATGGTCATTCTGACATGTATTATAAATTTATGGAATTTTTCAAGGAAGAAGAGCCTGTTTCAATATCTTTGAATGAGGATGAAAAGAATTGTCCCGACAGTTGTGGTATATGTGAGAATCATAAAAGCAGTACTGTTTTGGCGAATATAGATATTACAAATGCATGTAATTTTCAATGTCCCATTTGTTTTGCTCATTCGATGAACAACGATCATTTTTATAATCCATCCATCGAGGAAATTTCGAAGATGATGGATCTATTGCGGAATACCGAGCCACCCTGCGACCTGTTACAACTCTCCGGTGGCGAACCCACTCTGCGAAAAGATTTTTTTGAGATCGCCAAAATGGCCCGGGAAAAAGGATTCGTGCAACTGCAGGTGGCTACCAACGGAAAAATATTGGCAGAGGATTCTGATTTTGTAAAAAAATTGGTTAAATATGACTTCGATACCATATACTTGCAGTTCGATGGAGTCACTCCGGAGCCCTATATCACGTTGAGAGGTTTTAATGCGCTGCCCATCAAGATAAAGGCCATTGAGAATGTCCGAAAAATGGGCACAAGGCCGAACTTTGTCCTCGTCCCCACAATCGTAAAAGGTATCAATGACCATCAGATCGGGGACATCATCCGTTTTGCCTCTGAAAATATGGATATCGTACGTGGAATCAACTTTCAACCGATCTCCTACACCGGGAGAATCAAGAATGAAGAATTACTGAATCGGCGTTTCACAATCGCCGATTTATTAGCTTCGGTTCATGAACAATTAAACGGCGAGATAAGTCCTGATGATTTTCTTCCCATTACCGCAGCGTCTCCCGTTTTGGAATTTTTGGAATCGATGAGTAAAGACACCCAATATCCAAAATTATCGACTCATCCCATTTGTGGAGTCTGGACTTTAGCCTATAAATTTGGTAAAAAATTTGTCCCATTGAACAGGATCATCAAATTCCGAGAATTGTCCGAATTCTTGGGATCATTAAAATCTGTATCCAAAAACGATGTAACGAAAAAAATCGTAACAAAACTCCACAAATTCGTTTATCTGAAAAATAGTTATTATGCATTTAGAATGTTGATGTCATTAAAGAATCTACTTACAAAACGAGATATTTATGCTACATCGGATTTCATGAACAATAAAAATGTCTTGTTTATCGGAACAATGCACTTCATGGACCCATACAACTTCGACTTTGAGAGGTTAGAGAGATGCTGTATTCATTATGCAACTCCGGATAACAGGATTGTACCATTTTGTTCGTATAATATATTCTATCGGGAGACGTTGGAAAAAAAGTTCGCAAAGAAAAAACAATGATATAGTGTTAGAGTGTTTTAGTGTTATAGTGTTGAGAGATTTCTGAAACCAGAGTATTCAAACAATCAATCACCTTAACACTATAACACCATAACACATCTCTACATCCTATAAAAAAGGAAAGAACTCATGAAACGTATTCTTTTTCTTATCGTCTTATTTGCCGTTCTTATTTTTCTTTATTGCACCTCATCGCAAAAAATGACCCACACTCCGGCTGAATCCAAAGCGCCTTCGTATCAATTAGAAGACATCCTCCCGATCGATCCTAACATTACCGTTGGGAAACTGGATAATGGTCTGCGCTATTTTATCCGGGTGAATAAAAAACCGGAAAAACGTGCAGATTTAAGGCTGATCGTGAATGCCGGATCGGTCCTGGAGGACAAAGACCAACTGGGACTGGCCCATTTTTGCGAACACATGGCATTCAATGGAACAAAACACTTTGCCAAACATGAACTCATCGATTTTCTCGAATCCATCGGCATACGCTTCGGTCCCGAGGTGAATGCCTACACAAATTTCGATGAGACCGTTTATCTGTTGGAAGTTCCCACGGATAGTGTAGAGATTTTCGAAAAGGCCTTCCAGGTGCTCGAGGAATGGGCCCATAATGTGAGTTATGAGGATGAGGAGATCGACAAGGAACGGTGTGTGGTTAAGAATTGATAAAGAAACATTTTGAACACATTCCTACCCAACCCAACGGTAGGGAACGGATCCTCTTCCCCGTTCCCGATCACAACGAGACGTTGATCGCCATCGCCACAGATCCGGAAGCCACCCAAACAAGTGTCGGTTTGTATTTTAAGAAGGAATTACTGCCTGAAAAAACCGTGGGGGATTATAGACGGTTCTTAATTGATTATCTGTACGACGATTTAATGAACATACGTCTCGATGAACTCAGTCAGAAAGCCGACCCACCCATCCTGTACGGCGTATCCGGGAAAGGGCAGTTTGTCCGTTCCAAAGGTGTATACTACCTTGCAGCCGGAGTGCAGGATGGGGGTGTCAAGCGGGGCTTAGATGCCATCTTGACCGAAGCCAAACGAGTTAAAAAATATGGTTTTACACAGGCCGAGTTTGAGCGTGGTAAGAAAGTCGCCTTGAGGCGAATGGAGCGTGCTTATTTGGAGAGGGATAAGACAGAGTCCAGCCGTTATGCGTCGGAGTATGTTCGCCATTTCCTGACCGATGAGCCCATTCCCGGCATCGAGTTCGAATTCGAACTGTATAAAAAAATAATTCCGGAAATCCGGCTCCAGGAAATCAACCGGCTTGCAGAGGACCGCATCACGGACAGAAACCGGGTCATCCTGGTGAATGCATCCGAAAAGGAGGATACGGATGTCCCTTCAGAGGACGAACTTCTGGCAGTTTTCGAAACAGTCGAGCAGAAAGAGATCGAGCCTTATGTGGACAATGTGTCTGACAGGCCATTGATCGAAGAAGGTCCCGAACCCGCCGAAATTGTCCAGGAGACACGAATCGACACCCTCTCTATTTTACGGCCCCGCGAAAGGATAGTACCGCATTTTCGTCCTACAAGGCCCGAGTCGAGGGTTTACTGGCCAATCGAAGTGCCCAACCGGAGAGCGCATTTGCAGACACGATTCAAGTCACGATGGCCCGGTACCATCATCGAGCCCGTCCCTGGACCAATGACATGCTAAAAGAGTTGGATCTGGATTTATCCTTTCAGATCTACAGGGACCGGTTCGCTGATGCCAGTGATTTTACCTTTTTCTTTGTCGGCAATTTCGAACCCGAAAAACTCAAACCCCTCGTACAAACCTATCTGGGGGGCCTGCCCTCTATTTTTCGCAAAGAGACCTGGAAGGACATCGGCATGTTTCCTCCAACGGGTAAAATCGAAAAAACGGTCAGAAGGGGAATTGAACCCAAGGGTCATGTCCGTATGATTTTTACCGGATCCCACGATTGGTCCAGAGAGAATAATTATAATATGACATCGATGGTTTCTGTTCTGCAAATAAAGGTGCGTGAAATCTTGCGGGAGGAATTGGGCGGCACATATGGTGTCAGCATAAATGCGTCACAATCCCGATTTCCCAGAGAAGAGTATAGTATCAACATCGATTTTGGCTGTGCACCCGAGAGAGTGGAAGAACTCACCCGGACCATTATCTCACAGATCGACAGCCTCAAACAATTTGGCCCGTTACAAACATATATCGACAAAGTAAAAGAATCCCAAAGCCTTCAATACGAAACCAATCTGAAGGAAAATCGGTACTGGCTCGGAGGCCTCTATGGCACCATTTTCTACAATCTGGACCCTCTGAACATCTTGAACTACCTGGAACTCGTCGAACAGCTCTCTGACCGGAGCGTTCAAAAAGCGGCTCAGAAGTATTTTGATTTCGGAAATGTTGTGCGAGTGGTCTTACTGCCCGAGGAATAAATACCTTAATACCAGAATGGCGACTTAATTGAAATAGATACCATTTTGAATGATTGCCCACTCACCTACACGCCAGCCCATGCATTTCTTAGCGTAGAGAAACGTAAACTCAAAGAAATCAAGTTCCGAGTTTCAATTAATATAATTTATTTCTTGACTTTATCCAAATTAGAAATATACCTTTATTATATATATGATCATCCAGTGGCGCAAAGAACCCGACGGTTTACTCGGAGATAGATTAAATGAAATCTTTGGAATAATATAATTTCGAATGAATTTTATAAATGAAACGCTACTGTAGTCAGTTAAAAGTAACAACCATGTATGATTTTTTTGACACATCTAAACTTTTAATATTCATATAAAAAGACAAGCATGCCTTTTTATTATGTAAGATAAAACTGACAGTAATATAAGTTCGAGATAGGAATAGAAAAGTATTACAAAAGAAAATGGACTATATTATTTTAATAATAACAAGATATTAGCTTTAATTGCAGGAAATATTACAAAATATGGTCTAATTTTTGTATTAATTCAATTGGGGGGTTTGCCATGGGGAATTTCAAACCATTCATTTCAGTCATCGTTATTTTATTCTGCGTCGTTTTCTGGGCAAGTTTGTTTCATGCAGTACATGGACAAATACGCTCCGACTTTGTACTCTCCGAAGAAGGAGTCGAACCTAAAATTGCCATTGATAAGAATGGCAAAATTCACGCGACTTGGGAGTATCATTTCATTGTATTTTACGCGCTCTTTGATTCATCAGGCAATCCAATCAGAACACCACAAATATTAAGAAACGGTCGTCGATTGAGCCGTTATCAACGGATTGCTGTTTCAGGGGATCATGCTGTTGTGGTCTGGTTTAATGATGATTTTACAGCCTCCGGAAATATCCTTGGCCAATTGTTCACAATTGATGGTGATACTGTTTTTGATAAAATTATATTTAATGGTATTTATACTTTTATAAGTGCAATGCCAGATGTTTCATTTGTCAACGACAGTACACTTTTTTGTATATGGAGGAGTTTTTTTCCTTCCGGTATTTTTGGGCAGATTGTCACAACTTCATTACGTCCAATTGGAACAAATCTACAATTAATCGATGCTACACAGGTTAATACTCCGATATCTTTTCTTTCTATTGCGGCTAATCCACAGAGTGACAATGTAATAGTCGTGTGGCGTGAAGTTATCTCAACGGATAATGAGAAAGTATATGGCAGATTATTTTCCAAATTGGGAATATCAAAGGACTCTACCTTTCTTATATGTGAGACTTTAGATCAGTGCGGAACCTGGAGTCCATCCGTTGCTTTGAATGAGGATGGTCATTTTATGGTTGCCTGGAGCTTCGGTAGACTGAATTCGGATTGGAACATCTATCTCCGCAAGTTTTATGAGGATGGTACTCCGTATGGGCCAAGTGAAAGAATAAACGAGAAGCCTGCTCGTCATTCCGCTTCGGTCGATATTTCAGTTAATAAAAATGGTAGATTTGTCGTCGTGTGGGAGGAA
>Ga0114922_10006625_pt1 | contig 10606 bp, 7 predicted proteins | sample AartaG_FD_100975 | JGI IMG/M metagenome (GOLD analysis project Ga0114922, IMG submission 100975) | Deep subsurface microbial communities from Aarhus Bay to uncover new lineages of life (NeLLi) - Aarhus_00045 metaG | ecosystem: Environmental > Aquatic > Marine > Oceanic > Sediment | place: Aarhus...
CGAAAAGCTTATCTTTACTAATTCCTGACATAATCCCTAGAATTATACCAATAAATACGATCTCTATGAAGGCAAAACTAGCAAGGGCCAGGGAGCGCTTAAGGCGCATTCCCAAAATAGGAGCGATAGGGCGACATAAAGAAAGAGATTCCCCGAAATCCAAGGTAACAAAGTCAGCTATCCACGAGAGGTACTGAATGTACACAGGACGATTTAAGCCAAGCTGTTCTCGTAAAACTTGGAGATTTTCTTCGGTAGCCTCCACTCCCAAAATAGCGGTTGCCACATCACCAGGGATAACCTGGGTAATGGAGAAAATAATAATGGAAACAAGAAGAAGTGTAAGGACTAGATAAACGATTCTTTTAGTTATTAATTCTAATATTTGGACCATTAACCCTTCTTTTTTTTATGTCGGCCTTTAGGATATTATTTCCCACTATCTCTTACCTCAGTATGGGGAGGCAGCCTATGAGGATTACCTCAAGGCTGTCTCCTTAAATGATTCCCTAATCCTTAAGCAGATTTCCATGCAACTGACCAGTCGTTGCTCTTCCTTGGCATCATGGGCAAGCCATGTAGTTCTTTGCGTCTGGCCCTGATGTAATTCGCGGTGTATGGTGTTATCCAGCCGGCAGTCTCCATGATTATTGCTTGAGCCATTTTATAGTAACCGACTCTTTTTTCGAAATCTAATTCTGTCATGCCTAGACCTAAAAGCTCGTCCACCGTATAATTGATGTAATGGGATGTGTTGTACTTATCATAGGGAAAACCAGGTTTTTCAGGGTCAAAGGCAGAGCTATGAAAAAATTGATATAGCGTACCGTGAATTGTTGGCCTGCCTATCCAATTTTCAACGATAAAAGGCTTACGGTCCCATGTATGCTTCTGGTAGGTCTCGGGTGGTACGGTTTTTATATTGATACGGATACCCACTGGAGCGCACATATCCTTAAGTGTGATAGCAGTATCTACCATGCCTGGTCTCAAATCAGAGGTGTAAAGCTCAAGATCGATTCCGTTTCTATAACCGGCTTGTGCTAGCAATTTTTTAGCTAATTTGTAGTTTTGTTTTTTGATTGGAATTCCGTGATAGTAAGGGCTATTAGGAGACACAGAAATATCGTTAGCTGGGGTTCCATGGCCATTAAGCACTAAATCGACAAATTTTTCCCTATCCACGCAATTCTTGATCGCACTGACCACTCTTGGATCATCAAATGGCTTATGATCTAGCCACATATACACATTTTGATGACCCCCGGTGGGTATCTCTTCAACGACAATGCCTTTTTGTTTCTTACAAACATCAATAAATTCCGTGCCTAACTCCCTGATAGCATCCACTTCCCCACTCATAAGAGCACTAACCTGAGCTGCGGGATCAGAAATGTTTAGAAACTCTATAGTGTCAAAATAGGGAATCCCTTTTTGCCAATACTTTGGATTTTTCTCGAAGACGACCTTTTCGCCGGGCAAAAACTGTTTCAACTTATAAGGGCCCGTGCCGATAGGATTCTTGGTGTCTCTACCGGCACTCTCTGGAGCGATGATGGCTGCATTAACTTCGTCAGCCATGAGTATAGGCAAATCAGCGTATCTCTTGCTTAGATTTATCCTGACAGTGTATTTATCTATTATATCAGCGCTTTCCAATGGATATAGACGTTTTGTAACTGCTGCCCCTGATTTTGGATCCATAACCCGGTTGAAATATGCTGCAACGTCATTGGCATCAAATGCCCTTCCATTGTGGAATCTTACCCCCTTCGTAAGGTAAAATACCCATGCTTTGCCCTTATCCACCGGCTTCCACGATGTTGCAAGTCTGGGTATCAGTTTCCCCTCTGGGGTAATATAGGTGAGTGTGTCATATAACAAATAACCAATCGGCCTCTCAGTAAGCATTATCATAAAGGCAGGATCAAATGTAAGAGGACTTTCCGTTATAGCCTCCCTTCCCTTCCCCCCATATTTCGGCGTCTGGGCAAAAGCCATACGTGGAATTCCGAACGTTTTGCTAATACCCCATAAACCTACCCCTGCAACCATTCCAGTTTTTAGAAAAGATCGACGATCCAATTTTGAAATTAGATTATATGCGCCTTCTTCTTCTCTTTTATCATATTTATACTCTTTCATTAGAATGCCCTCCCTTTTTATTAATGTTACGAATTAAAAAAATATTCCTTTTTTTCTTACATTCATAATTATTTCATCACCTCCTTTCGTGGTTGGTTGAATTATTTAATAAAAAAAATCACCTTACCGCACATTGTTGCGCCAAACTCAATTATCAAAAAACTCTTTTGGTATTTGATCTCTCCCTATTCCTAGCCTTTTAGCATGTTCCACAACAATTCGGTCTATCTCTTCCTCGACTTTAGGATCAACAACCTTTGGAATATCTTTCGCTAAAAGGTCTTTGACCATTTCATGAGCTCTTTGAGCCGTATCCTTAGCCCCTTTTTTTTGCCACTCAAAACCGGAACTTCTATCAACTATTTCTGAAACATTGAATTGCTCTTTTGCAAAATGAGCAATGGTATGAAGGGTACTTAAGAAGCCTTGAGTGTGACCTACTTCCTCCCATAATTCTGTTGTAAAATCTTCGTCAGATGATGTAATTCCATCCATCAGTCGATAAACCTGCCCACATAGTTCATTAGCGATAACAACACATTCTATGCTCTGTGTTAGCATCATATTAACCATTCCGACTGGAAACAAATTGATACCAGATAGAACCCCTAATAAAATACCCATTGCAGATTCAAATCCCCACTGAGCATCTATTACCTTTGAATCACTTATTCCTGTATATAAGTGAGTCGGTATAGCCAAATAATTTGCAACCTGAGCAGCTCCACAACAAAACATGAGGCTCTCAATAGCCCCTGTAGGTGTTACCCCTTTCCTGACATCGAAAATAATAGGCGCACTTCCATAAAGCCCCGGAGAACCAGGTTGAACAATTTGACTCAGGGTAACACCACTTAGAGCTTCCGCTGTTTGTTGAATTAAAGAACCAATAAGGGTTACGGGGCCTCCAGCTCCTGAAACTACTGCTGAACCCCGACTGAGAGGTATGTTTGACTTCGCACACTCTATCAACACTTGGCTCGTAAAATCGTCCCACATTAAAGGCGGACGAGGATTAACAGATATAAATGCAAATGGCTTTTTTTCAAATTCCTCTTTACCCCCTGCTACTGCAAAAAGCAGATTCTTGATCACTGGGATTGCACTTTTAATTGTTAACACGCTTGCTTTAATAGGTTTCTTAGAATACTTAAGGGCCAATGCCAATCGATAAATATTTGTGAATGTTTCCGGTACATCTTTAATGTCTAATGAACTATTCATGCGGATGTACGGTAATTTTTCAACCACTCTGATAAAATCTATTAAATCTTTTGAACGAGCTTCTCGGAATGTCTTCCTTTCATAATCATAAATGTTAACGGCACTTGTTCCCGGATAAGGATAAAAGTTATTCTTTTCCAGAAAAACCTCTGGCTCTCCCTTCAAGTTATGTAGTGTAAACGTATGAGGGGTAGTTGTAATTGCATTTTCAATCAGCCTTCGAGGTAGTTTGACAATACGAGATTGAAAATCTACTTCTGCACCTGCGTCATCCAGGAGTTTGAGTGCATTATCATTATATATCTCTAATCCCGGTTTTTGAAGTAACTGAAAAGCTGTTTCAATTATTTTTTCTATAACTGGTTTATCAATAATCCTAAAGGCTGGATCACTTTTTGTTTTCATAAGGCACCTCCTCTTCTACACTGTTAATTAAATTAGCTTCACTAAAGACTATTCAAAAGGAAAAATTAGATATCAATCCTTACCAATTACTTTTTTGGCAATCCTAACTGCCTCTCCAACGTTTTCAGCATATCCGTCTGCCATAATTTCTTTTGCCCATTCCTCAGTAACAACAGCCCCGCCAACAATCACTTTGACACTATCTTTCATATTTGCTTCGATTAACGCTTCAATGACCTTTCTCTGTTGTATCATTGTAGTAGTAAGTAAAGTTGATAGCCCGAGTATTTTGGCACTATTTTCATCTATCGCATTCAGAAAGGCATCAATTGGCACGTTTGTTCCAAGATCAATCACCTTAAAGCCAGAAACTTCCCACATCATGGCTACCAGGTTCTTCCCTAGATCATGTAAATCTCCAAAGACAGTACCGATCACAGCAGTCCCCAATGTTGATGAGGGCTGACTTTTTAATATGAAAGGTTTTAAAATCTCTACACCTTCAGTAAAAATCTTTGCACCTAACATAAGATGTGGAATAAAATACTCACCTGTTTCAAATAAGTCACCGATACGTTCTAAACCTTTTCTTAGTCCATTCTCTTGAATTGAAAGAGCATCTATCCCCTCTTCCAAGCCTTTATTAATAGCCCGTTTAACTTCCTCCGACTTTAATTCTACAACCCATTTAATCATTTCTTCGTAAACTATAGCTTCCTTTTTTACATCCATCTTCATTTTCTCCTTTAAAAAATTGGTTGCGAGTTAGATTAGAAAACCTTTAATTACTCATTAATGGAACTTCCTCATCATCCTCCACATAACGTGCATAATAATCTTCTTCTATTTCCACCACTCGTTTTTTTCTTTCAAATCGATCAGGATTAAACGGCTTCAGTAGATCTGGCTTATCACCAGTTATAATTTCATGTGCTAATAATTCGCTTGCATATGGTGCCATAGAGAGTCCTCGTGCACTCCAACCGTTTAGCTGGTAAAATCCTTTAATATCTTTGCTTTGCCCAATCAGCGGGAGGTGATCAGGGGTAATATCATACATTCCTGCCCAACATCGAGTAATTTTTAGATCACCTAAAATCGGTGCCTTTCTCATAAGTATCGTGCTCGTTCGAATAGGAAAATCAAAGCTTGTAGCCCGGTTATAACCAAATTTTTCTTCAGCAGACACTGCCCCGGCGATAAATTCACCTCTCATAGTTTGATTGAACCATCCTTCAGTTGGCCTATAAAAGGTACAGACGCAGTCCGTCACATGTTTTATGGGCATTGTTACCATAGCTTCCCGTCGCAGAGGTGCCGTTGGTATAGTAATACCCGCTAATCTAGCTATATCCGATGATGATGGACCCGCAGCATTGACAATAATTCTAGTGTCTATAGAACCTTGAGTTGTATCAACACCAGTGATTTGTGCGTTTTTTACAAAAACCTTCTTCACTTCACATCCTTGATGAATGCTGCAGCCTAGCTCGGTGGCCTTCTGGTGGTAGGCCCAAACGATAGGATCATGATGAATACTAGCATCTTTACTATTAAATAATGCACCTTTTACGGGCTCTCCCTCTCTTAAAACTGGCATCAAGCGGAGTGTATCCTCAGGGCCTAAGAGTTCACTCTTAACCCCAAGTCGGTTGTGCATGGCGCAAACCTTGCGCATAAGTGCTACCTCGTCATCATCGTAAAGCAAGAGAGCATAACCCCCTCGGCGGAAAAGCACATTGAACCCAAAATCATCTCCAATTTTGTTGATTTTTTCTTGGTATTTTATAGCTATCTTTGTCAATGATTCGGTCAATTGCATCGTTCTAGTTCTTCCGACACTCCGAGTAGAATTGCCGCTTCCGATGTAATCTTTCTCTAATACTATAACGCTTCCTGCTTTTCTAAGCTTTAATTCCGTGGCTATGGCCAGTCCAGCGATGCCGCCACCGATGATTACTATATCAGACGCCATTTTCGCCATGCTTTTCTCCAAGAGACATATCTTTTATCCTAATGGGCTTAATAGGAGGCCGAACAGTTGGAATTGGGTATTGTAAGGGATTTTTTCCTTCTTTTATTGCTATGACCCTAAGTAAATTAGATAAACACATTTTACCCTGGCATGCTCCGGTCAATATCCCTGTACGCCGTTTTAGCAATTCGGCATGGAAATCCTTTAGTTTTTCCTTATCCAGCTTTTTCTTCTCATATAAGAGTTCTTTGGCTTTGACATCTTGACAAACACACACGTACCCCTGGTCATCTTCCAATCTGGTGGGCATAGGTTCTGTCTCGCTTTGTTTTCGAAATTTATTAACTTCTCTGATTAAATCTTCTAAAGGCGTGCTATCATGGTAACCTATGTCCCTAGCTGCAACATAGCCTGCTAACCTACCCTCTGCAATGCATAAATCGTGTCCTTTTTCTGATCCAAGAGCCTCACCAGCCACACATACCCAGGGTTGAGAACTTCGTAGTATTTCATCAACTTTTGCAACCAGCCCGCCTCTTTGCTCATCAAAAATCATGTCACAACCAGCCTGAACTTGAAGTTCATATCGAGGTTGAGAATGGCAAAGAATGATCGTATCACATTTAACTTTCCTGTACCTTCCATCCTGCATATCTTGAATTTTCGCTGATTTGATCATTTTTTTGCCTTTGACATCAGCAATACAACTGTTCGTCCAAACTTCTACTTCCAGATCCTCAGCCATTAAGGAAAGCTCCCTTGAAACCACCGATGCAGCAGTGACAAAACCTGCAATTTCCATTTCTGCCCTATTTAAAGCTTGCGCTACCTCCCGCGCCAGCTTTGTGGAGCCCCATATCAATGCTCTTTTGCCTGGCTTAACCCCATAGTCATAGACCATTTTATTAACAAGCCTCGCACTGAAAATCCCAGGTAATTCATTATTTCTAAAGATTGGTAATGCATCATACGCACCAGTGGCTAGGATGAGTCCTTCTGTTTGTAGGTCTGCTATTCCTGCACCATCTAAAAATACTCCTAAATGATTCCCTTCATAGATACCTGCAAGAAAGGCTTCTTCTAAAAACTTAATTTTGGTATGGCCTCTTACTTGCGTTTCAAGATCTATGAGTTTCGATCTATATCTTAAAAAATTATCATCCAATGTATCTCCTCCATAAACTTCTTTAAAGGAGGGCTTATTTAACGAATCTTTTTCATCTAAAATAACGACAGAAGCTCCTGCATCCGCTGCAGAAAGAGCCGCAGACAACCCAGTTAACTTACCTCCAACAATTGTTACTTCAACGCTTAGTTTTTTTAATGGATGCTGTCTTAGGCTCGGCGTATCCACTAATGTTCGCTTTTTAATATATAGTCGCCCCAGCCCAGTGAACCTCTTTAAGATCTTCAAATATGTTTGGCGTAGGAATTTTGGTTCCAAAAAATGGTGATGATAGACAGAAGCTGGAAGATAATTTGAAAATTTATCTAAGATTGACAAGAAATCCCTTTCGGCATTTGGAACAGCATTTTGGCTGCGGACTATCATGCCCTCTTTTACAAGTGTTGAGCAGGCCCGGCGATTGGGTTTGCCATCTATCTCCACGAGGCAGCGTTGACACGTACCCGTTGAGCAAAACATACCGCGCGGACGATGATACTTTATACTGCGAGCGAGAGTACGTTTGCCCTCAGCAAGCATAGCCATCCCCACGGTCTCATGTTCAAAAGCCTCAATACGTTTGCCGTCAAATGTTATGGAAATTGGTTTACTCTTTCCTGGGAAATCTTTTATCCTCTCCATAGTTATTACCTTTTTCCAAAGGAGCCCGATTCAGACGCAACAATCTCTCAATGTGTGTGAAACTGATCAGTCGTATCAAAGCAAACACGCTTGTAAACTAGGTATTCGTCAATGCCTTGCAAACCAAGTTCTACTCCGATTCCGCTTTGTTTGACACCTCCATACGGCACTTCAACCGTACGTATATACCAAGTATTGACCCATACATCACCTGCGCTGAGCGCTTTGCTCACTCTGAGACATCGATTAATATCTGCACTCCAGACACCAGCAGCAAGCCCATATTCCGTACCGTTTGCTATTTCAATAGCCTCGTCCTCATCATCAAACGGAATTACACAGAGAACTGGGCCAAATATTTCTTCCTGAGCAATTCTCATACTAGACGTAACCTCATCGAAGATTGTAGGAGTGACAAAATATCCTTTTGCTAGCTCTCCTTCATCCATTCGATAACCTCCATATACAAGCTTTGCCCCTTCTTCCTTACCTGTTTCAATGTAATCTAGCACCTTTTTCATATGAGATTTTGACACCATTGGGCCTATCCTGGTTTCAGGATCAGCAGGGTCGCCAACTTTTAGTACTTTTGTGGCCTCTATCAATTGTTCTAAGAAATTCTTGTGCACTCCACGCTGGATAATGAGCCGGGTGACGGCACTACATGATTGACCTGCATATGCAAAGGCTCCATACTTAACAGCATCTAAAGCCTTTCCCAAGTTTGCATCATCAAAAAGGATTAAAGGGGCTTTTCCACCACATTCTAGGGAAATCTTTTTCATATTGCCGGCCGCCAACTCCATAATACGGCGTCCAGTATCCGTGCTGCCTGTAAAGGACACTTTATCCACTGAAAGACTTTTTGCTAAGAACTCACCGACTAACGAGCCCCTTCCAGTTACACCGTTTACAACACCTTTGGGTAGTTCACTTATTTGATCGAGCAATTTAAACAGCTCCATCGACGAGGCTGGGCAATCAGACGATGGCTTGACAACTACAGTACAACCTGCTGAAAGGGCAGCACCAAGCTTTCTGATCAACAAATCAATCGGGTCATTCCACGGAATTATGAGACCACAGACACCAACAGGCTCTTTCCTTAGAATATTTAGGATATGGGCAGGTGCAGCTCCAGAAGCCTCCCCAGTAATCACACGTGCAGCTCCCGCAAAATACCGAAGACGGTCAACAGTTGGCAAAACTTCCCTCTCGATTGCAGTGCGAATAGGCTTTCCCATTTCACGGCTAATTAGTCTTGCGAAAATTTCTTTCTGTTGTTCCAATAGATGGGCAAATTTATATAGGATTGCAGATCGATCCTTGCCTGCCATTGATCGCCAGTCGCCGTTATCAAAAGCCTTGCGAGCGATTTCAATCGCCTTTTGGATGTCGGCAAGTCCAGAATCTTGTGCTATGGCAACTATTTCACCGTTGGTTGGACTGATGCTTTCAAAAGTCTTTTTATCCTCACACTCGCACCAAACACCACCAACATAATTCAAACATGCTTTTACCACCATCCTACCTCCTTAATATTACAAAGAAACTATTATCTAAAAATCCTCAAGCATCTTTTTTCATGATTTTGAAGACGTTTATCAATCCATCAATAGCCTGCTCAAGTTCAGATCTGGTGATTATTAATGGAGGAGCAATTCTCACGACATTCCCATAATAGCCAGAAATATCGAAAAACAATCCCATCTCTCTTGCAATCAATTGCGCTTTTCTGGCCTCTTCTTTTGCTGGTGTTTTTTTCTTTTTGTCCTTGACCATCTCAATACCTACATATAAACCTTTTCCTCGCACTTCCCCGACAAGCGGATGGTCCACTAAATTAGATGATAAAAAGTCCAGCAATACTTCTCCCAGCTCTGCTGAATTCAACCATAGTTTTTCTTCTTGCATGACTTCGATGGCAGCTAGTGCAGCAGAATGGAGGAGAGGATTTGTTAAAAATGTTGCACTATAGGTGTTTGGCTCCCAGAAATTCATTAATTCTTCTCGGCCTATTACTGCAGAAACAGGTAGCCCTCCTCCAATTCCTTTACCTATCGTCATTAAATCAGGCACTACCCCATCGTGTTCCGCCGCCCACATGCGGCCTGTCCGACCAAATCCCACTTGAATTTCATCGATTACCAGTAGGGCATTGTGCTCTTGACAGATTTTTTGCAAATTGCTCAAAAATCCTTTGGGCGGAATAACTACGCCACCACTTCCCTGGATAGGCTCGACAAATATTGCAGCCAAACTTCCAACCCCTGAAGCAGGATTCCTTAACATGTCATCTATGTAGTCAATAATCTTGCATTCATCTTGATTATCACAGCCTCCGAATGGACATCGGTAGCAATAGGGAAAAGGAACAAAGTGAGCATCTGCTTCGATGCCTAGACGCGCTCTGGCTTTAGCCTTGCCATTTAACCCGATAATACCATTGCTGCCTCCTAAATAGCTCCCGTGAAAGGAAATGATTTCTTTTCTCTCAGTTCTCGATCTTGATAGGTTTAAGGCGATTTCATTGGCCATAGCACCTGTAGTGCCCCATAAGATTCTGTTTAAACCCTTAGGTGCTATCTCACATAATTTTTCAAGTAACTTCGCTCTAAGTTCATTACAATAAGCAGGTGGGCAATGTAGTAGCTTAGGCGCTTGTCTACAAATGGCTTCGACGACCCTCGGGTGACTATGTCCTATGTTTTCCACAGAAAACCCAGCAAACAGATCTAAATACGTATTTCCGTCTGGATCTTTAAGCCATATACCATTAGCTGACTCTATGGTTATTGGCGGTATTTCCGTTGAAAAAGTTCGTAGCCCAGATCCCTCTAATTGTTTACATACTGAGATAATTTTTTCTGACTGCGGCCCCGGGTAGGATATTTTTGCCATTTTAACTACCTCCTATTTCTTAAGTTAAGTGCCCATCATGAAACTCAAAAGCTAAATAATATCAATGAGTTACATGAAGGTAAAATTACAGTTTTCCTCCTATAAAATTTCCCTATAATATCAATAAATTACAGGGTGCTCTCCTTAAA
>Ga0114922_10006626_pt1 | contig 10606 bp, 13 predicted proteins | sample AartaG_FD_100975 | JGI IMG/M metagenome (GOLD analysis project Ga0114922, IMG submission 100975) | Deep subsurface microbial communities from Aarhus Bay to uncover new lineages of life (NeLLi) - Aarhus_00045 metaG | ecosystem: Environmental > Aquatic > Marine > Oceanic > Sediment | place...
CAACTTGATTTGTGATTTCTTTAACATCTTTTTATTCCTCCCGCCGTGAGACTTCAAATAAACGCATCAATCACTCCCCAATAAACTCGCGATCCTTACCGTCAGGAAATTCATCGAAAACGGTTTTTTAATAAAATTCTCTTTTAACCATCCGTTGATATGACTAATTTGGATTATCATGGTAGGGTTTAATCAAAATTTAATAAAAGTTTATCCTCATTGTCAAGAACAATTTTAAATTTTTAATTTTAATGGGAACTCGTTGCCCGTTAAAGCGTTATATTTTTATATTTTTCACATTAGATTGAAAAACCTTTTACAAAAATATTTTATAATTGATTTAAAAATCGAAATTTATTATATTATAAATGTTTAGCGAATAGATATAACAAACAGGAAATATGATTACACAATTCATTTTACCAAAAATCCCCATATTAAAAACAACGAATACATAACTCATATTATTTAATCATTACAGAGGTCCGTCTTATGATTGAGCTACAAAACGTATGTAAAAATTATGGATTAACAAAAGCGCTTATCGATGTCAGCTTTTCCATTAAAAAGGGTGAGATTATCGGTTTCGTCGGTCCAAACGGTGCCGGTAAGTCTACGGCCATGAAGATTATTACCACCTTTACGGCCCCTACTTCCGGAACGGCAAAAGTCGGTGATTTCGACGTATTGAAAGATCCTTTGGAAGTTCGGCGAATCATCGGGTATTTACCGGAGACGGTGCCCCTATATTCAGACATGTTGGTGAATGAATATCTCGAATTTATCGGTACGGCCCGGCATTTGAACGGCGCGTTTCGAGAACGATTCGATTGGGTCGTAGAAGCCTGTGGTCTGGAACCGGTCTTAAAACGCAAAATCGGTGTTCTCTCCAAAGGGTTTAAACAGCGAACATGTCTTGCCCAGGCCCTCATCCACGATCCGGATATACTCATCCTTGACGAACCCACATCCGGTCTGGATCCGATTCAGATCATCGGAATTCGAAATTTGGTCAAGGATCTCGCCCACGAAAAAACGATTATCCTCAGCACGCACATCTTACCGGAAGTGGCCACAATTGCAGATCGCATTCTCGTGATAAACGAGGGCCGAATCGTTGCAGACGGCTCTTTTGAAGATCTCATTCAACAGGTCACAGATCGCAGTTCCATTTACATCGCGACAGAATGCTCGAAAAAAGATTTTCAATCGGCCATACATTCTATTCCGGAAATCGAAGATGTCGTATTCGATCCCTCGACTCCCAGAGGTGTCGTCGGATGCCACTTGTACTATACTGCTAAAATTGACATGATCGCCAAATTGAACCAATTGATTCGAGATCAAAATTGGGATCTCGTCGAATTCCAACGGGAAAAACTGTCATTAGAAGATTCTTTCATTCGCTTAACCAAAACCAGTAAACCGGATACTGAAGAATCCGAAAAACCGGAAAACGACAATTCCGGGGAGGAAGGGGGTACTGAATGAACGATATAGCCATTATATTCAAACGAGAATTTCGAACATATTTTTTCTCTCCTATCGCCTATGTATTCAGCGTCATTTTCATCGTCTTGAATACCAGTTTGTTTATGTTTCATTTCTTCTTCTTCGGCAACGCCGATATGCGTAATTTCTTTTCAACCCTACCGCTTGTGCTCGGACTGGTTTTTATTCCCGCTATCTCCATGCGCCTATGGTCTGAAGAGAATAAGCTCGGCACGGTAGAACTGCTGCTCACATTGCCCATGAAAACAGAGCATATCGTTCTGGGTAAATTCTTAGCCAGCTTTGTCTTTTTTCTTATTGCTCTGGCCGGAACATTGACCATCCCGATTATACTCATCATTCTTGGAAGACCCGATTTCGGACCCATAGTCGGGGGCTATTTTGGAGCCACGTTGCTGGGTGCCTTTTTTCTCGCCGTCGGAATATTTATTTCTGCCTTTTTCTCCGATCAAATCGTCTCATTGATCATTACCAGTTTGGTATGTGGTTTTCTCGTCCTCATCGGATGGCAATATGTTCCCATGGTTATCGATGGCTGGATCCCCGGACTTGGGGAATTTTTATACAACTATGTGGGTGTAACGCGACATTTTAATGATATCGAACGTGGCGTCATTGATATTAAAAATATCATCTATTTTCTGTCCTTTACAGCTTTATTTCTTTATTTAAACGCCAAAGCCCTGGAAAGGAGAAAATATTAACATGAAAAACTTGAAAAAAGAATTCTTAACAACCTTTGTCATCGGTGCCGTTTTATTATCCGGTATCGTGATTCTGTTGAACATGATTTTCAACAATATCAATTTGGGGCGATTCGATCTTACTTCCGATCAGGCCTATAAACTCTCTCCGTCTGTTGAGAAAATTTTGTCAGATCTTGAAGCGCCAATCGAATTGACTTACTATGTTTCATCTTCCGAAAAAATGCCGACCCAGTGGAAAAATCTGGAGCGGGATGTCATAGATAAGTTAAATGAAATTAAACTTGCCTCCGATGGGAATTTATCCTACACCGTCTTTGATCCTTCTGCAGAAGAAGAAAAGGAGTCGTACGAAGAAGATGCGACGAAAAGTGAAGATGAACAGGATATTCTCAAAGGGGAACCCAAAAAAATCACCCGAAAGAAAATTGCCGAAAGACTCTTTGAAAAAGGTGTCATTCCCTTTGGTGTGCAAAGCACTGAAAGAGATGAATTTGCCGTAAAACGCGTCTATTCATCCATCGTTCTATCCTACCTCGACCGAAAAGAAGACGTCATCGAAGAAGTTCGACCGGAGACATTCGGGAATTTGGAATATGAGATCATGTCCCGCATTTACAAACTCATCTCTAACAAACGTCCCAAAATCGGATTCTTTCCTGGGCAACCCGAAATCCCACCTCAATACCGCCAGTACTACCGTCAGGGACCTCCTCCGGATCAATACGGATACGCGGAAAAACTACTTAGAGAATCCGGATACGATGTCACACGGACCAATATAAAAACGGATGATCCCATTCCTGAAGATATTCAAACGATGATTTTTATGTTTGATCAACCCTTAAATGATCGACAGATGTATGAAATCGACAAACTGATTCACCGCGGCGTACGTGTCATCATGGCCGGACAACAGTTTAACTATCAAATTTCTGCAAAAGGGGCAGGCAATTTCGATTTAGCCGGCATGCCGACACGCCTGAACATTAATGACTTGACCAGAGATTACGGTTTTGAATTTGATGCCAATATGTTTATGGACCGAAACGCCGCTTTTATCCAAATTCCGGTATATCAAACCCGGAGCATGGGTGCCTTTCAAATCCGCCAGCAAAGAATGGAACCGGTTTCAAAGCCCGTGATTATCAAGATTGATGCCGAAAGTATCAATACAAAATTATCCATTTCCAACAAAATTTCACAATTGTTTTACCTGTATGGCGGCCGCCTTATCCTTAATGAAGATCTCATGGAGGAAAACAACATAACCGTTCGTACATTGTTCACTTCCAGTGATTTTAGCTGGACAAGACAGGGTTATGGTTATGGCCCGGTGAACACTTCTCCTCCTTCTTCTGAGAATATTTTAAAACGACAGCCCCTGGGAATATTTGTTGAAGGAAAATTTAAACCCAAATATGCTGACCTTAACATTCCCAAATGGCCTGCCACATCCGATGAAAGGGAAATTGTTTTAAGTGATGTGGAACAACCCTCTGAAATCGTTGGTGATCCAAAAGAAAATAAAATTTTTGTGATGGGATGCACATACATGTTCAAAGATGACGTTCTTCAATCTGTTGTCAGCCATCGAGCTCTACTCCTCAACTGCGTCGACGCATTGACTCTCGGTGATGAACTCATCAATATCCGTTCGAAGAATCTCGTTGCTCGTCGTATCAAGAATACGAGCGGTGTAGGCAAGGCTGCATCCAAGGCTTTCGTCATCTGGTTTTCACCCATTGTATTTATTGCTGCGGGTATTTTCCTGACGATTCGTCGAAAAATGAAGTGAACTTTTTATAACTCATTTTCAAAGAGGTACGTTAAATGGAAGAAAAACATCTAAAAATCTTAGCAAGCGTTTTTGTTCTCCTTTTTGTCATCTATTTTATCACCAAACCGAGACATACCGGTGTAAATGTGGATGAACTCGTACAAACCATTGTCATCGGGATTTCCAAGGATGATGTGAAGACCATTGAAGTGTATAAAGAAACCGCTTCAGAGCAGCCGATTCAGATGATATTCACGAAACAAGACGATGATAAATGGATTATACCTACGAGATTTAACGGGAAGGCTCAAAAGAGCCGTATGGATCGCCTGGTTGACGATCTATTAGAAATGACGGGCAAAGCACGCTCGTCAGATCCGGGACATTTTGAAACTTACCAAATCTCCGATGAACAGGGTATTCACCTGCTATTGAAAGATGAAGCCAATAAAGTCATGGCAAATCTCATCATCGGGAAAAAAGCGGAAGAATACAATTCGGGTTTCGTCCGTTTTACCGGAAAGGAAAAAGTATACTCTGTGGACAAGAATCTCTTGTCCAGCCTGAATATCAATGGAGATATCGATACCCTCTCGGCTTTTGATCAAAGCAATTTTATCGATCTCCAGGCGGTCGATCAAAATAAGGAAGATTTGGAAATGGTGGGCCTCGTGGCAAATCGGAAGGAAATGATTATCAAGAAGGTTGAAAAAGAGATCGAATATACAGCAGAAGATTCGACCAAGGCCACAAAGATAGAAGCAGAATGGGTACTCGCAAAAAACGGCAATGAAATTGACCTCGATCAAAGTGAAGTCGATAAATATTTTAGAGATATTGCGAACATCAGAGCCGAGGAATTAATCGATCGTATGGGCAACTCATTTCAGGATATGAATAAGAATTCCAAATACGGTTTTCAGCGTCCCAGTCATTATATCGTCTTTAAAAAACCTGAAGAAAATCAAAAAAACGTCATTCTTGGTAGAGAATATGAAAAGGACAAGGGCTACTATCTTTTTGTCCAGTACGATGGTCTGGTCTATAAGTTAACCAAATCAAATTACGATAAGATTTTTAAGTGGGCAGACGATTTACCCCAAAAAACAAAGTAAAATTCTTAAATCAATAGTATTGATATTGTAAAGTCCTGCCTCATGAATTTGCGGCAGGACTTTTTTCTTTTTTAATAATACCCGTGTACATCCGTTCCAATCTACGCCCATCCGTGTTCCGATGATTCCTATTTTTTTTCTAATTTTTGAAAAATAAAAAAGTCTCACCGATTTATCGATGAGACTCAATATCAAAACTCTATGGTTCGATCTAAATCAAACTATCCCCAGATATCTTTTAATACAACCTCGTGTCGACACTTTGGACAAAGAATTTTCATTAAATCCGGTCTTCGGATTTCTTTTCCTTCGGCTCCCGATTCTACAGGTATATGTTCCCGTTGAGAAGCTAAGAGTAAAGAGGGATTTCCATAAGCCAGAGTACCCAGTTTTTTGGCCAACCACCTAAGATGATCCTTTGTCGTAACAATAGCACCGCAGATCTCACAAACGTAAAGTTCCTTCTCAATATCTTCAACGGCCAACTTACGATCAAATAAAGCAAGATCAAATTCCTTGGTAAGCTGAATGCCCTTTTCCGTGATACAATGGGCCTGACAGTTACCACAGAAGATGCAGGTGTCGTATCGTAACTCGATTTTACGCATTGGTATGGATTTTTTCCCTTTAATTGGTTCTTCAGGATCTATGACAGTAATGGCCAGACTAGGACATACATGGGAACAAGCTCCACACCCGACACAATATTCTTCGAAATACTTCGGCTTTCCCCTAAAACCATCAAAGGCTTCATGGGCCTCAAAAGGAAATTTCGTAGTATACGGTTTCGAAAAGAGTGACTTTATTGCTTCTTTCAGTTCTCTTAATTTGGGATACTTCATCTCAGTTCCAATTACAAACTCGATTTATCGCCACGATCTTCTTTATATCGGTCAATGACACTCTTATCACATAACTTAACACCAAAGATGTGAGCGCCCCTTGCTAAAGCGTGTGCTCCAACTGGAGATGTAAGCATGAGAAACGGAATCCCCACCAATGCCTTCACACCCAAACTCGAAAAACCATGCATTACAAAAACACCAAATAGTATTCCACACGTGCCAAATGTTACACATTTCGTAGCAGCCTGAAGCCTGTTGTAGACATCCGGCAATCTTAGTAAACCAAGACAGCCAAACACATCAAAGGCAACACCGATTCCGATAATAATCATACCGACTAATTCGTTCCAACTCATGGGCTTACTCGTCCAACGTTTTATGATCAAGATACTTCGCGAGAGCCAAAGTACCGATAAAACTTAGAAAAATCCAGGCCAATGCAACATCAATGAGGAAGCCTCTTTTTGTAATTATGGCTAATAACGCTGTCATTCCAACGGCCAGGGTTCCCATGATGTCGATTGCCACCATTCGATCAGGTATCGATCGTCCACGCCATGCCCTGATCATACAGGCAAAGCAGCAAAAGATAAGAATGATTAAATAGATTAAATTGGTATTCATTACTCTCTCAATCGAATATTTTCAAGAGAAAATTCTCAAATCTTCCAACGATCTCTTTACTCGCTTCATCGACGTCTTGATACTTAACATTAATCCAATGTATATAAAGAAGTTCATCTTTGATATCCACCGTAAAAGTTCCTGGCGTAAGTGTGATAGAGTTAGCCAAGAATGTTCTTCCCATATCTGATTGTATTTTTGTTTTTACTTTTACAATTCCGGGATTTATGGGCATCTTCGGATGGAGAACCCGATAAGCAACATCCAAATTCGCCTTGGTCATTTCCCACAGGAATACCGGAATATATACGATGAACCAGAACCATCTTTGTAATTGAAATACCTTCGCCGGAGCACTCACAGTAAGATTACCGAAGATTAGTCCCACTGTTATAGAGACAAGACCACCGGCAATCAAATTTTGCCAGTTCAGCGTCCAGGTCAGTAAAAGCCATACCGCAAAGGAGAAGAGTATTAATATAATCTTTCGCACCTCATCACCCTCCTAATACCATTTCTGCATACCCCATTCCCTGCTCAACGACCTTCACTGCGGGATCCAGGATCACTTCCCGCAATTGGGGGAGTAGGAGAAGACCCAAGCCTAAACTCAGGAGTGCCAGCACCACCATGGAAATACACATGAATGCAGGGACCTCCTTCACTTTTTGATATGCAGCTGCCAAGGGTCCGAAGAATGCCAATTTCTGAACCTTCATGTAGTATCCCAACGTAACGATACTCACCAAAATGGCTACACCGGCCAAGATATGGTGCCCACTCTCCACAGCAGCATAGATGATAATCAATTTACTCCAGAATCCACCCAGTGGTGGGATCCCGCTCACAGAAAGAGAACCGACGAGAGAAGTCGTACCCGTCACAGGCATCCGTTGAGAAAGTCCTCCCATGCTCTCGAGATTTCTCTTGCCCGTAGCATAGACGACCGCCCCGGAATTAAAGAAGAGAAGGGATTTAAAGACCGAATGATTTAACAAATGAAACAATCCTCCTAAAATACCGAGAGGAGTACCGAGTCCAAAGGCGAAAATGCAATACCCGATTTGACTGATTGAAGAGTAGGCCAACAGGCGTTTAAAATCTTTTTGACCCAGGGCTAAAAAGGCACCGACTGCCATCGATAGCGTACCCAGCACCAAGAAAATGGTGAGTAGAGATGGCATCACCGTCATTCCAAACACGTTGAAGAATATACGAATCAGTGCATAGACACCCAACACTTTAGAACCAACCCCGGCCAGCATGGCAGATATTGAAGCCGGCGCAGAAGGGTAGGCATCCGGAAGCCAAGCATGAAACGGCATCAAACCGGCTTTTAAACTGAAACCAACGAGAAAAAGTATTCCTGTAAAAATAACGGCCGGACTCGGTCCCATATCCGCAAATAACCGAGAGGCATCTGCCATGTTGAGGGTTCCGGTCAGATGATAAAAGAATGCGATTCCAAGCAGAATAGTAATCGATGCCGCACCTCCAAGTACTTGATACTTGAAAGACGCTTCTAACGATTCGGCTTCCACACCAAACGCTACGAGTGCATATGTGGCGATGGCCGCAATCTCCAGGAAGACGAAGAGGTTAAACATGTCTCCGGAGAGTACAACGCCATTCAAACCTGCCAGCATCAGCAAGAAAAGTGTGTAATATTTTCCCCTATCTGTATAGTTTTTCAAGAAATTCACAGAATAGAGCGTCACCAGGAAAGCAATGACATTGATGATGATGAGCATCAGTACCGTCAGTCCATCCATCACCATTGCAATCCCAACAGGAATCCCATCAACCGGTTCCCAACCTCCGGCATAGTAGACTATCGTTTCGGTTGAGAATCGCAGACACCAGAGGGATAAAACCATGAGAAATGCACTGGCGAGATTTCCCCACCAATCGGAAAAACCTTTCCAGAACTTAGAAAAAATCGGTGTAACAAACGCCGCTCCCAGAGGAACGATAACAAATAGGGGTAATAAACTCATCCGCGAAGCTTCCTGATTTTTCGCACATCGAGGGTATCGTATTTTTCGTAAATTCGTACCGCAATAGAAACCATCAGTGCTGTCGTCCCCAGACCAATGACGATTGCCGTAAGTACGAGGGCCTGAGGTAAAGGATCTACAAAGAAAACATTATCACTCAATCCTTCTGAAAAGATCGGAGCCGTCCCCCCTTCCCTGAAACCCACAAGGGTAAAGAAGAGGTTTACAGCATACTCCATGATCATCAGACCAATGATAATCTTGATAAGATTCCGTTTTACTAAAACACCATATAGACCAATCAAAAACAAAAGAATGGCCAGGATGAAGACAATCATAAATTCTCCTCAACCTTAAATACGACCAAAGTAATGAAAATAGCGAATAAAGCGGCTCCCACTTCAATACCAATGGCAATATTACACAGCGGGATGATTCCAGCACTGAAGAGGTGATACGGCTGGCCAGTATTCACTTTGGCAATAATATTATAGAAGAAATATGTTCCTTGAATGAGACCTAAAAGAGCTAAAAACCAGAATAGAAAAATACCAAAACTCTCTGAGAATGTAGCACGCCACTTTCTGACCTCACTCTTCGCTTCTTCAGAGCCATAAGCCAAAACAATCAATACAAAACAACCCGCGATTAGGATACCTCCCGCGAATCCCCCTCCCGGTGTGAGATGTCCATGCATAACGATATAGATGCCCAACAGTAGTATAGAAGGAGCCATGAGCTGTGTAATACTTTTGACGATGAGTGTCATTCCCCTCATGATTTCTTCCTCCCCACCTTTCGAAGAACGGTCACGACGCCTGCAACTGAAGTGAAAAGAACAGTCGCCTCACCCAAGGTATCGTAGCCTCTAAAATCCAATATCACCGCCGCTACAAGGTTACTGGCACCCGTAATGGAGAAACCCTGATCGATATAAACCCGAGCCATCCGGAGTGTTGGCAATCCAAAATCCGGTAGATGCCGAAGGGCCTTAACCGCGGTCAACATAAACACAACGATAAAAATCAATCCTGCCCCCCAGAGAAGTACTTTTTTTGTATCTAACTTTTCCGTCGTATCTTCTCGGGTCGTCTTGAGCACCGCGGCGATGAGTATCACAAGAGTCAATGTTTCAACGACGATCTGAACGATTGCCAGATCCGGAGCGTGCAAAATCAAGAAAATAATAGTTAGGGCAAACCCAATAATACCGAGAGAGATAATCCCCGACAAAAGGTCCTTACTCTCCAGGGCAACGATTGCACCTAAGATCATAAGAACTAAAAGAAGGATAAGGGGCGTGAGCATTCGATTAACTCCCCATCAAAACTATGAGTAAAACAACCACACCAATGAAAAACCACAACATATAAGCCGTCAATACGCCAGTATGAGCCTTCTGGAACAACCCTGCTAAACTGAAGGCAAACCGACTGCCTTGATCATAGATATCGAAGAATTTAGCCTCGGCCCAATTATAGAAGCGTCGAATTCCTCCCATCTCCCGGATGGTATTGTAAAATCCGGTCCCGGTAACACGAACTTCTTCAGGGAAGCGCTTCAGGGATTCCCCACCGACAAAACTATCCGCTTCCCGGATCCCCTTTATATTCCCGGCCAGGTAGACTAAAAATCCAATGATCAATCCCAAAACAATCATAATTGTTGCCAGACCTGGCGACCAGAGACCAAGGTAAGAGACACCAGGCACCGACGGCAGGAGAAAATATTTTAAGGGAATTGAAAAAGCAAAGATGCCGAAGATCACACAGAGTAACGCCAGAACCATCATCGGAAACGTCATCCCAAATCCAACCTCTCTAATTTTTTTAGAGCTCGTGAGTTTGGATGGAACGCCTAAGAAAATCGTATGGGTAAGCTTCATGAAACTGGCAAGTGTTAGCCCACTCCCAAACATGGCAGCTACCAACCAGATGATCCAAAGTTTATCCCCTGTAGTGCCGAGTTCAACCAATCCCTGGTAGACCATCCATTTGGATACGAATCCGTTGAAGGGAGGAATGCCGGA
>Ga0114922_10006627_pt1 | contig 10605 bp, 8 predicted proteins | sample AartaG_FD_100975 | JGI IMG/M metagenome (GOLD analysis project Ga0114922, IMG submission 100975) | Deep subsurface microbial communities from Aarhus Bay to uncover new lineages of life (NeLLi) - Aarhus_00045 metaG | ecosystem: Environmental > Aquatic > Marine > Oceanic > Sediment | place: Aarhus...
CTTTTGTTTGTTATTTCGAATTTCGGTCATTGGAATTTATTTGTTATTTGTGTTTTGTTATTTGGGATTTCCCCTTTCGGTCATTGGAAATTGTTTGTAATTTGATGTTTGGGATTTCAATAAGTCAATGAACTGCCAACAAAGCAAATCCCCTCTGGGAATAACCAAAGCCTGGTCCTTTGGGCCGGGCTTCTTTACCTCGGATCGCTCCATTAAAAAAAACAGTGACGCCTAAAAAAAACGGCCCATCACCTTTTGCATATGTTTATGAGGGATTAGCCGTGTCGGTGGATGGGCTGTTTATTTGTTCTGAAATTTTTCATATTTCTTGCGGAAGCGCTCAATTCGTCCGGCAGTGTCCACAAGTTTCTGTTTGCCTGTAAAGAAAGGATGGCATTTTGAGCAGATTTCAACCCGTATATCAGATTTTGTCGAACCTGCTTCTAATACATTGCCGCATGCGCACCTTATGGCTGTCTCTTTATACTCAGGATGAATGTCATTTTTCATATGTTTTCAACCTCCTGCTTTTCTTTTACGCATTCATTGAATCTAAGAAATCTTGATTATTCTTTGTTCCACTCATTTTATCAAGTAAAAACTCCAAACTGTCAACAGGATTTAAGGAAGAAAGCAGCTTTCTTAAAATCCAGACACGGGTCAGTGTTTCCTGATCCAGAAGAAGCTCTTCCTTGCGCGTACCCGATTTTTTTATGTCAATAGCAGGGAACACACGTTTATCAGCAAGCCTGCGATCTAACTGAATTTCCAAATTGCCGGTACCCTTGAATTCTTCAAAAATGACTTCATCCATACGACTTCCGGTATCAACCAGGGCGGTTGCTATAATGGTGAGGCTTCCCCCATCTTCAATGTTTCTTGCAGCTCCGAAAAAACGTTTTGGGCGTTGAAGTGCATTTGAATCAACGCCTCCGGAAAGTATCTTACCGCTTGGCGGGATAACGGAATTGTATGCCCGTGCGAGCCGGGTTATGCTATCTAAAAGAATAACCACATCTTTTTTATGTTCCACCAGACGCTTGGACTTCTCGATAACCATTTCAGCAACCTGAACATGTCTTTCTGCAGGCTCGTCAAAGGTCGAACTAATTACTTCGCCGTCCACGGATCGGTCCATGTCCGTGACCTCTTCGGGGCGTTCGTCAATAAGGAGCACAAACAGAACAATATCTTTATGATTGACACTGATACTATTGGCAATCGACTGCAGCAGCATTGTCTTTCCTGATCTTGGAGGTGAAACAATCAACCCTCTTTGACCAAAACCGATAGGGGTCAAAAGGTCCATTATTCTCGTGGAATAATTATCAGAATCGCATTCAAGCATTAGCTTACTTTCCGGATAAAGGGGCGTCAGATTGTCGAAAAGAATTTTTTCCCTGGCCAACTCCGGATCTTCATAATTTACCGCTTCGACCTTTAACAGGGCAAAATATCGTTCCGTCTCCTTAGGTTGCCGAATCTGTCCGGACACAGTATCCCCTGTTCTTAGATTGAAGCGGCGTATCTGTGAAGGAGACACATAAATATCATCAGGCCCCGGCAAGTAATTGTAATTAGGCGCCCGTAAAAATCCGAATCCGTCCGGCAGTATTTCGAGTGTACCTTCTCCGAATATTAAACCGGTCTTCTCAATTTCTGCCTGTAATAGGGCAAAAATAAGATCCTGCTTTCTCATTCCAGCAGCCCCATCAATCTTAAAATCTTTGGCCAAAAGGGCTAACTCATGAATTTTCTTGTCTTTAAGTTGAACAATGTTCATAATAAGGGAATTCCTTTTTATAAGCGGCCTGACCGCGTTGTAAAATAATACTACAAATTATTAACCGGATCCATATCGGTTTTTATGGAAGAATATATGCGTTCAGTGAATTAATTTGAAAAACCAGGCATTCTCTCCAAAAGGGGGGGACCCAAACGGGCATGTTTCAATCAATTTTCAAAAATTTTATAACATGATTTCCCGCCTGTCAAGGATTTTCGATTCTTTTTGTTTATTATTAAAATATTTTTCATATAGCTGATCAACTGATCTTATTAGTTGCTCCTTTGAACCGTCATTTGACAATACAAACCCTCCACGTTCAACCTTCTCTTTATCCGGCATCTGAACATTTAAAAGTTCTTCAGCCTCATCACGGGAGACGTTATCGCGGTCCATCAGCCTTTTAACCCGTAATTTGCTGGCAGCACTAACCACAACAATCAGGTCGAACTGTTCTTCCATGCCGAGTTCAAAAAGAAGAGGAACTTCTACCACCACAACATGATTACCTTGCTGCTCTGCTTGAACCATCTTTTGCTGCATAAGCTTCGATATCTCCGGATGTATGAACCGCTCCAGGGAAAGCCGGGCGGCCCCATCGTTTACAATAATACGTCGCAGCATTTGACGATTCAGCGTGCCGTCACTTAAAAATACCTTTGCACCGAAATAGTTGAAGATTTTTTCATAAGCCGTCGAGCCCGGAGCAACAGTTTCCCTGGCAAGTGCATCGGAACTTATAATCTTGATACCCAGCTCTTTCAATCGATTACAAACAAAGCTTTTGCCGGATCCGGCTCCCCCGGTAACAGCAACTTTAAAAACTTTTTTTATAGTTTCGATCATAACAGTATCCGGATAGACACAACCTGAAAATAGTGATATTAAACGTAAAGGATCTTGGCCAAAGGACCAGGTTTTTCAGGGCAAAATAAAGAGATATAACCTAACCCGGATAAACCGGAAAAGTAAAAAGATCAATGATTCATTTTAATCCAGATATTTTTCCTCAAAAAAAAGGCGCTTATATCATTGGCGGCTCGATCAGGGATTTACTTCTTGATCGAATTCCAACCGACTATGACATTGCGGTCAAGGAAAATCCAAAAAAATTTGCGGAAAAGATAGCCAAAAACATATCGGGCCGCCTGGTCAGAATAGGAAAACCGGGGCAGATGATCATCCGTGTTGTATCAGATGATCATATTTTTGATATAACATCATTAAACGGCTGCTCCATAGAAAACGACCTTAAAAAGAGAGATTTTAGCATCAATGCCATGGCATACGACCTGTTTTCAGGAGAAATTATTGACTGCCTGGGCGGTCTTCGAGATCTTGCCGATAAAAAAGTTCGTATGGTTTCAACAGATATTTTTAGAAAAGATCCGATCCGCTTGATACGTGCCTATAGAATAGGCGCATGTTTGAATTTCGAAATAGAATCACAGACCGCTTCCATTATAAGATCTAATGCAAAACTGATAGAAAATTCAGCCGGTGAACGGATAAGGGGCGAAATTGTCAAAATGATAGGCACGTCAAAATCCTATTATTATCTTTCCCAAATGGCTGACACCGAACTTTTAACTGCCATCTTTCCCGATCTTGACCGGCTAAAAGGATGCCTTCAAAACAGCCACCATCTTTATGACGTATTTGAACATACAATGCAAGCATATCGCCATCTTGAAACCATACTCAACGATCCTGACGGGTTATTGCCGGATACTTCCATCCAGATCCGCCGATATATTGATGAAAGCATAACAGTGCTTCTTAAATATGCAATTTTGTTGCATGACATCGGAAAGCCTTTCGCAAAGAATATAGATGACCTGGGAACAATCCATTTCTACGGTCATTCCAGGGAAAGTGCTGATCTGGCTCAAAAAATCAGCCAAAGGTTGAGATTTTCCAACCGTGAAAAACGTTTCATTGATTTTATTATCCGCAACCATTTAAAGCCGCTTTCTTTATTTTCGGCCATGCAAAAAAAAACTTTAACGCAAAAGAGTTTAACACGTTTCTTTATGAAATGCGGAGAAAACACGCCGGCTCTGCTGTTGCATACCCTTGCTGATATCATGGCAAAACGAGACAAGCCAAATCAAACAAACAAGGCCTTCATAGGATTTATAAAAGAGATGATTCACAATTTTTTTTATAGCTTTAAACCCAAAATCAAAGAACCGCCGCTTATTACAGGCCGTGATCTTATTAATGAATTTAAGCTTACCCCTTCACCTCTATTCAAATCAATTCTAAACCTTGTGGAAGAAGATAAAATATCAAATAAAATTAACAGCAGGGACGAAGCCCTAGCACTGGTAAGGGATTACCTGAATCGTGCCTGAACGAAAACCCCGTTCAGGCATGATTGTTGATTGGCGATTGTTGATTTAAAAACCAAAATAAATTCATAGAGTTGGTAGTGACACGATTAGAGCTGAATTCCCCTACACGGGGTTTTCGGTCAAGCACTAAATACCAGAACTTGACGACTTCGTAAAAAGTCCAACTTCTGTATTGCGCTGCATCCTTCCCCAGAACCCGGCCGGCATAAAGAGAACAGCAAAGATAAGCACCGCCCCATAAAGGAATTCATGGCCCGCCGGAATCAGAGGGTGAAAAATGAACTGATCCAAAGGATAAATAATTAGCGCAGCCAGAGCGGGTCCTATAATGGTGAACCGACCTCCGCAAATAGCAAAGATCATGGGAATGGCGGAAAAATGAAGTCCATAGACCAGTCCCGGGTTGATATATCGGACCAGGTGTGCGTAACAGGCACCACTGATCCCGGTGAAAAAGGCACTGAGCAGCATGGAGAGCAATCGAAAGCTGTTCGCCCGAATGCCTACGGCTTCGGCAGCGACTTCCTCTTCGCGGATGGCCTGAAGTGCCAGACCAAGATTGGAACGAAATATAAATCCCACCAGGCCCAGTAATACGAGGGAATAGATAAGTATAAGATAATAAGAGGCGGTAATACTGGAATAAAAATCGATATGCCATGAACCCAGGTGTAGAGAGGGAAATCCCGGCAGACCTACCAGCCCGAGGGAACCGTGGGTCAGCCCATCCCAGTTATCGGTAACAACTCTGGGAATTTCTATAAAGGCCAGGGTTGCCAGGGCAAAATAAGCACCCCTCAGGCGCATGCATATCAGGCCCATAATAAAACCAAGACCTGTGGTTATGAATCCGGCTAAAGGAATTGTGAGCCAGACAGACAGGCCCGAATCAAGACTTAAAAGAGCCGAAGCATAAGCACCGGCTCCAAAAAAAGCGGCATGCCCAAGGGAAATCGAACCGCTCACGCCCAGAATGTTCCAGGCAAGTGCCAGGGTAGCCAGGAGCAGGGCATGGGTAAAGACTTGCAGAATATAGTCATTGTGCCAAACCAGAACTGGAAGCAGCAACAAGAAGAATAGAGCCATCAGAAGAACGACTTTATCCAGCTTTAAACGCTTGCTTAAGCCATATCGAGAATTTTTTATCAATGATGAATTAATCATTGTATTTTTCGGAATAGTAGGTGTTCACAGGTTCAGGGTTAATGACCTTACAATTTATCACCAAGAATACCATGGGGCCTGAAAGTCAGCAGGGTGAGTAACAAAACGGCGGCAACCATTTCGCGCCAGCTGGCTCCGCAGAATATCACGGTAAAGGATTCTGCCAGTCCCAAAATCCAGCCTGCCAAAATGATTCCGCTCAGGCGGCCGACACCGGCAAAAATTGTAATGGTAATGGCCAGTAAAGTGACCTCACGTCCGGTTGAAGGGTAGAGATAGTGGATGCAGCCGTAAAGCGGTCCTGCAAGACCGATAAGCACGGCCCCTAGACAGAAAGCGAGTGTTCCCATGACCGCCACATTGATTCCGGCCAGAGCAGCCGCTTCCTTATCCTGAATCGTGGCCCTCAGCGCCTTTCCCAGATATGTTCGATACATGATGATGTAAAGCAAAAAGATAATAATAAGGGATAAAAGAAGCAGAGTAAGCTGGCCATAACTCATGTAAAAACCATGAAAACGGATACCTTGATTCAGGGATGGAATGCGGATGAGTCGATAATTACCGGAAAAGAGGAAGAGCATACTGTTTTGGATTACAATGGCCACTCCGAAGCTAAGCACGATGGAATTCAGCTCCAGAGGTTCGCTGAGCCGGGCAAATAGGCGTTGAAGCCCCAGGCAAACCAAAAGTAACACCAGAATGGCGACCGGAAATGTGAACACAAAGGGTAAAGCACATACTTTCCAGAGCCAGTAGGCCACGTAGCCTGCTAAAACCAGCAGTTCACCATGAGCCAGATTAAAATTACGAGTTACCCCAAAGATCAGGGCAAATCCGAGTGCTATCAGGGTATAAAATGAACCAAGAGAAATACCGGAAACCAGAACCGTAGTCCACATAAGCTATCTTTGATCCCATGAAGGCGTTGGATAAACCGGCTGTCCGGTAGCTCGATCAGGTGGATAGACAACCACAAATTTTCCTTTCTGGATCTGGACAACCATGTGGCGGTAATGGAGGGGATCTCCATTTTTGCCAAAGGCAAGATGCTCCATGGGCAGAACCAGGTCAAGTTTTGTCAATGCTATGCGAATATTATCACCTGTAAGGGGCCGGCCGTTATGTAGCACTGTCTTCATGGCCGCAATAAGAGCTCCGGCAGATGTGTAACCGTGCATGTTGGTGGTATTCGGCTGCTGTTTGAACATTTGGCGAAATTTCTGAACAAAAGCTTTGGAAGTTGCTTCCGTACCCGGTTCGGTAATTCCTGGATTCCAGGCGCAAGTGCTGTAAAGGTAGTCGGCATCTTTACCCATGGCCCGTATAAAACTTTCATATGCAATACCAAATGGGCCGATGTACGCTTTTGGTGACATTTTGTTTTCTTTAAGCTGGCGCACAAGAAGGATATGATCTGGTGTAAAGCCACCTGAAACGATAACATCAATCTTCATGTCAGCCAGTTTGGCTATAAGTGGGGTGAAGTCAGGCGTACACGGACGGAATTTATCAATTAGTTGTACCTTAAGGCCATGGGTCTTAAAACAGCGTTCAAGGTCACGGGCCAGTTCGGTGGAACCGGGTGTAGCGGCGTGTAGAATGGCAAGATGTTGGGGCTTAAAATGTTCGGCAAGGATTCCACAGAGTGGTTCAACAAAGCCCTGAAGCCGGGAAACTCTGAAAAAGTATGGATTTTTATGCTGTGTCAGCTCCTTTTGCAGGCTGGCGCTGGCTACATAGGGAATCCGGTATTTTTTAGCTACTGCGGCGATGGGCCCTACCAGGGAATCGACATAGCCGCCGGTGAGAGCAGCCACCTTTTCCCATGAGCACAACTCTTCAGCCCTGGAGATGGCCACATCCGGCTGGCTCTGATCATCCCGTGAGATAAGACGTAGCTGCTTTCCTCCGATACCTCCGGCCTCGTTGGCTTCGGCCACAGCAACCTCGATCCCCTGATGGATTTCAATACCATTTTTTGCCAGCCTGCCGGAAAGAGGGTTGATCTCGCCGATTTTAATGACAGCGGCAGGAGTTGCCCGGCTCCATAGAACAAGCATAAGTAAGCAGGTAATGATAGAGCAGCGTTTGAAAAACGTTAAGAAAAAGCTTTGGTAAGTTGCCGGTTTTTTTCTCATGGCAAAAGCCTTACATAATTCCTTAACATCGATCTGGTAGGGTTCGATGCTATATCACGAAAGTGTCACCTTAGACCCAACGCTATTTAGCATAAAACTCGAAGGAAACTCTTTTTGTAATCGCTGGATAGCTTTCCAGCCGGTACAATGCATGGGGATCAACACTTCAGGGCTCAACTTTTTAAATTCCGCAATAGTCTTGTCATGAATTTTCTCAAAAAATGGTCCGGTAAGATGGAACCCCCCCAGCACTGCTTGAATATTATTTTCCCCTGTTGTTTTCTGTGCAAACATAATTGTATTAATAATACCTGCATGGGCACATCCGGAAATTACTACCAGACCCTTTCCGTTGAGTTTAATGACAATGGACTGATCGTCGTCAAACGGATCAAAAACTAATTTTCCGTCTTTTTCTTTAAGGGCATTAGGCATTCCCTTTTCAAATTCCGTTGTACGTTCTACCTCTCCGGTTACCATGATCATATCATCGGCGATCAGGGTCGGTGATTTGCTTTCCACGATTTCAACATTTTTCTGTTCAAGCTCATCTTTTATCAAAGTTCGGGGAAAAAGGCGCGTGCTGCCATCCGGGGTACGGGTATAGCGAGGATATTCAAATGCTCCGGGATGAACCACCAGGGGAATCGTTTCGGGTATTTTGTCGAGAATGCCGTAAAGGGAACCTGTGTGGTCCATGTGACCGTGGCTGATGACAATCGATTCTATTTTCTCAATATTTAGCCCCAGTTGTTCAATATTGTGGAGCACGCCGATTTTGGTATAACCGGTGTCGAAAAGGATGGTGTGTTTCATTTTCCCTTGATATACAGTGATCAGAAGGGACAGTCCGTGTTCCGCCAGAAGGGTGTCATCCAGAATGTTGCCGTCCTTTGCCAGCGGGGGACGGGTGATAATTTCCGAGGGCGGCAGCAAAAGATCAATATAGTTGTCTATAAGGGTTAGAACTTCAACACGGTCCACTGCTTTTAAGGAAACAGGCAAATCAGTATTCATCACTCTTCCTCCTTTGGGTGTTAAGCGACATCATAGGGTTCCGCTGCCGAACCTTGGTGAAACAATGCCGGATAAAGCGTTATGTTTTTGAAATAAAAGTGAAATAAAGCTGCTCAATGCCTTTTCAGCATGGTTAATTTGAAAATAGCTGCATATCATAACTACCAATAAAGATACTATGGCACAAGACGTTCTTTCTTTCAAGTACGTAGCTGAAAAAAAGACTTATGCCGGAACTATTGTTTAAAAAAATCTTGGATGGGTGGGAAATAGCTCAATTAGAAATTGACGGTTTCGTAAAAAGTCAGATATTGTAGGTGGTGAATTTTGGGCTATCAAGTACCTTGCTTAACAGATTTATATTTGATATTTATAATATCTTAGTTTTATGATCCAACAAAACCAAAAAGCACGAGTTTGATCCGTTAAAGGTATAGGAGTTATGCCAAAACCCAAAAGAACTTCCCAGATACTTAAGAAGCGAGCCAGGCAAGACCATGGGCGAATTTTTGCAAAAATTGTCCGATGGTTTATTTTGTTGTCTGTTTTTATGATGATGTGCGGTATGTTTGGGGCTGCCGGAATCTATTTTTACCTTGGCAGAAATCTTCCCAAAATATCTTCGCTAAAGGATTACAGGCCTTCTGTAATCACAACGGTATATTCAGATGACAACCGAAAGATCGCTGAATTTTTTAAAGAACGGAGAATTGTAATCCCTCTATCCCAAATGCCTGAAATGCTTGAGAAAGCTTTTATTGCTGCGGAGGATGCAAGATTTTATAAACACAAAGGAATAGATATCTTAAGTATTATCAGGGCGTTTTTCAAGAACATTGAAGCCGGAACCATCGTCCAGGGCGGCAGCACAATTACCCAGCAGGTCACAAAATCGTTTTTTTTATCACCGGAAAGAAGTTATACCCGCAAAATAAAAGAAGCCATCCTTGCATATCGCATAGACAAGAAGTTTTCTAAAAATGAAATTCTTTTTTTGTATTTAAATCAAATTTATCTTGGACATGGAGCATATGGAGTGGAAGCTGCTTCCGAAAATTATTTCGGAAAATCTGCTCAGGAATTGAACCTGGCGGAATGTGCTATTTTAGCTGGAATGCCCCAGGCCCCCAGCAGATATTCCCCTTTCAGGTATCCGGAAAAGGCAAAGCAGCGTCAGATATATGTTTTAAACCGGATGGTTGAGGAAGGCTTTATAACCAATATTCAAGCTACGGAAGCAATCAATAAAGAGCTTGATATTAAACCTAGGAAAAACTGGTATATAGAGGAAGTTCCAGTCTATACCGAGCATATCAGGCGTTATATCGCAAAAAAATACGGTGCCGACATCTTATACAATGAAGGGCTTAAAATTTATGCTGCGGTAAATATTGAAATGCAAAAGATTGCGTGTGGTGAAATAGAAAAGGGGTTATATGCGTTGGATAAACGCCAGGGGTATCGGGGTTCGATAAAGCATCTACAGCCGGAAGAAATCGAATCATTTTCAAAAGAGCTTCAGATTGAGCTGGAAAAAGCACCCCTTGAAGAGGGAAAAATCATAGAAGGTGCTGTGATAGAAGTAAATAACAAGAAGGATACGGTAGTGGTTCGCATAGGTAATACTCTGGGAATAATAAAAATTGAGGATATACGCTGGGCAAGAAAGCCTGATCCCGAGATTGCCTATTTCGAAGCCAGAGTTCAACATGTCGGAGAGGTTTTATCCGTGGGTGATGTTATACTTGTTAAAGTTAAAAATAAAATTTTTAATACGGACCGATGGTGGCTTGATCTGGAACAGGTCCCAAATGTTCAAGCCGCCCTGCTTTGCATCGAGTCGGAAACTGGAAATGTAAAGGTAATGGTGGGAGGTAAAGATTTCAGAGAGAGCCAGTTCAACAGGGCTATTCAGTCGAGGCGGCAGCCTGGTTCTGCATTTAAACCGATCATTTACGCAGCGGCACTTGACAAGGGATATACCCCTGCAACCACGATAATCGATTCTCCGATAGTGTATCAGGATACGGAACACAGCTTTACGTGGAAACCCAGAAACTACAAGGAAAAATTTTACGGCCCCACACTTTTTCGTGATGCACTTGCAAAATCGCGCAATGTTGTAACCATAAAAATTTTA
>Ga0114922_10006628_pt1 | contig 10604 bp, 8 predicted proteins | sample AartaG_FD_100975 | JGI IMG/M metagenome (GOLD analysis project Ga0114922, IMG submission 100975) | Deep subsurface microbial communities from Aarhus Bay to uncover new lineages of life (NeLLi) - Aarhus_00045 metaG | ecosystem: Environmental > Aquatic > Marine > Oceanic > Sediment | place: Aarhus...
CGGCCGGCGGGGGCGAGGGGCGCTACTGCGTAGCCTGCCCAGCGTCAGCCTGCGCTTCACCGCCCACCGACAGATCAGGCAGCGCTTCGAGCGCCCCGGCCACATCGAGCAGTGTCGGATCCGTGTAGACGTTCATGGTCAGGTCGAGGGAGGAGTGTCGCAGGCTGCACCCCCGAGGCCGTGCGACGGCGGACAGCAGCACGCCACCGTCGGGCTTGACAATGCTCGAACGCAGGGCTATAGTCAGTTCGGTGCGGTCAGATCGCCAGCAATAGCCACATGTGTGGAAGATGGTATCAAATGGTTCTTGCTGAGAGGGGGGCAGTAGATGGCGGACGAGAAGAAGAAGTTGACCACTGCGTCGGGGATGCCGGTTGACGATGATCAGAACACGCTGACCGCCGGTCCGCACGGGCCAGCCCTGATGCAGGACGTGCATCTGATGGAGAAGCTCGCGCACTTCAACCGCGAGCGCATTCCTGAGCGTGTCGTGCACGCCAAAGGTGCGGGAGCCCATGGCTACTTCGAGTGCACGGCCGAGATGTCGGAGTACACGCGGGCCAAGTTCCTTTCTGAGGTGGGCAAGAAGACTGAGGTCTTCGCGCGGTTCTCAACCGTCGGCGGCGAGAAGGGATCGGCCGATGCTGCGCGCGACCCTCGCGGATTCGCGGTGAAGTTCTACACCGAAGAGGGCAACTACGACATGACCGGCAATAACACGCCGGTCTTCTTCATCCGCGATCCGCTGAAGTTCCCGGATTTCATCCACACCCAGAAGCGCGACCCGGCGACGAATGCGCCCAACCCCGATATGTTCTGGGACTTCCTGTCGCTGACGCCGGAGTCGATCCATCAGGTCACCATCCTGTTTTCGGACCGCGGCACGCCGAAGGGCTACCGCTACATGAACGGCTACAGCAGCCACACCTTCAAGTGGTACAACGCCCAAGGCAAGTACTGCTGGGTACAGTACCACTTCAAGACCGAGCAGGGAAGCCAGAACCTGACACGGGAAGAGGCGACCCGGATGGCTGGCGAGGACCCGGACCACGCCACCCGCGATCTCCGTGACGCCATTGAGAGGGGCGAGTACCCCGCCTGGCGCGTCTGCGTCCAGATCATGCCGCCCGAGGACGCCGAGACCTACCGCTGGAACATACTCGACATCACGAAGGTCTGGCCCCATGCGGACTACCCGCTCGTCGAGATCGGCCGGATGGTGCTCGACCGCAATCCCGACAACTACTTCGCCGAAGTCGAGCAGGCGGCATTCAGCCCTGGCAACTTCGTGCCCGGGATCGCGGCATCGCCCGACAAGATGCTTCAGGCGCGCGTCATCTCTTACCACGACGCTCATCTCCACCGCCTGGGCCCGAACTACCAGCTTCTGCCGGTCAACGCTCCCAAGGCATGCAAGGCGAGCAACTACCAGCGCGACGGCTACATGCGGCTGAATGACGGCGGCGGAGCAGGCCCGAACTACTGGCCCAACTCCATGGGGGGAGCCGCGCCCGACCCGTCGGTCGCGGAACCACCCATTGACCTGGAGGGTCAGGCAGCGCGGCATCCCCAGGAGCTTACCGACGATGACTTCTTCCAGCCTGGTGAGCTCTACCGTCGTGTGATGAACGACACAGACCGCGACCACCTGATCGGAAACATCGTCGCTCACCTCGGCGGGGCGCAGAGACGAATCCAGCTCCGCCAGACGGCGCTTTTCCTCAAGGCCGATCCGGACTACGGTCGCCGCGTCGCAGAGGGTCTCGGCCTGGACGTGAAGAAGGTGGAGAGCCTGGCTGCCATGTCACAGGACGAGAGGGTCAAGGCTACGGCCGCAGGGACTGAGCCGTAGGGGTACCCCTCAGTCCTCACTGCTGCCGCTGCTGCGCCGCTGCGGCGGCCCGGGTCGCGGCCGGCCGCCGTCTGCAGGGCCGGATCATCCCTGAGCGTGTTGTGGTCCTCATAGCCCAGCGCGACGCCGAAGATCCTCTGGGCCAGAAGCTCCTGGAGGGTGTGGCTGATGCGGCAAGAATCGCGGGGGTCGGGGATACGCCCTCGTGCCAATCCGTTGCCCAAAAAGGTTACGGAATATCCAGACTGATCCGCAGGTCGTGGGTTCGATCCCCACCGCCCTCACCATGCCGCTCAGATGACAGCAGGAACCTGAGGGCAAAGGAGATCAAGGCGCTATGCCGATCGAGGTCCGGTGGTATGAATCGCGCGGTTGACTGGCGTGCGCTCGCCACGCCCTCGGCGGGTGTCATACGGGACAGCCAGTCGCTATCCAGTGATCCGTCCCGGGGCCGCTCACCCATCTCAACGACGACGGCTCTGCGCCCATTTCCTCTGTAGCGAAGCGCGGACGGGCCCTCCGCCCACGCTCGGGGCAGGCCTTTCCTGCCCGACGGACTGGAGGGCCGTGGCGGACCGAGGACAGGCGTGTCTGCGCTTTCCAGCCTTTGTAGCCGACACCGCTCTCTGCTCCGCACTGCGTAGGTTCGGCAGAGCAGTGTCTCGGCGGAGTGAGCGGCTCCGCTTGAGCCAGTCCCCGCTTCCCCGAGGGGGCTTCAGCCGTCAAGGATTCCGTCTGCTTCCGCCCGGTCTACGTCCATGATGTACTGAATGCCGCTGATGTCGGCTGCTTCGTGGGTCAGGGCTGCCAGGTCGTCCCTAGTGATATGTTTCAGCGCGAACTTGCGGCCGCCGGCCATCAGTTGGCGCAGGCCCTTGGCCAGTCGTTCATAGTAGGTGTAAAGGCCCATGGCGCCCGTCGGCAGCTTCTCGAACTCCTCGTCTCCCAGCATACTGCGCAGCTCGCGCGCGGTGATGAAGATGTCGTCCTTCGAATTGCCGAAACGTTCGATGTAGACCGGAACCAGCCGGTCCTCGATGGCTCGACCGATTGTCTTGCCGACCATGGCGGCCGCGAGCGGCGCTCGCGCCATGCCGATCACCTTCACGAAGGGGGCGCCAAGGGCAAGGCCCTTGAAGATCTGGTCTTCGAACGCGAACCCGCCGCCAAGGGCGAGGGCAGGCACGTATCTGCCCTTATCTGCAAGGCGCGTGGCATACCGGTGCAAGAGCGAATGCAGCGCCACGGGAGGAACGCCCCACTCGTTCATCATGCGCCACGGGCTCATGCCCGTTCCTCCGCCGGCCCCGTCCACCGTCAGAAGGTCTATCTCATAGCGCGAACTGAACAGGGCGGCCCGGGCAAGGTCAGCCGGCCGAAACGCGCCCGTCTTGAGGAAAACGTACCTCGCGCCGGCCCGGCGCAGTTCCTCGACGCGCTTCGCAAAGGATTCTTCATTCACCATGCCCACTCGCGAATGGCGCTCGAACTCTTTGAATGCGCCGCGCTCGAAGGCCTTGATCACGTCCGGATCAGTCGGGTCTGGCAGCACCATGTAGCCACGCTTGTGGAGGAATTGGGCTTTCTGGAGGTCGTTGATCTTCACTTCGCCGCCGATGGATTTCGCTCCCTGGCCCCACTTGAGTTCCACGCACTGCACTCCCAGCTCCTGGATAGCGTACTCGTGGACGCCCAGCCATGTGTCTTCGACGTTCGCCTGGACGACGATCGCGCCATAGCCGTCACGCTGGTAATCCCTGTAGAGCTTGACGCGGCGCTTGAGGTCGTCCGTGTCCACCGTGCGGCCGTCCTTGATGACGGCGCGAGGGTCCATCCCCACGACGTTCTCACCGATGGTGAGGCCGGTTCCGGCCAGAGCGGACCCGATGGCCAGGCCCTCCCAGTTGTTCTTGGCGATGGCTGTCGAACCCAATCCGGAGATGATCCAGGGGTAGCGGAACCTCAGCCCCCCGTCGCGTCCCAGGGTCACTTCGAGATTGACGGCGGGGAAGATGGCCTTGTTGCTGTCCGGCTCGACCCCGTGAGCGCCCACGGCCGTCCCCATGATGTTGAAATGCGAGTAGTCGACGGGATAGGTCTTCTCAGCGGCGGCCGTTATCACGCCGAACGGCTGGGGGTAGATCACTTCGTAGCCGCGGTATGCGGACTTGCCGATCTCGCACATGCCGATGCAGCCGTCCACGCAGGTGACGCACATGCCCGATGCGGGCACGACCGAACCCTCGGTCCGGTTCTTCGTCAGGGTGGCGGCCGAGGCATTCGTTCTGGAAAGGGTGACTGACATCTCCGTTCATCCCTCCTTCTCTATTTCGCAGGCGACGCAGGGAGACATGTAGCACATCATGTCGTTGAACTGCTCTTTCTCGATGCAAGGCGGCCTGAGGTTCATGCAGGCACCGCAGACGGCCCTTTCGGGTTCGTTGTAGGTGCACCGAAGCTGGCACGCCGGGCAGACGTACATGCACGCCCCGCACAGGCGGCACACGTCGGACTGGATGTCGAACGGCGTGCCGATGCTTCGATTCTCGCCCCGATTGCGGAAGCCGATGGCCTTGGCCATCATCTGCTCCTCGCACATCCGCACGCAGAGGCCGCAGAGGATGCAGTCCTCGTACTCCTGCTTGAAGCGCTGCTGGCGCACTCCATGCGCCGCCGCCAGGTCCTGAATCGTCTTGGACTGCGGACAGGATGCCAGCAGGAGTTCCAGGGTCATCCTGCGCGCGCGGAGCACGCGCTCCGACGCCGTGCGCACCTTCAGGCCCTCCTGGGCCGGATACGTGCATGAGGAGACCAGCCTGGCCACCGCGCCCTCGCCGATCTCCACCACACAGAGCCTGCAGGCGCCGTAGGCCGACAGCCCATCCATGTAGCACAGGGTCGGAATGGGCCAGCCCAGGAAACGCACAGCTTCCAGAAGCGTCGTCCCCTTGTGCACCGTAACAGGCAGCCCGTTGATGTTAAGAGTGATCTCCCGCATCTTCGATCCCCGCATCTTCTGACCGTGAACTGAGGGCGCGTCCGGCCTACGAGCGTCAAGCGACGTCAACTGCCTCGAACTTGCAGACGTTCCTGCACAGCCCGCATTTGATGCACATCTCGGCGTCTATGCTGTGCTGCTCTTTCTTCCGCCCCTTCACTGCGCCGACCGGGCAGGCGCGCGCACAAGCCTGGCATCCCGTGCAGTTCTCGTTGATCGAGTAAGTGATAAGCTCCTTGCAGACACCCGCCGGGCAACGCCTCCTCCGGATGTGCTCGACGTACTCGTCACGGAAATAGCGCAACGTGGAAAGGACGGGATTCGGCGCCGTCTGCCCCAGGCCGCACATCGCAGTGTCCTTCACAACGTGCGCGAGCTCTTCGAGCAGGTCTAGCTGCTCAAGCGTACCGCTGCCTTTGGCGACGTCCTCGAGGATCTCGTACATCCTCTGGGTGCCCTTACGGCAGGTGAAGCATTTCCCGCACGACTCGTCTTTCAGGAAGCTCATGAAGTACCTGGCCACGTCAACCATGCAAGTGTTGTCGTCCATGACGATCATGCCGCCGGAGCCCATGATGGATCCGGCTTCGACCAGGCTGTCGTAATCGATGGGCAGGTCGAACATTTCGGCAGGGATACATCCTCCGGACGGCCCGCCGGTCTGGACCGCTTTGATCCTGGCATCGCCCGCCGGGCCGCCGCCGATGTCGTAGACGATCTCCTTGATGGTGGTGCCCATCGGCACTTCGACCAGCCCCGTGTTCCTGATCTTGCCGACCAGGCTGAACACCTTGGTGCCGGAGTTGTTCGCCGTGCCGATCCGTGCGAACTGCCGTGCTCCCTCAGCGATGATGATGGGGATATTGGCCCAGGTCTCGACGTTGTTGATGGCGGTCGGCTTGTTGTCAATGCCTTTCTCCACCGGGAATGGCGGCCGTTGTCTGGGCTCGCCGATTTTTCCTTCGATGGAGCGGATCAGGGCCGTCTCTTCGCCGCAGACGAACGCACCGGCCCCCCGGACCAGGCTCACGTCAAAGCAGAAGGCGGTTCCAAGGATGTGCTGGCCGAGCAACCCGAGTTCGTGGGCCTGTTGGAGCGCGATGCTGGCGTGCTCGACAGCCAGCGGGTACTCGTTCCGGACGTAGATCACGCCTTCGGTTGCCCCCGTCGCGTAGGCACCGATGATCATGCCCTCCAAGATGCTGTGCGGGTTGCCCTCCAGGACGCTGCGGTCCATGTAGGCGCCCGGATCGCCCTCGTCGGCGTTGCACACGAGGAACTTGCCGTCGCCGCTCGGCTGCTTCGCCAGCAGCTCCCACTTGCGGCCGGTGGGAAAGCCCGCACCGCCCCGCCCACGCAGCCCCGAGGCCGCCACCTCCTCCAGTACCCGCGCCGGATCTCCTCCTGCAAGCGCCGAGGGCATCGCTGAATAGCCGCCGTCTCTGACGTAATCCTCGATGCGCGTCGGGTCGAGCTTCTCGTTACGGCCCAGGATGGTGCGCACCTGTTTCTTGAGGAAGGGCAGGTCTTTCTGCTTTCGAATCCGCGCGCCGCTCTCGGGGTCCTGGAACAACAGATCCTCCAGGACCTCCCCCCGCGCCACGGCCTCCACGATTCGCGCCATCTCGGTTGGCTCAATCTTCGGATAGATGGTGCCTTCCGGCTCGACCAGAACGCACGGCTCCATCTCACACAACCCATGACATCCGGTGATGCGCAGGCGGATCCTTCCCTCCAGCTTCCCGCTCGCGATTGCCTGCTGTGTGGCATGGATTAGCTCATCGGCCCCCGCTGCCCGTCCGCACGTGCCCGCGGGAATGACAATGGTGGCAACGTCCCGATCCCATTCGCTGACGAGACGGTCGCGGAGGGCTTCGAGGCGGTCTATGGAGTCCAGCTTCTCTCTCAACGCGGCCTCCTCATCTCGCGGATGCCTGTGCAGCGGGCTCTTTGGGCCGGGTGTATCCGCGTCGCGCTTCGCGCAGTATGCCCTTGACCCTCGGCATGGCCACATTCGAGAAGTACCTGCCGTCCACGACGACGACGGGCCCAAGCGCGCAGGCGCCCAGGCAGTTCACCGTCTCCAACGTGAACTCCCCGTCGGGCGTTGTCTCTCCGACGCCGACGCCCAGCTCTCGCTGAAACTGCTCGAGAATCCTCGGCGCGCCGCGAACGTGACAGGCCGTGCCGAGGCAGACGGAGATGAGGTGCTTGCCGCGTGGCTTCAGGCTGAACGAACGGTAGAACGTAGCGACGCCGTACACGTCCACCAGAGAGCGCCCCGTCCCCTCGGCGACCTCTCTGAGCCCTTCCTGCGGGAGATATCCATACCTGCCCTGGATATCCTGAAGGACGGCGATGAGCGCGCCTCGTTCGCCGCCGCGCCTGGCCACGATCTCTCGGATGTCCCTTGGATCCACGCATTGCTGCGACCTGACGTCACGGCTATTCGGTCCGTTGGCGCGTTGTGTCATCCTATCGGTACTCCTCGCAGCGCCAGACGCCGCCTTCGGGTTTCGGCAGAACGCAGGTCTCCCGGTTGTCGCAGTTGCTGCACAGTCCCAGGAGCCTGTGCGAGTCGTGCGGTCTGGCTGTCGGATCTGATTCCGGCCTTGATGCAGCCGGTTTCTGCTGGGTGACACTCGCAGCCCCGGCTGGTTTGCTGCATTCGTACTCATCGCAGCGAAGGATCCGCCGTGCCGGATCTCTGGGATAGGTGCACACCGCAGCGTGCTTGCAGTTTGAACAAAGGCCGCCGGGGGTGATCGCGCCTCCCATCGCATTGTCTCCTTCAGAAGCAGCAGGTCCCGCCGGCAGAGAACCGGTGCACTTTTCTGTGCCCGTGCGGCAGGGGCGCAAGGAGGAGCCGAATTGACGGGGGCGCCCTCACTCGCGGCCGCAGGCCTCCGCTGCCGGTCCGGCTTCCGGATGGGCCTGCAAGTCGGGCGTTGTGCAACTCGTATGCCCCGGCAGGTGTGGCCGCAGGACCGCACGGCTTTCCGGGATTTGCCTGTCAGGCGAGCATGTTGGCAAGTGCTTTGGACCTAAGGATTTACGGCGTGCGGTCCGCGTGCTTCTGGTGGTGCGGTGACGCATCCGAGGACGGCGGATGCATGGAGTGTGCCTGGGGACTTGCGCCCCGGCGGGGAGAATCTCCTCGCTCCAGAACGGCCCGGGGCGGGGCAGTCTAGCCCTGTTGCAGTTTCCTGCGCAGCGTCTTCCGGTCGATTCCCAGCGCCCTTGCGGCGCGCGTCTTGTTCCCGCCCATGCTGGCCAGCACGTTCCGGATGTACTCGCTTTCCACCTGAGCCAGCGTCCGGTCCAGCCCTGCCGCAGCCGGCACTGAGAACCGCATGAGGGAGGGCATGTCGGTGACGTCTATGGTGTCCCCTTCGCTCATGACCACGAGGCGATGGACGACGTTCTGCAGCTCCCTGACGTTGCCGGGCCAGTGGTAGTCCTTCAGCACTTGAAGGGCTCCGTCGGTGAAACGCGGAGGCGGCTTACCCAGCTCCTGGGCGATCACGTTTTCGAAATGACGTGCCAGCAGAAGAACATCGGTGCCGCGCTCCCGCAGAGGAGGCAGCGAGATGGTGAGGACGTTCAGACGGTAGAAAAGATCTTCACGGAAAGCGCCCTTCTTGACCAGCCCCGGCAGATCCCTGTTGGTGGCAGCCACAATCCTCACGTCCACTTCTCGCAACCTGCTGGAGCCGACCATGCAGATCTTCTTGTCCTCCAGGACCCTGAGCAGCTTGGCCTGCATGGAGGGGCTGGTGTCGCCGACTTCGTCCAGGAAGATTGTGCCGCCGTCTGCCGTTTGAAAGAAGCCGGCCCTCGTTTCGACGGCGCCTGTAAAGGCCCCTTTCACGTGCCCGAACAGCTCGCTTTCCAGAAGCGACTCGGGGATGCCGCCGCAGTTGACGGGCACAAAGGGAGCCGACGCTCGCGGGCTGTCGTAGTGGATGGCCCTGGCAGCGACCTCCTTCCCGGTGCCGCTCTCGCCGGAGATGAGCACCGTGACCGACGTGGAGGCGGCCTTGGCCAGGGCGCGCAGGATCTGGTGCATCGCCTCCGACTCGCCGAGCAGCCCGTAAGAATCCTGCATCGCTCGGGCAGGCCGGGGCCGCGCCGCTCTGCGCATGTGCAGCTTGTCCAGCGCGCCCCGCACGGCGCCGATCAGTTCCTGGTCCGTGAACGGCTTCAGGAGATAGTCTTCGGCGCCTGTCTTGACAGCTTCCACGGCCCCCCGGATGGTGCCGTAGCCGGTGATCATCATCACCTCGGTGTCTTCGCAGTTCTCGCGCACGTACCTGACCAGGTCCAGCCCGCCGACCTTGGGCATCTTCAGGTCCGTCACCACCAGGTCCACCGCGGCTTGGTCGAGGATCTTGATTGCTTCCACCACGCTCGACGCAGTAAGGACCCGATAGCCCTCCGGTGCCAGGGTCCTCTGTATCACCTCGAGCGTGTCAGGCACGTCATCCACGACCAGGATGCGTTCCTTTTCAGTCGCGCGAGCCATCCGGGCCTTTCTTCTCTTCCTTGGCTACATCATTGACGGGCAGCCGGATCTCGAACCGCGCGCCGCGGCCCATCTTGCTCTGAACATTGATGGAGCCGCCGTGCGACGTCACGATGCCATGAGCCACGGGCAGACCCAGCCCCGTCCCCTCGCCCACGTCCTTGGTTGTGAAGAACGGAACGAATACCTGCTCCATGGTCTTCTTGTCCATGCCGATGCCGGTGTCTTCCACGGCGAGCATCACGTTATCTTCATCCTGCCACGTCTCCACCTTCAGCTCGCCCCCGTTGGGCATAGCCTGCAGCGCGTTCACGACAAGGTTGACGACCACTTGCTTCAGTTGAGTGGGGTCGGCGAAGGCGTCCGGGAGATCGGGAACGAGCGAACACACGACGTCGATCCCCGTCTTTGCACATCTGGCTTTGAAAAAGTAGAGGCCATCTTCCACCACCTGATTCAGGCTGACCCACGCCCTGTTGGAGGGCACTTGCCGCGCAAACACCAGGAGCATCCTGATGATCTCCCGCGCGTGGAGCGCCAGCCCCACGATCCTGTCCATGTCGTGTCCGGCCTGTGGCGGCACTCCCGGCTCTTTCTGGACGAGCTGCGCGAATCCCAGAATGTTGCTGAGGGGTTCGTTCAGCTCGTGCGCCACCCCGGCGGCAAGCTGCCCCACCGTCGCCAGGCGGTCGGCGTGCATGAGCTGCTCCTGTAGACGCGCCTGTTCTTCAGCCGCGTTCCTTCGCTCGATCACAAGTGCCACGTTTCTGGCGACGGCATCAATCAGGCTCCGTTCCTCTTTCAGGAAGGGGCCTCCGTCCAGGTCGACTCTTGCCTCGGCGTAGCTCACCTCGACGAGGCCCCTCTTGTCGCCTTGGATGACGATGTCGGCTGCCTGTGTCGGCCCGCCCTCCCGGAAGCCTGCTGTCGAATAGCGCCGTCCGTCGAAAGTCAGCCTGGCAGACGTGATCTCAGGATACTGCCACGCGGGGGGGAGCAGTTCCACGATGCTCTGAAGGATCTGTTCGAGCGGCGCGCCGGGTCGGCCGGCCACCTGAGCTATCCCATACAGGCATGCCAACTCTTTGACTCGCTCTCGCAGCGCGAGCTGGGCGCGCTGACTTGCCGCCGCAATGCCGAGTGTCTGCGCTATGTCTTCGAATCCCCTCACGTCCGCTTCAGTGAATGCGCTCCGGCGTCTGCTCATCAACTTCAGCGAACCGACGCTC
>Ga0114922_10006629_pt1 | contig 10603 bp, 21 predicted proteins | sample AartaG_FD_100975 | JGI IMG/M metagenome (GOLD analysis project Ga0114922, IMG submission 100975) | Deep subsurface microbial communities from Aarhus Bay to uncover new lineages of life (NeLLi) - Aarhus_00045 metaG | ecosystem: Environmental > Aquatic > Marine > Oceanic > Sediment | place...
AAGGTAAAGTAAGGAAAACTAGGAAAAATAAGAAAATGGGAGCACTAATTAAATTCAACTGCTGCATTTGTGGAAGGTACGAAGAGTTAGAGGTACTGCACTTGGAGTATAGACGTAATTGGAGTAACATTGTATGCAGCGTCTGCTTCAATAAACTTAAAAGAAAAATAGAGGAAGTAAAAGATGTTAAATTTACATAATCCGCAAAGATACCTTGCGGGTCGTCTGCAGGTAATCCAACGCAGTAATGCTTGGAAAAGGTTTCACCATTTCGTAGCTAAGAAAGAGTATCTCTTTGCCTTCATTAATCCCTGCAGACGTTATAGTCCACAGTTTTGTTTCTGCATAAAGATTTCCTCTTTTCATGTCAGAACTTTCACCTTGTCTTGCTGTGGGCAGAAGGCGGGGAAATGGGTTTTCGGTAACATCCAAATCCCGCCCTGCCTCCTTATTTAGTTCGTATAAGTCTCCTTAACAGAATGTTTCACTTTTGGGTAGTACGATACATTTAAATACTTAATAATATAAGTAATATCATGAAGATACAAATAGATGTTCCAGAGAATGTAAACAACTGCTTGAAGATTTTAAAAGTTCAGAGGGCAAACGATACAATAGCAGAAACAGTATCTCAAATCTTAGACGAATATTTTTCTAATGAGAAGAAGGGGTCAAGTAGGAAATGACAAAAGAATTTAATTTAAGTGAGAAGGAAGATACTTTTATAGATTGGTGTGATAGAATAGTTCCTTATGATGAAGTTGCAAGTCGTCTTGCAAGTGAGAAAAGATGCAAGGAATTAAATGACAAACTCGCAGGAGATGATTTAAAATGAAATGTGAGATTTGTAATAAGATTTGTTTTATGGGTTGGAAAACAGAGAAGCAAAAACAGAGATTAGGATTTAAATGTTGCGGAAAATATTATTGTGATGATTGTTTTGATAATCACAAATGCGGAGAGGAGGTAAAAAAACATGACAAACAAAAAAAGGCGTGAACTTCTTTTGAAGGCATCAACTTTGTTATGCCAAGAAAAGAAGAAAGAAGTGAGGGCTAAAGAAAATGGCGTTATCAAATACTGACAAGAAGTGGATAGTGAATGAATTATTAATAACTAAAAGGGAGGTAAAAAAACAAAATGGCAACGATAAAGGAAGAAGCACAAGCATACAAACCAGCTACAACCAACACCATAGTCGAGTTACCAGAAGTCGCAGTTGATTTAATAACAACCGAAGAAACATACAAGACTGAAGAAGGCAAGGATTTTACTATTAAAGTTGTAGAAATCAATGGCGAGAAGTTTCGTGTTCCTGCATCTGTCCTGAAGGCACTTAAAGTGATATTGGAAGATAACCCCAACTTGCAGAAGTTTAAGGTTAAGAAGACAGGCACAGGTTTAAACACAGAATACACAGTTATACCTTTGACTTAATAAATCATTTTCGCCCCATTAATTATTTTGGTGTTCATATGGGAATAGTATGGTAAAACATTCCATCCCCTTACTCTCATAGGACGTGGGAGGAACGCTGGAAAAGAAGTATTTGAAGAATTGGAAATACTAAAACAACAGAGGAAAAATAATCATGGAAGAAGAAACAAAAGAAATAGACAAAACACGCTATATTGGGAGGTTAAACGAAATAAAGTTCGTTAATACTATATTCACAGACGATGTCCAAATTTTGAAATTGGCTCGTTAGTCGGGAGAAACTTACAATGAACAAAATAATATTAATGATTGGATGTATAATTTTTAGTTATTTTTTAATGTTAATTAGTTTGCCAAATTATGAAGATATGAAAGGCAAAAAGATTTATAATGAAATAACTAAAAGTGTTTATAATGTTTGGGCACATTTTGTTTCTATTTTAGTTTCTCTTATGATTAATTTTTTAATCTTGGGGTGGTTTATATGAATCGCCAATTTCAAAACTTCTGTGAATATCAGTTTAAAGGAAATTACAATCGTTGTTGTAATTTCCCAAATTGCATGCAATATTTGAAGTCGCATGCAACTTCTTTAAACAACAATATTATGTTCAATTTTGGCTATGGCTAAAACAACAGAGGGAAAAATAAAATCATGGAAGAAATACAAGGATTAATATGTGTAAATTGTGGAAAAGATGCTACAGAAGGCAGTCTAAAACATCCTTACTGTAAAAAATGTTATAAGGAAGTGTGGAATAATGATGATGATAAATATATGGAGTGGTTATCAAGAACACATGGATAATACGCTAGAACCATTGGAGGTTTCTCAAAAGCGAGGAGGAAAAAAGATGAAATTCCAAATATGGGAAGATGATTTTATGCAAAGGGAGGACTTAAAAAGAGTATTGAAAAATGCCAATCGTTTACGGAGAAATCCCCAAAGAAAACACTATGGCACACAAAGACCTGATATTGTCCAAAGTAGGCAAAGAACTGAAAGCTATGAGGAAAAGACTAAAGAAGTGCAGGAAGGAGCTAGAGGTTGAAGATGAATAAGATAATCTTAGCTTACATTGATAGAACAAACAAAATCATAAATGATTATGGAATTTTAGTGCTTCTTACAGTTATACTAATAATTGCGATTTATTTTGGCTTTTTTTATTCTGCCCCAACTATAGAAGCTCCTTCTGAATGTGGTAATCAATCTGTTGAAGATACTTCTGAATGCCTTGTAAATTATGTTAAAGGATTTTATATCTATAATATCACACAAGGGGAGAATAGTTTGTTAGAAGAAGAATTACGGACATCTGGAGGGGATTGTAGTGAGTGGGGTGTGTTTTATAAGGAAACAGTAGAGGACTTAGGGTTCAAAGCACAACTTATTGATTTCTTTAATGGACATTTAGGGCATAGGATTGTTCTTGTGTGGGACAAGAATTATCGTTATTGTGTTATAGACCAGATAAAAGTTGTAGGATGTTGGCACACAGGAAATTCAACAAATGAGATACAGAATAATGAAACCTAAAATAATTTATCGAATGAGAAGAAAAGGAACAAGAAGAGATGGTTCTATGAAATATATTTTGGAAAAAATTGCTCTTGGGAAGATATATACGGAAAATGTTGTGTTAGAAACTAGGACGGTTTACAAACCTGCAGAGCTATGGAAACTTCATAGTCCTACAAAAAGCAGGGTTACACCGTCCTATTCTTCTAAGGAAAGTAAATCAAAAGCTATCCAAAAGGGCGTACAATCTTTATTAAACGAATCGAAAAAATCAGACATAATACCAACCCCTGAAGAGATAGAAAAAAGTTTAAGAGAAAATGGAGTGTTGTTTTAGATGGGATTCATTAGTGATTTAATTATGGGGAAATACAAAGCTAAAGCTAAATGTCTAAATTATGGCAAGGAAAAAGCCAAAATTATTGTTATAGAGATTGTTAAAGGAATATCTCAAAAAGAATGGACTGAATCTGGCAGAGCGAGATGCACTAATCGCGGATGTATAATAACGGAGGATGAACATGAGGATAATAGCGACATTAATTAAATGGGCTTTTCTTATTGGCATAGGAGTTGCTATAGGATGGTCTTTGCATATTTGTTGAAAGGAGGTGAGCGAGAATGAGAATCCGTAATAAAAAGAAAGAAGAACAAGAAGAAGAGTTAGATGACGAAGAGGAGGAAGAAGAGTTAGATGACGAAGAGGAGGAAGAAGAGTTAGATAATGATGACCCAAAAGAAAAGAAAAAGGAACTTCCTAAACTTCCTAAGATACCGACTGATGTTGGTGAAGATGTAAAACTTATTCCCAGAATTGTTTATCTTTATGATGATATAGCAGACCTCAAAGAGATTCTTTTGCAGAATAATAAGATTCTTCTAAAACTTAAAAAGTCTAGGGGGGGATAATAGTGAAATTAACTTCACTAAAATTTACATTTTTTATAAGTTGTTTTGTAAAACAGTCTTCAAAACATTCTTCGTATTGAGGATTCAATTCTACGCAGAGGCTGCAGGGAGATGATAGGAATTGTGTCTTGTATATATAGGCAAAGGTTTGATTGACTACCACAAGACCGAGAGCTAGTATTAATAATGCTATTGCAATGGTTCTTATGTTAATAATTATTGGCATAGTACTTAACAATTACATTAAACTGCCTCCTGAATGGGTTTTGGAACTTCTAAACCTGCTTTTCTTAGGGATTTCTTGGTATTTTTAATTCCATAACCCTTTCGCCTGATAATTTCAATAATTTGGTGTATATTCCTTATGCTAGTTCTCTTTTCTTCCGCTATTTCCTTAGGAGTGAGACCTTTGAGTAACATATCGAAAACTTCTTGTTGTTTCTCTGATAGATTCTTCCTTCCCAACTTCCGTTGAGTCTCTTTGTCTAATTCATCCAATTCTTTTGAGAAACTTTCTGTTAAATCTGAAACAAATCTCAATTTCTTTGATTCATATATTTCTAAGAGTTCATCAGAAGGAATAGAGAAGGTTAATCTTTTGATTGGGACAAAACTTCCATGCGTCCCGACTCGTATATACTTCCAAAAGGATTTTCCTGTTGATTGATTTAGCTGGTGGAGGAAAGGTTTGAGTTGAGACCTTTTTCGCTGGTAATTAATCCCTGCTGTAATAAAATGTGCATGAAGCAATAACCTCGCAGACTTATTGAGCATTGTTAAAACAGGGAGGTTCATAATTAAGATTATATTCATAGAACGAAAAGATTGTAAGACATGAGAAAATAATTTGGAGACTCTGCTTTGAAAATCTAAGTTGCCAAGATTAACTCCTCCTTCTTCCAAAATAATTATTTCATACTTCCGTAATTTCTTTCCTGATAAAAGTTTTAACACTTCACCAATACTAAAACAACAATTCGTCTCTACAGGAAATGCCTCCTTGAAATACGAAATATACCAGTGGTCTGCAATAGACAAACATGCGTAAGACTTACCCGAACCAGTAGAACCAGTTACAGCTAAGAGTACATTCTGGTTTTTGCGAACCATCCGATTATAAAACCATTGGTTTAGAATATCTCCTTCCTTTCTTCCTAAAGATACAACTTTTTTCATGTTAAGCCCCCACTACTCCAAGCACAAAACCACTAAGAAATGCAGCACAAAAGTCAATGGCAGCAAGCCAGCCACAAATAATTCCCAGTTTCAAAGGCCAAGATAATTCTTTAAATCTAATCATTTTTTCCTACCTCCTTTACAATTTGAAGCCATCATGTTGTTTCAGTATACTCCGCTTCTTGATAATAATTAAGTCTCTTAGTTAACTTATTTAGTTCTTTACAGATTCCACGATACAAATCAATCTGTTCATAAATAAAATCTTCCCAGAATGGTAAGTTAACATTGAACATATCTTTATTAGCTCCTTTGCTTTGTTGAGTCATCTGTTTCCTTTCCGTCCAGCTTAAACTTTTCCACCAGTTCCATTGGTCTTTGAGAAGAGACACTTTTAATTTTTTTATTTTCTTTCTGTACATCTTAATTCTTCTTATTGCCTTGCTATCAAAATCACAAGCCATAAACATCGAAGCGGTTTTAACACATTCAATAAATTTGAGTCTTGTGTCTTCGATATAAACTCTGGTTATATTTCCACCTTTATCTCTCTTTTCATTGAACCAACCAGTCCTCATCTCATGGCTTCCAGCGTCTATCATGTTTGACATGACTTTCATAACAAGAGATTCATGGTTAAATGTGAAAAATTTATCAGAGCGATATTGTTCAACATCACCTATCTCTAGCTCTGAATCTAAATCTTGTTGTGGCTGTTTCATAGATGACCTAGCCTTATTGTTCATATAGTTAATTAGTTAATATATTATTTAAAAGTATGTGTAAACATAAATTATTTATAGTGTAAACACTTCTAAGAATTGATGGTAACCGTAAGACCAGCAGGAAGTCGAGTAAGTTATAGATTTGGCAGACACGCTACAAGAAGGCAGGTTATGGCTGCACAAAGAAGATTTAGGGAAAAGTATGGTCGAAGAGCAGGAACTCAATATACTGGAACGGTTGATGTTGAAGCAGAGATAAGGGAACAGGAAAGACTGGCAGAAGAAAAAAGAATCCGCGAAGAAAAGGCGATAGTGCAAAAGCAAGAAGATATTACGGAAATGAAATTAAAACCAGTTGGCGTAATTTCAAAACCTCCAACAGGGTGGGAAAGATATGTGACATCTACTGCTGGGGGTCAATTACCAGTAAGAGGGACATTAAGGTTCGTAGGTGGGTGGATTCAAGGAAAGTTTGGGAAACTTGAAAGAAAGTATACTCCACAAAGTCAATCGTTAGCAAGGACTGGTGCTGTTTCTACGGTTGCTCAAGTTGCTCCTTTTGCTACACCTGCGGGGCCAGTGTTGGCATTTGGTTATGGTGCTGAACAGTTTACTCCTGCTGGTAGAAGAGAAGCTAAACAGTTTGGAAAGATTACCGAAGAGAAGTATGGTGTCCCTTCGCGGGTTGGAGAATATGGAACTTTGGGTTTTGGGGGTTTGATAGGCATAGGGGGAGCAAGAGGAGTTGTTAGTCAAGTTGGGAAACTCAGGGGTTATCCAAAGTTTCAGACTCGGTTTGTTAGTGAACAAGTAACTGCTGGAGATAAAAAAGTATTTGTTCGGACAGTTGCTCAAACTGAAAGAAAAGAATTATTAACGAGTAAACAATATCTTAGCGGATTAGAAACAGACATTAGATTATTTGAGACGGTAGGGAAGAAGACGCCGTTTGTTTCTGCTACTCGAGGGGCTTCGAGAGAGTATGTCAGGCAACTTCCTACTGGAAAAGTTAAGTTTATGAAACCTCAAAAGTTTGGAGTTGCAGAAGTGGGAGAGATTCAATCAAAAGATATTAAGCTTTTGGTTTCGAGGGGAAAAGGATTTGAGGTAAGGAAAGATTTGGAGAGGGGTTTTGCTTTTAGAGGAGTAGGAGCTGTTAAGACTTATGGAAGAGAGCATGAGCTTTTCTTTGCAAAGGGAGGCGGGGGAATGATTGGTAAGAAAGGAGTTGTTATTAGTCGTTCTGGGATTGTGAAAAGAAAGTTCTTTCCAAGTGAAAGAGTGAAAATACTTAAAGCTGGAAGAGGAACACAGATGGGAAGATTTTATGAGAAACCTTCTTTTGAAAGACCAATAGGAATTAGTGGAATTAAACCAACTCTTGTTAAATCTTTTAAAACTCCGCCTATTGCAGGACTGGCAAAGACGCAACAGATAAGAGCGGTTGAGATTTCATTAAGAGGCAAACCAACCCCTCCAACAAGAATGGCTTACCCTCCTCAACAAATAACAACTCCAACTCAAATAACTGCTTATCCGAAACAAAGGTTTCAGCAAAGAGTAAAGACTACCCAACTTGTTGCTCCTGCTCAAGCTATGGCTGGAAGAACTAGCATAAGAGCAATTACTAAATTAATTCCAAGAGCTAGGCATAGACAAGCAGTAAGTCAAAGAATGGTTTCTCTCCCTGCTCAAAAAACTGCTATGAAATTTGCTATTTCTCCAAGACAATACGCAGGGACAGGACAGTTACAGAGACATAGACTAATTCCAAAAAGACCGAGTCCTGTTACAGTAACAACAAGATTAGCTTCTTCTTTCCCTCCAGTTCCACCAATCTTTAAACTTCCCTCTGCTAAATTCGGAAGAATGGGGTTAAAAGATTTTAAAGCAGTCCAAAGAACCAAACCAGTTCCTTCATTCAAAGCATTTGCTTTTGGTATTACTGGAAAGAAAGCTGCAAGAGGAATAAGTGGATTAAGATTTGTCCCAATCTATAAAGGATTTAAATTTAGGTTTGGGAGGCGAAAGTTAATATGAATGAATTTGATTCAGCACCCCCACAGAAGATAATATCTGCACAGAATTATATTGCTCACGGTGATTTATTAGAAAAAATAAGACCAGATGAAATAATTGAAGTAATAAAAAGAAGATTTATGGGGGAAGAATTTATTGATGGGTTATGGGTTGCGAGTCCAGAATTAAAAAGCAGAGCTTTAACTCAAAGAGGAGCTTTTGATATGGCTACCTTAATGTTATCTGCCTCTTCTCAAAATGTTTCTATCTCAAATATAAAAGACAGGGATATAAGAGAGAGAACAAGAAATATTATCCGAACAGCAATGGCTATGTGTTTAAGGAATTGGAGTGAATATGGAATATCAGGTTCAGACCAGTTCCACTTTATTAAAGAGATAATTCACACAAATACATTCGTTACATTAAAACAGCCAGAAGGAGGAGGAATCCAAAAGTTAATTTCAGGAACTCACGAAGTTAAATTATCTGAAAGTGAGAATGCTGCTCCAAGTATTTGGGACAAAGTTATGAGGAGAGCGTGAATGAAAGGAGGTTTAAAACAAAATGATAAAACACACAAGCAGAGGTTTAAAACAAGACCGAAAGAGAAGAAGTAAACAAGACTGGGAAAGAGGAAGTGGAGCAAAAAGGGAAGGTAACCCTCGATATAAACCTGTTTACAGAAAAGGGAGGAAAGTTTATGTTGTAAGATAAAATGACTTGCAAAAGAAAATACAAAAAGAAAAAGATAACAAAAAAAGAAATCAAGAAAAAGAAAGGTAAGAAAAGAACCACTTTATTACTAATCTTTGCGTTATTGTTACTGCCAGTAGTAGTAGCAAATACTTATCAGATAAATACCACGATTGATATTCGTCATCCGATAAGAGTAGACGGGTCTCCTGCTCCAAATGCTATCTGCAATATCACAGTCCTAAATCCTATTAATAATATTATTGTGGACTACAGAGAGATGGAGAATAAGTCTTCGTCTCACAATTATTCTGTAAATTATTCTTTGATTGACCAAGTAGGGACTTATGTTTATTATATCACCTGCATTGATTTAGACGGAAACGAGACCGAATCGTTTGAGTTTGATGTAACTTTCACAGGAAAGGAAGAGCCAAGCGGAATCTTTAAAGTTGTTTTAACTATCTTCTTCATTTTTCTTCTTGCTATTCTTACTTATTTAGTGATGTATACCTTTGGGAAACTCACTAAGTTTGAAGTGGATATAATTAATGTTGCTTACAACTGGGGGTTTCTTTTCGCTCTTCTTGGTTTCTATATAGTGTTTAATACCTACTGGGCAGATGCAGCCATTGCAGGATTTATTACACTAATCATTACTATAACAGGAATAACAAATGGTTTCTTACCAATATTATTCTTTTTTATCTCTGTGATATTCGGAACTTTAAAGAAGAGGAGAATGCCAGATGTATTTGGGAGGAGAAGATGAAAAAGTCTAAGATAATAAGGGTAAGATTTGACACTTACGAGAATTTAAAGAAGAAACAGAGAAGACTTCAGGAAGTAGTTGGGAAGAGAATACCAACAACAAAAATCATTCACGACCTAAGCAAACAAAAGTTATGGTACTCTGATGAGGACTTAGTAAAAATAAAAAAATGGAGAAAAAATTTAGTATAAATAAGAAGGGACAGTTAGCAGTTCCATTGATAACTTTTGCAGTCCTAGTTATAATGCTTCTCTTCCTAGCTCCATTCATGTTAAAAATTGTAAATTCAATCCTTTCTCCTTTCGGAACTATGATAGGAAACCAATCAGCAGCCGCAGGAGCAGGGGTTAGTTCTGTTCATGGGTCATTTGTTACTCTGTGGGATATTGTTATATCTCTTGCATTTGTCGCTGCCATGCTTATCTATTTGGTAAGTGCGTTCTTAGTTGATACTCACCCTGCCTTCGCTTTGGTCTTTCTACTTGCTGGATTTTTTACAGTCATCTTTGCACCAATAGCTCTCGATGCTGTTGATAATATGTGGGACAGCCCAGAGTTCTTGACAGAATCCAACCAGTTAACGATAACAGGGTTTATCAAAGACTACTTTGGGGTTATTATTATGGGAGTTATGATTCTTGGAGGAGTGATATTATATGCAAGAATTAAATACGGAGGCAGAGGAGTATGAAAAAATACATTAACAGAACAAATCAGACTTCGAGAATCGCTCTCTCATCAACGAAAATACTCTTAGCTATACTTTGTATCATCTTTTTCGCTAGTTTTTCTTCTGCTTGGAGCAACACAACCTTCAATAATAGTTTAGGAACAGAAAATTTAACCTTCATAGGCAGTCAAAACATAACAAGATGGTTGGCTGTTCCCGAAGATATTGATTTTGTTGTTGCTGCATTTTTGGATTTAACTGGATATTCATCAACAGGGGGATGGGATTTAGACTCTTGTTCATACAATAATGTGAATATTAGCACACAAGATACAGGTTCAACTGGTATGTTCTTTAAATCAGATGGAACTAAATTATATGAAATTGGGATCGGAAATGATACCTTTTACCAATATGACTGTTCTGATGCTTGGAATCTAGTTTCTTGTGTGTATGAGAATATTAACTTAAGTACACAGGATGGAACTCCTTTAGGTATGTTCTTCAAGACAGATGGGCTTAGATTATATGAGGTTGGGGCTAATAAGAATCTATTTTACCAATATGACTGTTCTGATGCTTGGAATCTAAGTTCTTGTTCTTATGATAATGTTAATCTTAGTACCCAAGACGGAAACCCAACTAGTATGTTTTTCAAACCAGACGGACTTAAGTTA